>JACLAC010017395.1_pt1 | contig 16029 bp, 10 predicted proteins | sample 8027881 | NCBI WGS metagenome assembly JACLAC01 (sample SAMN15725517, study PRJNA655200) | protist metagenome | isolation source: fluorescence activated cell sorting (FACS) single amplified genomes of... | place: Spain: Blaines Bay Microbial Observatory, Mediterranean Sea | collected 2016-01-19
AGTGCGTTCTTCGGTTCGTTCCGTTGGATTTTAATACAGCTCCGGCGAGCGGTTGTGTGTCTCCACTCTGTAGGATCCTGTCGTCTAGTTTCATCGGTCGTTGTTGAATGGATGTGGGAATCGACTGTGTTTGGTATTGTTGTCGGCTGATTAGATTTCTGTGATGGAAAAAAAAAGCTTTCTGTGATTGACTTGTTCATTGCGTCACAATAAGTTGCAGTTGACGTGTCTGGGTTTCATCCACTAAACTATAGTAATGCAAATTCACAGGATCTGAGAGGAAGTGGTTCACGAGATCTGAGCTCCATGGAATTTGAGAGAATTTGGTCTCCTTGGTAATGGTTGAACATGGTCGTCAGGTCAAAGTTGTGCGTCTTGGTCATCATCAGCAACGTTCCTTCTTGTTGAATAATCTATCTGTGGAGAAACTTCTGGAATGCGTTCATTTAACGATGTTTTCGTGGAGGTCATGGTAAATTTAGATTGAGAGTTGTTATTGAAGCAGTGAAGCTGAGTCCTGGGTGGTAGCGATGGTAATGATGATGTCAATGACATGTTGTTTTGGAGAACGTGATCTCAATGTTGTAACGTTTCTGGTTGAGGAGTAAAGTCTGAGTGAAACAACAAATGATGGTTCAATTTCAATGTCCGTATGTCATTCCTTAAAGACACTTTTGCAATCCCAATAAGGGAAACTTAGAAAAACATTCTTCGTCTAAAAAATAAGTTCCACAGGATTGAATCGCACTCGCGGCTCGAGCTGCTGAGTAATCCGAACAGTTTCGCTTCCAAGAAGGAGGTTCAAGTTTGGATCATTCATAACAATATCCAGCAACGCTGAAGTCACATCATTTTCGAGAATTATCAAACATTTACAAATAAGATAATCATATCAATATAATCATAATATTTTCGGTGTGTAAGGCTTACATATCAATACTAATAGCAATAGTCTTTTGGGTGGATAAGTTCAAGCTATTGATTCTGAATAGTACTACTATCACTAGAAATAATACTTAAGGACCAATACAATCTATCATAATCCAGTCGGTCAGTCGTGATACGTAACGGTATCATAAGCATCAAAGGAGCCCGAGCTTCTTTTTCTCAACACATTATTAATCTACTAATACTAATACTACTCCAACCATGAGTAAAGCACCATGGCCAGCCGTGGACATCCCTGTTGCCCATCCGATGGAGGGGTTTCCAATTATACGGCCGTATACGTATCCACAGCACATGGGACCCGGATGCGAGCGGGGTGCGCCGTACTTCCCGCAAGGACAGCATTGTAAGGAGGTCTTAATCGCCATACTTTCCGCAAGGACAGCACTGTAAGAAGGCTATTAACTTTGCGCCATACTTTCCGCAAGGTCAGCATTGTAAGGAGGTTATTAACTTTAAGAAGTGAATTTTATCTGACTTAGAGTTGTTGTTTTTGCTGATGATTTGCTGATGCATTTTGCAATGTAGTCACACAAGGCAGCTAAACTAATACAACTGTCAATGGATTAATCTCTGCATCCTTTCAAATTTCAGGGGTCCAACCTCAAGCAACCGACTCCTCCATGAAGGAGGTGCGCCAGAAGGGGTACACGGTAGACCACAGCTTCCAACAAGCCCGCAAGAGCAAGGTGAATGACGCCAAGCAGGAGTTCACTATGTATACGTATAGTTATCCGGATTCGCACAGAAGTTGCAAGGTTTCTCATAATAAAGACGGAGATCAGATGAATGCGCGGAGTCACTACTATAAGATTGGTAAGGGGAGGGTGGGAAGTGTGGCACTCCAAGCAAATGTTAGATAATTATAGAGGGGGAATCTTTGATGGCAGTCTTCTTGTTCACATTCATGGCGTGGGGTTAACCATCTTAAAAGAGTTTTCAGCAACAAATGTTCGTCTTATCATCAAGTATGATACGTAGGGGATGTAACTGTTGCATTATGAGTGTTCGATTAGTATCTTAACGCAAAACATTTTTCTTCTTTCTCTCTTCTTCAGGTTCAAAGCATCTGCAGGGACACGAGCGTGGATCCACAGTGCCATGCGTAGTGGAGAGGGCCAGGAAGGTAAGGAGGAATCAGTATAATACTAATCGGTGGATTGTGCAGGACATCATGTCGATATATCAATGTCAACCCATTAATATATTGATCTACCTGCTACTTGAATAATATTGATTTCATTGCATATGATATTATTATTATGATTCGTAACACTACGTAACTTAACTACTTGTAGCACTGAAGTCAAATTAATTCCTCCTAAATAATTCTTCCATTCGCCCAGGTTCCCCTCCTCTCGTTCCAAGAAGCTAACCAATTCCTGACTGCGCAGGGCGACGCGAAGAACTGGCGTGCCGAATCCGAGTCGGTTGGGGGCTGGGCTGCACGCTGGTACCACGAGCAGAACTCTCGGGGTTTGAATCCGGACTCGATGCTCACCGACGTGACCAAGGCCAACATCCGAGCGAACATGCCGAACAGCGCGCGCGGCCCAATCCATAGCAATCGCAGCTACGGCAGTGGCGGTGGTTTGAGCGAAGTTAGCACAGTTCCTAGTGTCGGCGGAGGAGGCTGGTCGTCTCGCTCATCGGGAGGTGGAAGTTCGGGACGGTCGGGTGGAGGTGGCGCGCCACAGCACATCAGTGCTTCAAGTCCGACGAGCGGGGGAGCTGCAGCTGTTCTAAGAAGGAGTGCCAGTTCCGACATCGAAAGGAGGAGGGAACACTTGTTCGCCGGCAATTCAGTGAATTCACCTTCAGTGAATTTGGGCAACAATCCCTTAAGTAGTAACGGAGTGGAAGTCATCAGCAGTCGGGGGAGGGTTGGTAGTAATCATGATTCCCCTTCGAGGAACCAGGGATTCCCATCAACTGGGATGGAGTATGCAGGTATTTCTTCTACACCCCTCTCATCCGCTCGTCAGAGGAGCAACAGTCAGCGGAGTAATTACAGTAACAGTGTCAGTCCGGAGAGAGGTCATAATTATCAGCCCTCCTATGCCCACCGCTCAGGCTCATCCGACTACCTGCGCGACACGTCGGTGCATGGGGGGTGCCAGCCGGGGAATGCGATCTTCTTGGGGAGTTCCCCCAACACGTCCGCTTCTCCTGCTCGACGATCTCATCATCCTATTGACAGTCCTACAGTTAATCGCTACAACTCGAGTGACAAGTACTATGGGGAGGGGTTTTTGGGAGGCCGCACTGCGCATCCCAGCAAGCCAGGATATGATCATAGCAATAAGCAGATAGCCGGCGGAGCCCAGGACCGGGCTGCGGCTGTGTTTGGCAGTCAGGGCCACATGTCCCAGAGTCGGGATCATTCGCACCCAAGGAGGACCGGGGTGGGACAGCCGGCGAGGGCGTGAAGTCTAAGGACATCTTTCCATTTTGATTCTGAAGGGAGTGGTGGTTGTTAACTTTCGTGGTTTTTTAATTGAACTTTTCCGGCCTTCGCGAATTATCACGAGTCCACAGTGAGGAAGGTTTGTTAGACATAGTTGAAGTTTTTTTAGCAGTATTTTTACAGTCTGGATGCTCAGACGCAGTTTGGATTTTAGGGTTTGATTATGACGATGTCGAATTCGCAGTATTCAAATATTTTTACTACAGTATTCAAGTTTTTTTACTACAGTATTTAAGTATTCTTTGGAACTACTACTAGAACTTAATGTAATGTAGAATATCTAGATTTAATAGCAGAGTGTCGCATGTTTTGGATTTAGTTGATGTTATTCTTCGCATAGTTGCAATGGAAAAGTTGGACAGTATTTCTCAGTACTTAGGACATAAATGATGATCTTGATAAGCTCGATCTTTTATCTTTTTATGATGAAATTGGAATGTTAAATTTGATGAATTATGTTTGATGAATTCAGTTTAAACGATTATGAGAACGATAACCATAGAAAATAGTCTCTCCAGAGCATTCACACAGTCCACCGGTCGAATGCACTGGCAGTGGAGAGAGAGAGTTTCAGTAGTGTCAATGACAACGTCGAAATATTATGTTAATAGATAGATATGATAATGTTAGTCTTAGAAGAGCGTATAGTCTTAGATCGCATCATGGAATCAATTGTGCTTGAAAGTTGATGCGTTACTCCGAGCTTGGCGGCACGATTCGTCAGAATGGGTGCCGCGATTATGTTAAATCAGTATTCTAGCGAGGAGTCATATTAAGCAGCATAACAATTAATTTAGTAAAAAAGAAGGGATAAAATCAGATGAACAATACTGAGCGTTAATTAGCATGAAATATGATAAAAAACAATTTGAATTATGGATTGTTCTGATTGCAATTTAGTGTTAGGTCGTGACTGTTGACTTAATTAGCTATGCAGTCGTGTTTTTCTCCACAATATATAGTGCGCATGATCATAGTCCACTCTGCATGATCGTGCATAATATTTAGTCCTGCGAAAATTTGGGGTTGCAATTACTATACAATTGTTCTCCTCAGTTTTCGCAACAATATCAATTTCTCTTCTGTCAGCCGAAACATTCACTCCGAATATGAATTCATGGTTCCGCTGAGGCTAATAAGGAGCTATGTATGGAACGCAGCGGTTGTGAGAGAGTCGACGCCTGTCGGCATGCTCACGATGCGATAGTTCGGCAGTATATACTCCAGGAGACGTAATGCATCATACAGTATGACATTGAGATTTGATTTTCTTTGTAACAATGTTCTGCGTGGATTGTAAGACTTGCATTGTCACCGGTGTCCCTTTCCAGCGCGAGGAAGATTTTGGACCCTGGAGAATCATATTCGCAACTGTGGAGTCCGAGGAATGTCCTCCGCGATCTGTGCATTCTAGTCGTCCAGCTGTGTGTAATGTATCTTGTCTGCGCGTGGTTGTGATCGTTGCAGGAATTCGCAGTCCGCGAATGTCAAAGAATTGGACGTTGCAGCTAAGCTCGGCTGGGTGAGTGCGTGAGCGGTTTGGGCGGAGGAATTTGGTTTCGTGAGCATCGAGGAGACGAGTGGATTCCTTCCCATAATTTGCTTGGTGTGGTTGAGTGTGCGCAACGGTCCGAAAGTTCTTACTGGCATCGACGTGTGAAATCGGAATCCGCCGGGACGTTCTGGGTTTGTCAGGATGTGTTGAAAGATTCCGTGTGCGGACCCCACAATCATATGACATCGGTCTAAGCATCCGACAGATGATCTGTTGTCAGGAGAGGCGAAATGAGGAGTGAGAGGGAGGTCAAGTGATGCTAATCGAGAGACTCACAGTGTCGAGACGGGCGAGGAGAATGAGATCGATGTCAGATCACAGATCCAGCTAGTCCACGTGGTAATGTCGATCGTGAGACTTGGAGGTACGTGAGTTTCGACGGGGATGTTGCTATCCTCAACCGAATTTTGGAGATGTTACTGTAGGTTAAACGGTTACGTTAAACTTGCGTGCAAAACTGTCGTTGTATCTAATGTGGTGTAGGCGAACGGTTTCTGAATCTAACGAAAAGAATCTAGCAACTAATCAATCACACTAATTATACACAATATCACAGACTCAATTGAGTGTCTTGAGAAAAACTTGAGAAAAACTCGTGCTTCCACAGTATATTTACTCTTTGCATACGATTGAGACTAGTCTTGCATACAATCCCATTAAGTTTAAGGGATTCGTCATACTGCGTTCTATTATCATTCATTAGAAGATTGAGTTTGGTGGTATTCTATTACTACAATTGGCATTACTATTACTACTACTATTAGCAGTACTACTCGATATTTGAACAAAGCTGCGTACTTCTGATTCTTATTGATAATTATCTTTGCAAATATTTTAACTAGGTTCTATACAATGACATCCAAAATGATGGGAGGTGCGGGACGTTATGTGAGATGTGTGCTCGCTGGTGTTGTGTTCGCCACGAACGCAGACGGTGTGCACGCCTCTACGGCTTTTGAGACCGTGAAAAACCTCAACAACTTCAAGGCAAAGCAAAAGAAGATCGACCTCAGCGTGCCAAAATATCGCTTCAAACTTGCAGAAGATGGGTACAAAAAGGAAGAGGAGGAATTTGCCCAACAGTGGTTCGAACACATAGAAAAATGGTACCAGTATTTCATAATTTTTGGAGATGATGATGACAAGTTCGCCGATGGTTTGCTGGACCAGATTCGGAGCAAAATGAAGGAGATCCAGTCTCTGAGAGGAGAGCTGTTGGAAAAGCTGTTAGATCCAATGTTGAGCAAGGTCCGTACCTCCTCGAATGCGAAGCAGCCCACCGTCACGTCCCACAGTGACTCCCCGAAGGAGGGCAGTAAATCTAAGAAGAAAGTGAAGTTTGACTCGGAAATCGAAGAACTTGGGTACAGTCCGAGTGACAGTGAACTCAACGATCAGGAGGACGGACACAAGGAAGAACTCCAAGAAAAAGCGGAGGTGGATCGCCTTCAGGGGGAGGTAAACAAATTGTATCCCGGTCCAGTGGAGCGGGGGCAATCTTTAGAAGAGAAGGCAGTCGCAGGGGTGACGAAAATTCAAGATGTTTGGCGTGGCAAGAAAGCTCGAGAAGAGGTCGTGGACATGAAAGCTGCGGACAAGGATTGTTATTTTGTCGCTTCGAAAGATCGTTACTACGTGACGGTTCCTTGCCTGGATCAGGTAGGTCTTGGGAAGAAATTTCGTGCAAAAGAATGTTACCGAAAGGCCCTACCAGGATTCTCACGAAAGTCCTTCGATCCCGAGGGTTCCTCTTTCAGATATGGTCCCGACAACAAGTTGATCGGAGAGTGTCACACTGGGACTCAACGTGGAATCTATAAGCTGGATTGGAAGGTCGACAAGTCCAAGACTGAGGAGATTTTCAATTGGTACGATCCGCGTAGGCAATGTTCGGTACGAGCACTTCGGAGTGGGACGACCTCTGATGTGTATCATTGTTCCATCCCCGGAGTTGATGGAAGTGACGTCGCTGTCAAGGCACTGGTGAGACAAGATGATCATGATGATCAGATTCATGCCCACGCTTACCGTTCGTTGGAGAGCTTTGTGAGAGAAAGCGAGCTTCTTTTGAAACTGAAGCGGTCCGAGGCACGTCATGTCGTGAAGATCGTTGGATACTTGGAGAACCCCCCGCAGATTGCCCTTGAATATCTAGCCGGTGGCAGTCTCAATTCGGACGAGTATGCAGGTCTCCCTGAAAAATTGGTGCAGGTAATGGCCCGACAGCTTTTTCAAGCCGTTAGCGACGTTCACAAGGTTGGAATAATGCATCGAGACATCCAGCCCGATAATATTGGGGTGAGTTCTAAGCAAGGCGTATTCCAGCTGAAGCTCATGGATTTCGGTTCTGCTATTGAGGCTCCGACAGCAACTGAATCTTTAGGTTCCCCTGCTTTTATGGCGCCTGAAATGTCAAAAACAACAATATGTCCATCTCCGCAGCACCGCTACTCCAACAAAGTCGATGTTTGGGCAGCTGTTCTCTCTATTTATGCAGTTTACTGCAGCTTTTTGCCGTTCTGGGAAGTCAACGGGGAGACGAACGTGTGCGCGGGAGGGAAGTTTCTTTTTCCGGAAGATAGAATGGAGTGTGATCCCTTCACTCAGTCATGTTGGAAGATCCCCGTGACGACCGGTCCTCGATGTCATCGTGGCGATCATAAAGTTTCGGAAGCTGCGAAGGACTTCTTCCGTACAGCTCTGGTTGCTGACCCCGGAAAGCGTCCATCTGCTGATGAGCTGCTGGAGCACAAATGGTTGAAAGAGGATGAGAATCAGATCAAGAAAGTAGAACGCAAAAGAAGTAGACTAAGTACGTAAAACAACTAGAACGCAAAAGAATGGCGACGCTGCTACTGCTAGTAGTTGTGTCAGTTCTGGACGCACTTTTTCGTCACTCAGAAACTCCTTCCCACCGGTGAAGAACATCGTCGGTCGCAAAGTATCGATAAACACAGCGGCAAATAGCGTGTCGATAGATGTAAGGACAATAGACGACAACCAAACCAAGAGTCTCATCCAACATCTGCACGATGACACTAGTACTACCATTGTCAGTACTAACGGTCCTATGAACATTCACACGGTGACGGGAGGCGTGCAGCGGATGAACAACACAGATGTCCATGACCAGGATAATACTAATAATGATATTGATACAGGGGTTATTGTTGATACAAGGTCTTAGTGTAGTAAATAAATGGGTCTGCTAGTCTGGATCAAGTATGCAGTCGAACAATGATTAATATATGCAGTAAGATGGTATTACTATGTGGAAGGATTAATATATGATGTACTAAGTATCGCTTCTAAATCTCGTGAGGATGTTCTGAATATACAAACTTAAAGAAATTTGTTAGAAGTGTACTATTAGGGTCACCGAATGAACGTAGAAGTGGAAGTGGAGCCGGAACCCATTTGTACTTTGGATTTGTTGTGTAAAATAAGATCGTGATATTTTTTGTGTCGGTAGTATTTGTATGTGAAAGTTATTGAACATGCATGCGCTTCAAGGTTTACAGTATCTGAAATATCGGCGACGTGACCGAAGGTATCAACGGGCTAATAGTAAAAAAGACATCAAGGCAGTTATACGTAATACTTCCTATGTTGCATTACTTCCTAGTTAAGTATTACTATCAGTATTACATGTTACATTACTATCGTTATGTATAGGCTTCACTATTGTTGATCCCTATTGCATTATCCTCATATGTGTTCCTTGCCCCCCCAACTGTTAGTAGTATTCAAATTGTGTATTGGTTTCACTATTGCTGATCCCCATCGCATTATCCTCATGCGTGTTCCTTCCCCCCCACTATCATTTGTTTGATCGAGTACTTATGGATTCGGACGATCCCGACTTCCGCCTTTTTGCGCCGATCGATGTTTAGACTGTTTTGTCGCAACAAAACGTTTGTTGTCACAAAAAAAAACTGGCGTCAGGACTCATCGAGCGGTGCAAAAACTGGGGCAGTCACACGGATGCGTCGAATGTTCGATCATGCAATGATTGCGATTAAATTTAAGTTTGTAGAAGAGATCGACGCCCAGATTAACACAATGATGATCGAACCAAATCTTTGTAGTATTTGAAGTCTTTGTCTTTTATTTGTGCAGCTGTAAATGATAATCTCATCGGTCAAGTTTGACAGTGATATCTGAACTGCGTATCTGTGATAGGTCAAGGTTTACGCTCGATCCCGTTTGACGCTCGATTCCGTGTCGAGGCGAGGTCGCCGCGTGCTCGTGGTCAGGCTTGTTTGATGCTCAGTCTGGGTGGGTGAGTGGGGCGTGGGGTAGCGGCTTCTATCAATAATCATACTCCGTGTGATAAGCTGACTTGGCCGCGCTGAGATGGATTAGGAGTCTCCATTCTAGGCGATCATCTCGTTTCATACAGCCAGTTCATTGATACCAAGGTGTGATGCTGCGAAGTTTGTCAGGACGATTCAGTGGATAAGCTAAGTTGTCATTGTGCTGACGCACTTGTGTGACGAATCGATCCCATGATGTCCATAACGATGTGGTGAGGAGGGGAAGAGAGGTGATTCTGGTCGAAACTAGAGCGAAAGACTAGCTGACATTGATTCTGAATTTGCGCGAGGGAGGGAGGAGTCTGGAGAGAGGAATCTGGAGTGAGGAGTGAGGTGGAGGCTGTAGTCTGAGGCGTCAATAATGGTCAATACGAGTCAGATTTAGCAGCCGAGAGATATCAGTCTCAAGTGAGGAGAAGCGGGCACTCAGGACTTGGAGAGGAGAAGCGTTTATCGAAGACGAACATGTGATTCGAGAGGAGTGTTGAACTGGAATGAGCGCAGTGGTACGCGTGTCAGAAAATATGAGAAGTCCTGATGTGTTTGTTGATGACAGTTCTGATGTTGCGTGTTCAGGCCGATGATGTCGTTGACAATGTCCTGATGCGTGGCGATTATTATGGGACTGCGGCGTCGACCGCATGATGTACAATTATCATGGATATGTCAGGTGATGTTGCTGCAGTGTCAATTTCAGAAGAAATTGATTCCGATTGCGACGTATTGTGATCAAATAATCATAATGCAATCTAAAATACATCGCAGAAGCCGAACGTACAATCTTCGGACATCTTGAGAACGGAAGGCGTGAAACAACGTATTTAAGTTATGTTTCAGTCTCTCTGAACAATCTTCCTTTGAAAAAACTGAATCACTTCCCTACTTCGAATCATTGGGAAAGTGAATATTTGCTGACAGCATAACAATCCAACATTTTTTACTACATACTACATTATTAATATTCTTCTGGATCATATTGACATTTTTCCTGGTTGAAATTCGCAACTTAGGCTCTATCACGTTGAAACCTGGAGTACTACTATTCGAATGATGTCAAGGCCAATGGGATTATCGTTCCTTGTCGGCGTCTTCCTCGTCGGGAATGTGTACGCAAGGCTGGATTCCCATTGGAATTCTCAAGAAGAATCCCTGCACATACAGGTACTCGAGTCGAATCTCAATCAGAGGCGACTCGAACTCCAGCGTGAAGTAAATAAAAAACAGGGGCGTCCCTACACAGCTAGATTGTGTGCTATGTTAGGGAACTGGATCGGAATCGCGGATCCTTTGGCGGAAAGCATCGCGGCACGGGAGGAAGACATAAAAAGTATGGAAAACGAACTTGAAGAAGCCAAGCAGCAGCTGGAGACGGCAGCCGAAACGTCGACGACCGCCGAGAGCGAACACACCTCAGACTCCTTGGTGGCAGACGAGCTCGAGCAGAGACTCGCCGACGAGTCCATTCAGGTCGCGACGGAAAACACGTCCACGAAAGAGGATGCCAAGTGGATCGTATTTGATGTTGATGACTCGGAGGAGTCCCTCATTAGTTCGAAAGACATCGTGAGTAAATTCACGACGGATGATCCAATTTTCTTTCTCCATGGCTTTACGAAGGAGGATGGAATCTCAGCTGCTGACCCCCGAAAACGTCCCTCTGCTGATGAGCTGCTGAAGCACAAATGGTTGAAAGAGGATGAGAGTCCGATCTCTCCTAGCAAAAGAAATATAACGGCGACGCAAGCGAATGGGCATGTTGCTACTACTACTAGTAGTGTCAGTTCTGGAGAGAATCAGCTCAAGGAGGCGCTTGCAGAGAAACATGCAGGGGCCCGGGCGAGAGAGAGCGAGCAGATGCGCAATACTTCCGTGGAGCCGCAAACCAAGCAGAGGCAAGCTGTCGTGGTGGGAAACCCGTCCAGGAAAGAAGCTGCCAAGTGGATCGTATTCAACATTGATGGCACGAAGGTCCGGAAGGAGTCCGACATCAGTCATGAAGACCTCAACAGCAAACTCACGAAGAAGGATCCAATTTTCTTTGTCCATGGTTTCACGCAGGAGGATCCGCTTCGCATCGGAATCTCAGCGTATGATGAATTCTGTCATGAGCTGGCCCGAACATCCAAGAAACAGGTAGCCATGTTGGACATGATCGCTGACCAAAAACTCCGCATAGCCTTGGATTCGAAAGCAGAAAAGTTCAAGAAAAGAGCATTCGGGAACTTTTACAAATCCATAGAAAGTAGTCTTTCCGTAATAGAAGATTTTCCTGACGCGACGATCATAGGGTACTTCGTTGGTGCCTCCGTCGTGGCGGAGTTCGGGCCTAGCCTGGGATACCCGCTGAAGGATACGGTGAAGTTTGGATTGATTGCTCCTGTATTGAAAAGTCTAAGAGGGACTAGTGTGGTCGCTCTAGGGCAGAATTGTAAGGCGGTGGTGAGCCTCGATGACAGATTTCCGACTGTGGACAAGGACGTGAAAGGCTGCGGCAACGAGATGATCAAGTTCCATGCGGGTGGCCACTTGGCTCCGCTGACAAGCAAGTCTGCACGCGAAAAGATAATCGGAGCTCTCCTCAACGAGGTGTTCAAAGCAAATGGTCGATGGTTCCGTGTTGACTGTTCAGATGGCATAACATGTAAGAAGATCCCACTGTGATGGTATTTGGGAAGCTGCCAAGGACTTTTCCGCACGGCTCTCGTTGCTGATCGCGAGCATCTGCGGATGAGCTGCTCGAGGTCGAATGGGTGTCACTTAAACGGTAGGATCAGGCAGGACTTCTACTGCAAGGAGTCAAGTTGAGATGCGCAGCGGAATTTAAGGCGCGGGTTCTATGCATGTGCAAGATGCAGTCGGACGGGGAGAGAGAGAGAGAGAAGGAAATCCATGAGAAATCCATATCTTGTTGTTTGTCGCCTCCACCTAACGTTGTACTCTGGATTTCTTGTGTAAAATAATATTCTGATATTTTTGTTTTGGTTATTTGTATGTGAAAGTTGTTGAAAACACATGCGCTTCAATTTTTACGGTAGTTGAGAGTTGGCGGCGGTGTGACGGAAGGTATCCACGGGCTAATAGTAAAAAAGACACCACTCAAAACTGACTCTGAAACCCAGACTGAATTGTTGCTCCTCTGAATTATTATTGTTGCTCCTTACGTTGTGTACTCTCGTTAGACTTAGTGCGTTTGGGGGTAGTTAAGTGTAGCGTGGTCCGGAAAATAATGAAATGAAATGAATTTTGTTGCGTAAAACTCTAGTATTTTTGGGTTCTTGTAAGTTGTCGAAGAATTACAGATGGATTTGTTTGCAGAAGGAGATTTGCTGTTGTTTGATTCCAGAAGGATTACAGAAAGAGTATAGAAGGATTACAAAAGTAGTTGGTGCCGTAGCGTTTGATATCATTAATATTGTACAGTCGTCACTGGTATCGCACGCACTACAGCTGAGTTATTCATATGAGCACGTCACTGAATCGGTCGGAACACATCTTATATACAAGACTCCGTTGGACCGAAGCAGCTGCGTTTTTCAACTTAAAGGTTTTGTGTCCGCTGGAACGACGACCAACCTGCGGACTGACGAGGAGAGCTGTTGTAAAATTGAATACCTATATCAAGTCACTTACTATTACGCTACTACTAGTACTCAGTCTCCAGTCGGTTCAGATAGATTTCGCCGCGGTTACCAGTTTGATTGAGCATGAACTCTCCACTGTGAAACGATTTGAGGTTCTACGCGCACGTTGTTGTCATCAAGTTAATGCAGTTACTACATAACGATAGGCCCTAGGGTCAGGCTCACATGAGTTTGAAGTATATAGGAATCACTGAATTGTAGATGCGATTGTGATTGACAAATTTTAAGTTTGTAGAAGCGATTTACTCCCATAAACCAATGATCATCGAACCAAATCTTTGTAGTGTTTGAAGTTGTTGTCTTTTAGTTTTGCAGCTGTAAATGATAATCTCATCGGTCAAGTTTGACAGTGATATCTGAACTGCATATCTGTGACCTGTTGTAATCTGCATGTCGCTCCGGTTGCAGCTAGAAAATTCGTGGTGTTGCGAGGTTTCCGCGTGTTTGTGGTCAGGTTTGTTTGATGTTTAGTCTGCGCGGGTGAGTGTGCGGGGGTAACCGTAATGTCTCCTAGGAATACTCATACTCCCTAGGCTGTGTTTACTTGCCATTTAGGAGTTGGTGGAAAAAAAAGGAGTTGGTGGTCAGGTTCGTGCACGTGAGGATCAGAAAATTCTCCAAAAATATCAAAATGGTGCTTTTCTGTTAAACGACGATCTTTTGTGTCCGAGTAGTAAACGAAGTGAGTTGGATGTGGGCAGCCGCAGAGCAAGGCCAATGGTTCTGAAGCTGAGAGTGTGAGCATGTCAATGTGTGAAAAGGAACAGTTTGACATTGTGAGATTGATTTCAGGAAGCTGATTTAGGTGGCACTACCAACTAGCAGTTAGAACTAAGATTATTGCCCCGGAAACAATGGGTAGACTGGTTAGCAGATGTTGCACTCTCAGATGTTCCATCAGTGGAGCATTTCTGGCGAGAACTCTCCGAAGCTTCTGTCTGTATCGTAGTGAAACGCACAATGTTGGTACGGCATAAATCTATTGATTATGACATTCGAATAGATTATCATTTCTAGAACACGCTCTATGGTATCTAGCTATTAGGAGTAACTAATGATCTAAAGAATCGGAATAATGTATTAATTTTACGTTGAAATTATGCAGGAGAAAACGAGAGCGATCTTTGGTCTCGTCCATGTTCCTTTTGTTGGGGTTTGCATATTGCATACCTCATTTTTCACATATCATAATTGTACACCTCATTTTGTTGGCTTCCCAACTCGGTATTGTTTCCATTGTCATTAGTATCCATTAGTTCCGATTAGTATCATATTATTATCACACATCAATCATTAAAATTAGATCATAGTAACATGTTCGCATTAGAAATTTATCCATGAATGTCATCATCAATATTTAAGTATTCTTGTATCGTACATCTTAGTATTCCTACATATTTAAGTATTCTTGTATCGTATCATCGTACTCTCTGAACGATTTTTTGAAAAACAATAGGATCGCACTTAAGAATCTTTCTTTGATAAAGTAAGTATAAAGAAGAAAGATCTCAGCCTGACAACGGACTACGTAATATAATTATTCAAAGTATAAAGAAGAAATGCAAGTACCTACGCACTGACAAACTACGCACTAACAGCACTAACTATAACATATCCATGCTAATAGCGATAGTAATAGGAATCTGAATATCATCAATCAACTTAAACCGTCAACTATAATCACTCAATAATAAGTATCCATCAATACTAAGTATCACGCCACACTATCTATTGGAGGTCAAGAAAATTAGCCATATACATCCATAATACTATACAAGTATAACATCAGTATGTACAACAGCGCCCACCAAACCCGACGCCGGGGCTCGATCTCAGAGAGTCTAACGCACGGGTATAACAATGTTTATCAGGGGTATAACAACAACAATAGTCTCGGCTATAATCACGGATACAACAATAATTTCAATTATAACAATTACCGCAGCTATAATTATAATCTCACGCATTACACCAACAGTAATTATAACCATGTTCACAACACCAACAATAATTATGCCACGAATTACGCAGCCAATTACAACGATTACACCAACACTTTCGATTCTCCAACCACCACTCTCGATTCTCCTATCAATACAGTAACAACATCTCAATTCGGTAATAGGAGTAGTAGTATTGTCAAAAATTATGATGGCTCCAACAGCACAGACGATGAACATCGTAAGGAGGAGTGTCCGGCGAGTCCTAAGGAGGAAGAAATGAGGGACTATGCCAATGGAAGACGACGTAACACTACTACTGCTACTTCTCCTCCTCCTCCTCCTACGACTCCATCCTCGACCGAGTCAAAAACGGCGGAGTCAACGACGTCCGAGTCAACGACGCCCAATCCTACCTCTTCTCAGTTCGTGCATTCCGCTCTGATTGGGGTCTTCGTCTTTTGCATCGTCACAGTGTTCTGCCACAGTCGCTGGGGCTTCGTGCAGTTTGCTGGTAACAATGGAGGTTCAAGATCTTCTTCTGATCGAGGAAGTGCTGGAGTTCCGGCAAACACCGGCAATACAGTGGGTAGCGACGATGATGTCACGAACGGACCACAGAAGGAACTTAAGAAGTTGTTGAACGCGAAGGAAGTGTCGGAACGACAGCTCTTGCGTGATGACAATGTCAATCATGATCGTGGACAGTCACATCATGATTCTTCCTTCCAGTCGGCCTCGTCTAGTTTTGGGGCTGATTCTTCTTCCGATTCTGACTCTTCCTCTTCTGATAGCGAACAGTATCCAGTTCAAAGGGCAGCAGCCTGGCTGGAGATGAGGCCGCAGGGAGTTGAAGAGAAAGAGGAAAAAGAAAGAGCGATGCAAGAAAAAGCGAAGAAGGAAAAACTGCGCTCCCAGCTGGAGGAATGGAAGCGGGAGGCGAAAAGGCGCGGCTTCCACAACCCGCACAAGAATGGTCCGATGCAGCACATTGGCGACGGTCATTATGGGGCGGTCTTTCTGGCAGACAACGGTGCAGGAAAGAAATTCGCGATGAAGACGATTCGGGTTCGCGACGGACCTGTCCCGCACGAAGGTCCCCTCCCGAAACGGGCGATTGGGATGAAGCTCGCGGCCGTGGAGAAGGAGTTGTGGCTGATGG
>JACLAC010007526.1_pt1 | contig 16022 bp, 19 predicted proteins | sample 8027881 | NCBI WGS metagenome assembly JACLAC01 (sample SAMN15725517, study PRJNA655200) | protist metagenome | isolation source: fluorescence activated cell sorting (FACS) single amplified genomes of... | place: Spain: Blaines Bay Microbial Observatory, Mediterranean Sea | collected 2016-01-19
CAAACTAAGCCGAAGCCGAAAACGAAGCCCGAACGTGTACCCCCCTGGATGGCCGCTTGCGGCTTGAATCGGCCCGATTTGCGTGGGCGATGTTTAAAATGAGACCTTGAGGCGACCTCAAGCGATTTGAAGCGGAAAGACCGAGGAGGCCGCGCTAGCGGCCGACGTTAAAGGAGGCGTCGGGGAAAGGAACTCGAGTTGACTTAAAGACCTCCTGCGTACTCAAATACAGCTGAGACTTCGGCTCATGCGAAATGGGGCAAGTGCGGTCATGAGAGGGGTTTTTCACAGGCTGCCCCATGCCACAGGAGCCCTTTAGGAATGTTCTCAAGTTCCAACAATAAGTGCATCGGCTTGTTGGTGGATTTCCCGGCGAGGCTTCGCCTCCCCGGGCTCCTTTGACATCGGCCGCGAGCGCGGCCACCGAAGCCAACTAGATGGGAGGGGCGAAAAAGGTCGCTTTGGGTCACCTCAAGCCTCAAGCCAAGCCGAAGCCGAAGCCGAGCCAAGCCAAGCCACGCACCTGAACCCCCAACATGTACCCCCCTGGATGGCCGCTTGCGGCTTGAATCGGCCCGATTTGCGTGGGCGATGTTCAAAATGAGACCTTGAGGCGACCTCAAGCGACTTGACGCGGAAAGACCGAGGAGGCCACGTTAGCGGCCGACGTTAAAGGAGGCGTCGGGAAAAGGAACTCGAGTTGACTTTAAGACCTCCTGCGTACTCAAATACAGCCGAGACTTCCGCTCATGCGAAATGGGGTAGGTGCGTTCATGAACAGGGTTTTTCACAGGCTGCCCCTGCGACTGGAGTTCTTAAACAAATGTTCTCAAGTTCCAACAATAAGTGCATCGGCTTTTTGGCGAATTTCCTGACGAGGCTTCGCCTCCCCAGGCTCCTTTGACATCGGCCGCTAGCGCGGCCACCGAAGCGAACTAGATAGGGGGCCGAAACAAGTCGCTTTGGTTCGCCTCAGGCCTCAAGCCAAGCCGAAGCCGAAGCCGAAGCCAAGCCAAGTCAAACCAAAACAAACCAAGTCAAGTCAACCCAGACCGAGCCGAAACCAAGCAAAGCCAAGTCTCTAAAGCCGCAACATGTACCCCTCTGAATGGCCGCTGGCGGCTTGGATCGGCTCGATTTGCGTGGATACTGTTCCAATGAGACCTCGACGCGACCTAAAGCGACTTGAAGCGGAAAGACCGAGGCCGCGCTAGCGGCCGACGTTAGAGGAGTCGAGGAAAGGCACCAAAAGCTCGATGGACCTATTTCTAGGATCTGGCGCCGACTGTAAGCGCTCCTGCGTACTCAAATGCACCTGAGACTTCCGGTCATGCGAAGTGGAGCAAGTGCGGTCATGGGAAGGGGTTTCACAGGCTGCCCAAGCGACAGAAGCTCAAAAGAAAGAGTCTCAAGCTCCAACAATAAGTGCATCGGGGTTTTGGTGCTTTTCCTGGGGAGGTTTCGCCTCCCCGGACTCCTTTGATGTCGGCCACTGGCGCGGCCTCCGAAGCTAAATAGATGGGGAAAGACCGAAAAAGACGCGTAAGCGGCCGACGCTACAAAAAGAATCGGGGAGAGGCGCCGAAAGCACCACGGACCTATTTTTGGGAAGCTTCAGCTGACTTTAACAAGTCTGGCGAACTCATAATACATCTGATATTTCCGCTCATGCGAAATGGAACAGCTGCGATCAGGGTTTTCACAAGCTGCACACGCAACAGGAGCTCCTAAAAGGATAAGTCTCAGAAGTTCCAACAAGAAGTGCATCGGGGCTTTAATGCCTTTCTCGGGAAGGCTTCGACTCCCCGGGTTCCTTTGACGACGGCCGCTGGCGCGGCTTCCGAAGCCAACTAGATGGGAAAGACCGAGGAGAACGTGCAAGCGGCCGACGCTAAAGGAGGAGTCGGGGAAAGGCACCCAAAGACCGATGGACCCATTTTGTGTGCTTGAGCTGACTTTAAGAACTCTGGCGTACTCAAATACAACTGAGACTTCCGCTCTTGCGAAATGGAACAGCTGCGGTCATGGGAGGGGCCTTCACGGGCTGTCCACGCGACAGGAGTTCTCAAAAACTGGTTCAAGCTGCAACAACAAGTGCATCGGGGTTTTGGTGCCTTTCCTGGAGAGGTTTCGCCTCCCTGGACTCCTTTGTTGTCGGCCACTGGCGCGGCCTCCGAAGCTTACTAGATGGGGGCCGAAAGAGTCGCTTTGGGTCGCCTCAAGCGGATTTTGGGAGCTTGAGCTGACTTAAAGAACTCTGGCGCACTCAAATAGAACTGAGACTTCCGTCCATGCGAAGTGGAGCAGGTGCGGTCATGGGAAGGGTTTGCACAGGCTGCCCACGCGACAGGGGCTCATACAAATTGGTCTCAAGTTCCAACAATAGGCGCATCGGGGATTTGTTGCCTTTCCTGGGGAGGCTTCGCCTCCGCGGGCTCCTTCGACGTCAGCCGCTGGCGCGGCTTCCGAAGCTAAATAAATGGGGGCCGAAAAATTGGGCTGAAGCCTCAAGCCAAGCCGAAGCCAAACCGAGCCAGACCGAGCCAAACAGACCGAGCCAGACCGAACCGAAGCCAAGTCAAGTCAAGACCCTAAACCCCATAATGTGGCCCCCCGGATGGCCGCCGACGGCCTGAATCGGCCCGACAAGCGTGGGGGGGTGTTCAAAATGAGACCTTGATGCGGCCTACAGGGACTTGGAGCGGGAAAGCCGCGGAGGACGTGTAAGCGGCCGACGCTAAAGGAGAAGTCGGGGAAAGGCACCAAAAGACCGATTGACCCATTTTGGGGTGTGAGCTGACTTTATGAACTCCAGCGTACTCAAATACAACTCAGACTTCCGCTTTTGCAAAATGGAACAGCTGCGGTCATGGGAAGGGTTTTACACGGGCTGTCTACGCGACAGGAGTTCTCAAAAACAAAGGTTCAAGCTCCAACAATAAATGCATCGGATATTTGGTGCTTCGCCCCGGCAGGTTTCGCCTTCCCAGGCTCCCTTGACTTCAGCCGTTGGCGCGGCTTCCGAGGCTAGCTGGATGGGGGCGAACAAATCCCCTTGGGTGGACTCAAGCCGCAAGCCAAGCCGAAGCCAAACCGAGCCAGACCGAGCCGAAGCCAAGTCAAGTCAAGCCCCTAATCCCCAAATAAGTGACCACCTGGATGGCCGCCGACGGCCTGCATCAGCCCGAGATGCGTGAGTGGGGGGGGGGCGTTCAAAATGAGACCTTGATTCGGCCTAAAGCGAGCTGAAGCGCACAAGTCGAGGAGAACGTGTAATCGGCCGACGCAAAAGGAGGAGTCGGGGAAAGGTACCAAAAGCCCGATGGACCCATTTTGGGTGCTTGAGCTGGCTCCAAGAACTCCGGCGTACTCAAATACAAATGAAACTGAGACTTCAGCTTATGCGAAATGGAGCAGGTGCAATCATGGGGAGTTTTCACCGGCTGCCCACGCGACAGGAGTTCTCAACAAAAAAGTTCAAGCTCCAGCAATAATTGCATATGGGATTTGGTGCTTTTCCCTGGGAGGTTTCGCCTTCGCGGGCTCCTTTTACGTCAGCTGTGGGTGCGGAGTCCGAAGTTAACTAGATGGGGAAAGACCGAGGACGATGCGTGAGCGGCCGACGTTAAAGGAGGTGTCGGGGAACGGCACCAGAAACCTGGGCTGTCTTCGAGAACTCTGGCATCTCCAAATACAACTGGGACTCGCGCTCATGCGAAGTGGAGCCAGTGCGGTCATGGGCGGGGATTTTTCACGGCCTGCCCACGCGACAGGAGCTCTTGAACATAGGTCTCAAACTCCACCAATAAGTTCAAAAAGGGGTTTTGGTGCCTCTCCCGAGGCGGCTTCGCCTCCCCAAGCTCGTTCGACGTCGCGGCGCAGGTGCCTTCCCAGGGGCCCTTTGCCTCTCTGGGCTCCTCCGACGTCGGCCGCTGGCGCGGAGTCCGCAGCGAACTCGATTAGGGAAAGACCGAGGAGGACGCGGAAGCGCCCGACGTTTGATGGACCAAATTCGGGAGCTTGCGCTGATTTTAGAATTCGGGCGTACTCAAATACAGCTGAGAGTTCCGCTCGTGCGAACTGGAATGGGTGCGGTCATGGGAAGGGGGTTCCGCGGGCGGCCAGCAGGAAAGGTCGTGCGTTACCAGTGGCACACCAGCAAAGATTGCGTTCCAAGGATTCCTGCGTCAAGTATGGGCTTCGCATGGCTTTCCAAGTCTACACTAACGGTGCTTTGGCAGAAGCAGTGAACTTACAACCTTTTTCTCACTGGGACGATGATCGCAGCGTTTGCCTTTGAACAAGATGGGATCGTTTTTGTGTGAAGGTACCTCGTTCGTGCTGTGGATTGCTTGATTTATTGATCGATTCTTGCCTTTGCCTCTAGAATCCGAGATGTCGCTGACAAACGGATGCCTGCACCACGAATCTAAAAAAGCTCATCGCCAGTCGAAATGGCCGCCCGTACGGCAGTATCGCAAGCGTCGGCCTCATCAAGAAAAGCCGTGCGCCGCTCCAGCACCGAGACCAAAAAGGACGCCAGGGTCCGCAGCGGCCTCGCACCAATCAGCGAAGCAACCTTCGCATACGTAGAACCGGAGCAACCCTTTCTCGCGAAGGGCCCTCATGGGCTGGCCTGCCAGACGCCTGTGACAATCATGGCACCTGTTCCTTATTCGCCCAACGGCCTGTTCAATGGCATTGAACTGTTTGGGGGCGTCATCAATCGCTTGACCTGGTGCGTACTCCGAGACTGTCGAGCTTGTGCAAACCGGAAACATGGCCGCCGACCGCGGGCGTAGTTGCTGGGCCCGCAACAACCTCGGGCTCCGCGTCAACCGTCTCCTCTGGCGCGCCCGTCCCGACGCCCACGCTGCGGCGCCGCTCCCGGGAAGTGGTAGTGCCAACTAACTGACCGCGCCGCCACGGGGCGCACGTGTACCACTGCAGGGTCGTCCGTCTGCGTGCTCGCTGAGAGGACCTCCGAAGCGAACAGGTCGAAGAACTCAGGCCGGTTCTCACCAGCAGCTGCGTCCGCCTCATGCTCCGTAGAGGCCTCACGAGTCACATTAAGGTCGACATTCTCAGCGTAGTCGGAGCTGGGCACAACGACTGGAGCTTCGCAACCGGTTCCACTGCGGCGTCCGACTCCTTTTCGACTTGCCATTCCATTTCACACGAGGGAGGTGTAGCCATGTCCCCATACGTTTGCACGCACTGTTGCAGCTGACCGACCAGGGCAACATTGGGTGGGCCGCCAAGTTGCGCCCGTTGCTCTCACTTTGGAACCTCTTCGCAAGCATGACACCCTCGTCCCCCTGGCCCCGGAGCCCACTGCTTCGCTTCGGAGATGGACGGTCGCTCACAACCCCAAGGATTGATAAGCAGCCCTCGAACCTCTCCAACGATTTGTCTCGTCCCCAGTCTGGCGAAAGCCCAGCCGCGCGCAATACCAGATGCTCAGCCAAGAAGCGGTGCTCGCCGTGCGGGATCGTAGCCTTGTATATGGCCGCCAGGACGGCAGGGAGCTCCATGGCACCGCCGAATGAAGCGCAATGCATCTAAAGCCCGACCGTGCCGGCTCAACGCCCAAATGGCTTGAGCCAAAATGGATACGGATTGATTGTTTTATTGTTTGAGTGTTTGATTGTTTGATTGTGTGATTGATTGCCTGACTACTTGATTGATTGCTTTGTTGAGCGATCGACGTGTTGCCCAGCGCTGTTAAGGATGGCCCCTACGCTGCGAGCAACAGTTGGCAGTGTTCTCAATTTGATCGATTGGTTGGATGATTGATGCTGATGATGATGATGATGCGGATGATAGACTCTGCAATTGCCCTGTTATGAGCGACTGTTCTCTACGCTGTCAAGCAGCAAGCACGTAGTCGTATTCAATTTAGTGAATTAAGTATGAAGAGCTCGGATCATTCACCAGCTCAGCCATATGAGTCGTTATGCGGAGAACTGCAGTGCATTATCCGGCTCGATATCCTACTCGCTGAGCATCAGCATGTGCTCCGATAGGAACTGGCTTCCATGTCGATGCCATTATTCTCGATTATTCGCCAAACACACCCAATCACCAATGCCGTGCTGCTCGCAATACTCCGCAATACTATGTTCATACCTCCTCTGTGTGCCTCCCCTTGCGTGGTACTCCCTGGCCGTGCCGGGCAGCCTTCTGTTGCTCTGCCACCAACGATCGCCATGGAACATCAAGGCACGCTTGAGCGGTCGGTCGTCAGGGAAGCGAGCGATGTGGCCTGCATAGCTCCATTTTGCCTTGTAGAGAATTCATCAGCGGTGAGCTCATTTCTGGAGCGAAGAGCATGCAGGCCACTGCGGAAGGAGTAGATGTGCCAAATCTAGCCAAGTCTCATTGATCCATCTTTTTGTGGCACACATTCTCTGCATACTTGCTCCACAACAATAGCGTAGTGCTCTCAGGTCCTTCATATTCAGCGTGAGGGTCTCCAACGCATAGGTGAGGACAGGACACGGATGGCCATCACCCATAACGAAATCCTTCTGCACAAACTGACCTGCCTGCGACACATCAGGTGTTTGATGGCATGGAAAGCTCGCCAACCTGCTTGTATTCTTTTCTGTACATCGAAGGCATCCGTCCTCGTGCCAGTAATGACACTGCCCACGCATTTATTATCGTGGATCCTCCTCGCAACGCTGCCCTTGTGCATGACCTGCCACGACTCGAGAATATTAGCGCCAATCCATTCCAATTTCGCAGCTGCAAGAGTGAGGCCAATCGTCTCAATTGCCACTTCCAAGTCTGCGAGCATGGCCTGAGCAGCCACAGCCGAGCGTGCAATGATCACGATGTCATCAGCGTAGCACGCGATGCAGAGCCAGACCGTGGCTAGGCCATCCTTCATGCGCAGGCCTAAACGCCTAGCCCTCCATGATGCATTGAGCCTGCACACTGCTGCCTCCAGCGCCATGGTGAAGACATCCATGCTCTCTGGGCGTCCTTGTCGCAGACCTCGATGTAGTGGCACCGACTCTGAGGACACTCCGTCAAGAGTTGGTGTTATTGGTATTCCCACCACCTCTCTCATTATCGCCGAAATCGTGCTCCGATCTAGTTCAGCGTGTTGAAGGCCTTGCAACACTCCTCGATGATTGACCTTGTCGAAGGCCTTGTGGATGTCAGCATAGTCTGAGAATTATGGCCACAGGGAATGCCCAGACCATTGCCTTCGCCAGGCATAGTCTGAGAAGCATGGCCAGGTATGCACCCTGATGTCCTGGTGTCGTCGAATGCTGGCATGCCTCTCCCCACGGTGTACTGTGGCCCTCTTCCACTCGCATTATCTTCACCTTCTGTGTGATCGCTGCAGCATACCACTTTGCCAGGGTACAGTCGAGGATGAGATGTCTGAAACGTGCTAATTTGTTGGCGCCACTCTCCTTCTGAAAGAGTGGAGCGATGCAGTCTTCCCACCCATGAGGTCTCGAGGCTCCATGCTAGCGTAGAATGAAGAGAGCCCACACCTCGAACGCCAGCGAGAGCGGGATGGCTCGTACACCCTCAGCTGTGATGCCATCAGAGCCTGGCGATGTCCCTCCTTTCATCTTTGCCCTGGCACATATGAAGTCGCGCCAAGGGATGGCCTTCTGGGCGAAGCCAAACATCTCCTGACTGAGGTCGCCAATAGGCCGAACGACTCTTTCACGGTCGTCACCACCAACATCAATTCTGAAGCCAATCGAGTCTTCCTTCACATCCTCAATCTCATATGTTCTCCAACCAGCTCGTTCATAGTCATGGGCAGTAGTCCTTGCCAAGCAGTCCACATATTCATTCCACGTATTGCCCTTGCGCGCTGAGATGTGCATGAATGAGACAATAGTGCCAGCCCTCGCCAATGCCACCAACTGTGCCTGCGCCGCATCCACCAACTCACAAGTTACAGTGACCACATTGAGCCCTCGAACAGCATCTGCTGCAGAGGAGCAATCATACCATATGGCGACATTCTGTGCCAAGTAGAAGAACCTGACATACATCAGGGCCCTTAGGATGGCCATGAGTTCGGCTGAGGAACTGTCCACGATGTCACACTTGTCCCTTCCCTGAGAAAGCTGCCCAGATAATTTAATTGTCCGCGGTCCACTGTCTGGGTTGTCGCGGTCATACTGGTCCGCCACTGCCATTGCCCATCCTCCAGACGAAAGCTCCTCCGGGATCGTGCCATGCCTCTTTTTCTTCTTCCCTTTGTGCGCCTTTGTCTGTTTCTTGCCTCTGCCATCATGTTTTTGTTTTGGGCCCATTCTCAGGTCTCGCTTATCGCTGTTCTCGTCGACCAAAGAGCCATCAACGAAAATGTCGCAAAACACATTCTCAACCTCAGGCACTTCATACTCAACAATAGAGACTGCACTGTTAAAGACATCAATGGCCTCAGGCTCCAAGGCGCAATCGATCTGCTCGGCCGCCACGTACTCCATCATCTTCTCAATCTCCTTGGAGTCCTCGCAATCGACGTCGTCAAAGTGCCTCTTTAGCTCCCCACCCCATGCCTCTCGCTGAAGAAGGTTGTGATCAGTAGGGCGCTCAAGTACATCTGTGTCAATTCCCACAGACTGCCTCTTCTCACTCCACGAGAAAGACTGGAGCGACGCTTGATGATCCATAAGGCGAGCCATGTCAACCCTCAGGAGTCGACGCCTTTCATGCGCGACTTTCGAGCTCACCTTCCTCTTCCGGATGGGGTCCTTGAGCATATCCATCTGCTTCTTCAATGTAGTGAGGCACTCATACTCTTCAGGCAGATTGTAGGATAGCTTCCCTCGTCGCTGCCCCCGAACGCAGCCAGACTTGTAGACGCCCTTGGCTAGGTTCTGAGGCAACTCGTTGAGCGCATCTGTATCCCCACGTGTCTTGCGCCAAACTTCTCGTGCAGTGTGGCCAAATGCAGCCCGCCTTTCATCATTTACTCTTACCTGGTCGTCCAAATTGAGGATCGGCCTCCATGTCATGCCTCTTTGCATTCTGCAGAGCTGCGATCTCATTGGGCGTGGTGAGGGAAGCGGGCCCTTGACCGTGATAAACAATGGGATATGATCTGTTTTCGTGGCACCGAAGATATCATTCGCAACCTTGCAGGACTCTGCATAGATGGCCTGTGAGAACCCAGGCTGAGGGATATAAATTGAGGCCATAATCTCCTCCTTGTTGATAATGACCACAGCCGACCGAATGTGCTCCACCCTCTCAAAAAATGCCCATCCTCTCGTGATTGACCACCACAGCAGGAGCCCTGCGATAGCCACCATCCCATCTGCGAAAGAAAATGCGATGATCCCCAAAGTTCTTGAGGGCCCCACAGTCGCGAGGAGTGTTCCCATACTCCTGTAGGAGGATGAAGTCCCATGCCACGTCGTGGTCCAAAGCCACGATGAGCCCCTGGAGCTCCTCGTCTGAAATGCCACAGACATTCCAGGACAAGGCTGTCGTGCGACCTTGTGCACCATCCTGAGCTCTGCTAAGGACATTTCTTGTCCTCGAACTCCTTCTCATTACGTGCCAGGATGGCATCGATCTTTTCGACAGTAACTCCTGCATTTGCATAGCAGCTCTTGATCTTGTCAAAGTGCCATACCCACCTCCCTGCGACGAGCTCCCCCATGATAAAATTGCCTGACTTGATAGAGCTCTTGTTCCAGAAAGGCTCAGGAGGACTGCCATGATATTTGACCAACTCTGAAATGGCCTTGCTGTGCTTCGTGAAATGGACGACCTTCTTCCAATCCTCTGGGCTCTGCCATGGCCCTGCCTTTATATTATTGTTCTCGTACTTGAGGCCCAGCTTGTTGAAGGCCTTGATGATGTTCCACATCCTTCCTTTCGCTCGTGATGACTCTGCCATGTTGAGATTGCCGTTGCTTCGCCTGGGCCCAGCTCCATAGAATTCGCCTTCAATGTGAGGCAGGTAGCAGTGCAAAGCTCCCTCAGGTCTGAAGAGTACATCGATAAACTCTGCAATCGCATCCTTCTTGCTGTTGTAGGGAAAGCCCCGAAACTGAATAGTGTACTCAGGGGGATCTTCAAAGACATCAGCAGTTGAGGCGTTTGAGCTAGCACCATTGCGACCTGCATAATGAGCCCAGGCATCATGAGCGCCAGCCCCTCCATTCGGGATTTTCTCCTTTTCCTCGCTCTGATGCATTCTGTCTTCCAGATCCTTGAATCTCTGGTCGGTGCGCTTGTCCTGCTCGGCCATGCGACTCTCCAAATTTTCCACTCTGCCCGTAATTTGTCCAATCCCTTCAGCAGTGGACCTGAAGGAGGTGATTGCCCATTCTGGAACTCCTTGTGTTCGCATTGTGGCCACTTGGTCTTCGCCATCAGTGATGCGCATCCGACGACGAGAGTGGACAGGACCACCCATCCCATCATCATCGTCACCGCCTCGGTGGGCAGATCTGGACCGACTTGGGCTTTGCTCTCCCATTGCTCCAAAAGAATGCACTGAAACCAACCAAAACCGCTTCCCCGCAGAAATGCACACAATGGCATATGTCTCTTTTCGGTGCAAGAAATCCACGCAAAACCCTTGACCTTGAGCCAAGAGGACTTGCCACCCGTCTTACGCTTCAACAATCCAAAGAGAGGGAAGAGGGGAGGAGGGAGAAAAAGAGAGGGAGGAGCACATGGGGAGGGCACGCGCACGCCATGAAGAGACAGAGGAGTCACACAAACGGGAAGGGTGTGCAGCACAAGCGTGCACCCGATACAGGAAGAGAGAGACTCACCAACCTGCTGCCAAGCACCTTGAAGCGCGCGCGTGGTCTCAGACCGAAACGATCCAAGTCAGATATTGACATGTTGTAACTACCAGCCGAACAGATATAGTCGTCCCGCAAACAAATGACGAACATAATCGTTACGATCCACCCAAAACGAATCACGATTTACGGAGCAGGAATATTCCTCGCAATTTTGGGGGAACGCATCGGAACGCCTAGATCGTGCCCAACAAGTACTCTCTTGCAAAAATATGAGCTATCGACTACTTTTCACTACTCCTGCGATAAATGTGGCGTCCATGGTGGGCCCCTCTGGGTCGATCAGCCCCGCCGTGGCACTTGCTGTTGTTATGGCCAGGACAGAGGCATACATCATCAAAGCGTGGTGCGTCAATGCCTGAATTGGTGTAGGGCGTCTTGGGAAGCCACACATATATGCAGTGGCTCCCTGAGCGAGCTTACTCCGGGACCTGCCCATGTGGCTCCCTCCATGGAGGTGTCAACTTGTTGCAGTGGTCAAGCCGAGGCACGATGACAATGACCAGATCAAGTGGCGCATGGGGATCCTGCGGCTGGGCCCTCGACCGCGGGGAGCCGAGCCCTGACCGAGAGTTCGACGGCGATAGGGAACGAGCCTGAACAGACTTGTCGTGAGTGCCAGTGTTCCATATGCGATGTCCCCCAACATGGTCCATTTCTCATCGCTGCACGGAGGGTCGATAATCGTGGCAACGGCCGGTGTGTCGCTCCAGCTCCGCCGGGTCCCTGGGCGCGCACACGAATCAACTCGTTGGAACCTCTTTGGGGCGCGTGACAGCTCGCTGTGGAAGGAGACGAAGCACTGGTGCGCGCATTGGCCACGCCCAATTCCTACGATGCGCCAAAACGGGGCGAAAGAGTGCCGCACTTGAGCGCGCCATGGGCGCTTCCGATTCCTGGGATGCACCAGAGCGAGGTGAAAGCGTGCAACACTGGTGCGCGCATAGGGCGCCCTGGGATGCACCAGACCTGGAAGCCCCTGACTTTCGGCTCTGGAGGTATCGCCCCCACTGCGCGTCGATCAAGATGCCGCCTTCAAGCAGGCAACAATTCAGCAACAACATCGTGACAGCGGCGCTAGCAAGATCTCCACCTGGAGATCGCCGTCCTCGCCCGCAGTGACCACAGGCATGCTTGGCCGCTTGCGCAGTGCCTGGGCGACACACGGTACCGAGGGCAGAGCCGAACGCATCTCGCCTCGGTGCCTCCCTGATGCCCAAGGGGTCCGCACCATGCTACCACCCCGATGCCACGTACGTGCTTCCACGACAGGGCTCCTGGTACCAACGCACGCGGGCGGGCGGGAACGGCGACATCTGGAGAAGCCTGGACAACCAGATCGCTGAAGCCGCGCTCATTGCCACATGGTGGAAGGTCACAGCGCATCAAGATCTGGACCACCTTGTCAAGGCCGACCCTGGGGAAGCCGACATCGGCTTCTTGGGAAACACTATCGCCGACATAGCGGCCGACGAGATGGCAAGAGTGGCATACTCGAAAGACCCCGAGATGGAGGTTATTTAAGCCATTGAAGCCTGTGGTTTCCATATCGCCCGCAGGCTCGCCGTCATCGAGCTGGCCACTGGGGGGAAGGGCAATTGTCACGGCCGACGCCTCTGCCTCTCCAGGCTTTCGCCCCTTTGTTGCAGGAAGACGTGGTGCCACAGATATGCACATGGCTGGATACACGGGGGCATATGCTAGTGTCCAGTGGGGCTTTCTCTGCTGCACGCGTCGCGGGCGCAGAGGGAAGCGAGCGGTGTATCGGTTTTGGACGGTTACGGGAATTGGTCTCAACTGCTACACGAGGTTCGGGTGGTCGAAGCGTGTGATCGGATTGAACACCGACCTACCGACCCCGCTATGCCCAAACGGCATGTCGAACCCGTCCAGAACGACCCCTCCCCTTACGAACTGATATCTGCAGCAAAACGCAGAAAGATGATGCAACAGCAGGGGCAAAAACGACGTTGACGGACAGCGGCAGACAAGCAGGTAGTTGAGCAAAGCTGGCAGAAAATTGGCCGCCCCAGTGGCACGGCCAGGTTCTGGTCCTTCCGCTCCACGCTTCGCTGCCCTCGATTGCCCTGCACACGAGTCACCTCTTAGTGACATGCGGAAGGCATGTGGGCTGTACGGGATGCGGGGCAGTCCACGCTGGCTTTAACGATATTGGCACAATGGACCTCCCTTGCCGTGGTCACTGCCCTGAATGGTATTCTGGGCATGTGGCTAAGCTGGTGTGTGGGGAGCTACCCGATCGACAGCGACACTTTGGCAACCAATGGCCGTCAAGCGGGGACGATCAAGTGCCTCAACACCGTAGCCGTGCTACGCTGGATGCCGTGGCGAGCACCGCGAATGAAGCTGGAGTGCGCCGACGGGTTCATGTCAAGACGACGCCGCTTCCCAGTAGAGAAGCATTTGATGCCAGTGATTGTGACATCACCGAACCTTTTTGAATGGTGAAAAATCTGATTCAGAGGGCGAGACCACTGTTGCCACAGAGGCGGGCGCGGGAAATACCGTTGAGCTGTGGCCGACAACAGTGTCGAGGGGAATACTGATGAGGCCTTTCTTCCAGAGCCTGCCGTTAGACGCAGGAGGATTGATCGTTTCCAGTTTGGACGACTCAAGATGTAGGGGTACCAACAGGGTCGTCTCTGCATGTGTGAATGTCTTGCAAGTATCATTCGAACTTCGCCGAGATCAGAAATATAACAGGAAAATAGCAAATAGACCACTTGCGCGGGCTGAATGGGTTTCCAACAATCCGCTCGCCCCACACCCCCCAACGCCAAGAGGTCAAGTGTCGTGTTTTGACCCACGGATCGCAACACGAAGGAGTACTGCACCGTGTATCGTGCTCGGTCGCGGGTCGCCCTCATCGCCCCCGACCACCTCTCCGTGATCTGGTCTGGGTGTCGCACTTGGTGAGTTCTGGGCTCGCCCACCCTCGCCCCACGTCCAATCCGCCAACGCCTGCCGGTCTGGTTTGGGACACCCGCTCCTACTTGGCTCCCGGAGTGAGGCTAGGGCGAAGGCCCCAGTAGTGGGTGCACGGTGTACAAACCCTACTTCCCCGACACTCTTTTCATCGGGTCTAGCATTGATGGCGGGCCTTCAATCGAGACCAACTAGTCACTTGTCAGCAAAATCCCAACCATTTTTCGACAGGGGAGGTGCAAGGGAGGACATTGTCAGAACGGGATTTCGCGCCCAACAGTTGGTGGGTGCCTAATGGGATCTGAAGCGGAGGAATACCCCAGAAAAGGGCGATTTTCAGCTTCAAAGTTTCGACATAATGTGAAGCCGCATTGTCCAAGCCAAGGCATCGTTCACGACCGATGGGCCAACGGAGGGTCACGTGGTGTGAAACCGTCGGGTCGACCGCAAGCAAAAACCATAAAGATCGCTGTGCTTCTACGGATGGGGGTCGCTGGGCTTCTTGACGCGTGTCACTAGTGTGTGAAGCCGATGCGCAATGTCTTTTTGTGTTACCATCAATGGGACCTTGTCGGTAATGGATCATGTGAATCCAAGCCAAGCCTCCAGAGTCCGATTGTTGTCAGCCGATGCCTGATGGGAAGCACAGAGGATCCTGAAAGGGTACGTGAGGGGGAATGGGGAGAGGCATCTGCAAAGTGGACTTCTGGTGATCGCTATGCACACCAGGCATTGGGGTCAAACTGCTTTAGACACGTGCCACTGCATTGTGAAGCCGAAGCCCAATGCCTCTTTAGGGTACCATTCATTGCACTTTGCCGACATTGAATAATTTGGAGCCAAAGCGAACCTTTAAGATCCAATCATTGTGTACCGATGAATGATGTGAAAGTGGAGAGGACCCTGCGAGGACACGTGAGGGGGAAACCATGGGGCCATCGGCAGGGCAGGCTTCTGATTCACCGTGTGCGCTAGGCATTGAGGTCGAGCTGCTTTGGACACGTGTCACCACGATGTGCAACTGATGCCCCATGGCTGTTCGAGGTACACTGAATTGCAAATTGTCGGTATTGGACAGTTTGCATCCAAATCGAACCTCCAAAACACGAATGGTGTGCGAACCGAGGCCACGTGCGTCCAACAGAGGAGAATTCGGGGCTGCGTGCGGTGAAACCGCTGGATCAGTTGCAAGCGAGCTCTGATGATTCCAGTATGTGCTACAGATCCGGGTTGGCGCCCACCTTAACGCGCATCACTAAGCTGCAAGGACAATGCGCCCCCTTCTCCCACTTCCCGCCCCCCACAAATCACCTGAACACGTTGCTGCACCAAACCGCAGGACAAGGGAACGATGAGTGAGAGCTAATGGCCAGCACTGAAGCACGTGGCATTCCGACATTCGACGGCTCCTGCGGACCCCTTCCCCCTTTCACCACTACTCAACCCCTTTTCTGCACCAAACCTTAAGACAAGGGGAGCTATGAGTGAGAGCTAATGGCCAATACTGAAACACCAGGCATGCCGATCTTCGACAGCTCCTGCGGACCCGTCGTTTCCCCTCTTCCCCTTTTCACTCTTGCCAAATTACTCAGGCCCTCCCTTTAATCATCCCGGAATTCGCCTGAAGTGGCAACGCAGTCCGACGGCACCAGTCCGGGCTCGCGCGATGGGGCTGCTCAGACTTTCCTCGCCATCGCGAGGCTTGCATCTGGCGCAAGCCCACTCGAATACGCTTCTTATGAGCGGGCGCTGACGCGCGGTAAAGCTGCTACCACCTCGCGACGTGTGGAAGTCATCGATGCGTATTTCCCCTTGGCTGGCCCTTCCTCCTCTGGGGTTGCCCTTGCGGTGGCCCCGTTTGCTTCGGGCGGCGTTTGGCACGGCCGCGGATGACCGTTCGATGACGCAAGCGGGAAGGTGGTCGCAAACGGCACTTGTGAGCCAGTCGGCCGTGCAGGCGTTTTATTCGGCGACCTCGCTTTGCTTGCCGTTGGCCACGCGGCTCCCTTCTTCCCCGCTTCCCACGAAGTTGGCGCGCAGCGCGATTTGTTTTCGGCCGACCACGGCGTACCGCTGACCTCCATTCTTGGGCGCTGGGCCGACGCACAAGTTCTGGCTTATGCTTTTCTCCATTATTCGGAGTTCGGCCGTGCACCGTCCTTACCGACGACGTGGGCACTCAAGTCGCCCCGGAAGTCACCACGCCAGCCACTCAGGCATCTCCTGGTGACGTCGCGCGGCGCGACATGTTCGACGGCAGCTGGC
>JACLAC010006391.1_pt1 | contig 16020 bp, 6 predicted proteins | sample 8027881 | NCBI WGS metagenome assembly JACLAC01 (sample SAMN15725517, study PRJNA655200) | protist metagenome | isolation source: fluorescence activated cell sorting (FACS) single amplified genomes of... | place: Spain: Blaines Bay Microbial Observatory, Mediterranean Sea | collected 2016-01-19
CGTACCTCTTCTGGGCAAAAACATTTGGCTTGTATGTTTATGCTTGATTACATATGTGTGGTATAAGCTGTTTAAATTGAAACGCCGTTTCGGACAATCAGAAGTTCGATTGCCAAATGCATCTACTGGATCGTAATGTCTGGAGAATATTTATGACGAAACACAGAACGGGGATCAAGCGACTGGCCATGTTATCGGGCTCAGTGTTGTTGCTTGTTGGGCTATTGGTAGGGGTTTACGCACGGCAGGTTCAGGCTAATGCAGAGAAATTAGCAGAAAACGGCAAACAAGCGCAGCAAGTACTTGCGAGTATTGGATTGGCGTTAGAAAAGGAATCAGTAGGCACAGTTGATCAGCATTTTGGTGCAGAATATTCCACCAAACCCGATTTGCAACTAAAACAGAGATTCGTAAAGGCACTCGCCCGTGATGGTGTGCGAGTTGGAGAATGGTATGCCGGGCAGCGGACTGAAGGAAATGGGGAAGTGCCGGGCGTTAATGTGTTGCGGGTACTGATACCAGAAATTCAGACTGAAATACAAGACATATACAGGGCCCGTTTTAAACTCGTAAAGCTCGAGACCATGACAGATGTTGAGTCGGTAATTCGCGCGGAATTGTGGATTCGAGGAGGAAACGACCTAGGTCAAGCGGTAGAAAGTTGGTCTACTTTTCGAATTTGGTTCGCAAAGGGGGGAGGAGAGTTAAAGATTCGAGAGGATCAATTATTACGAAGTCGAATTGTGGTAGGCACCAGAGAAGCATTTACGGACATCACGGACGATGGAGGGATTGCGTTCGAGGTAAAATTAAATCCCCGTTGGCGAACACCCGGTTTGGAGCCGCGCTATATGGAGGCGGCAAAATATGCATCCGGTGGTGTCGCGACATCGGATTACAATGGTGATGGCTGGTTGGATCTTTTTTTTGCGGATGCTGGAAGAGGGCGACTGTTCAAGAATAAGGGTGACGGCAGTTTTGCAGATGTCACATCTGAAGCTGGACTGCCCGTAGACATGATTGGTATAAATGTGGCTCTGTTCGCGGATCTTGACAATGATGGAGATCAAGATTTGGTGCTTGGTAATGGTACTGAGGAGAATCGTATTTTTCGTAACGATGACAATTCTAGATACGTAGACGTAAGCGAACAATCCAAACTGGGAGGGGCGTTGGTCTCCACCGCAGCCATTGCGGATTATGATAATGATGGTTTGTTAGACATTTACTTCGGTAGATATGTGGATCCGCGGAAGCATGCGCCTACAACTTATTTTTATTCACGGAATGGTGAAGAGAACAGTCTCTTACGCAATGTCGGGGATATGGTTTTCGAGGACGTTACTGAAGAGGCGAACCTGCGCGACGTGGGCTTGGCGCTAGGATTAGCGTGGGCCGATTATAATAACGATGGGTTCCAAGATATTTATATCGCAAACGACTTTGGACGTAACGCGTTATATGTTAATGATGGGACGGGGGTTTTTACCGATGTTGCAGAAGAAAGCGGTTCGCTAGATTGGGGATACGGCATGAGTTCTTCCTGGGGTGATATAGACAATGATGGGGATTTGGACATCTATGTGTCTAACATGCATTCATCCCAACGGTGGTTTGGTCAATCCGCAACTTTGTATAAATATTTCTTGACTAGCTTATGGAACCGCACCATTTGGCAGGATTTGCCATTGTATTTGGAGATAGTTTCTTACGAGGGGATGCGATGGGCGTCTTTTGGTGACTGGGTCATGAAAGGGAATTCGCTCCTACTGAATGATGGTACGGGGCATTTCGAAGACGTTGCAGAGAGCACTTTTACCAATCCATATGGCTGGTATTGGGGTTCTGGAATGTTCGATTTTGACAATGATGGGTGGCAGGACATTTATGCTGCAAATGGTTGGATATCTGCTACTAGTCAAGCTGACATCTGACTACCTTTCATTCAAAGCGCGGTCGCGCATGTAAGCAGATATAAAACTGGGGAATTCTTCGGAGACGATTTTCGCGGCGGAAAATCATGGAACGGCTATGAAAATAATGTATTGTTAAGAAGTGAAGGAATTAACGAGAATGGTGAAATAAAGTTTACTGATGTTGCGATGGCAATGGGAGCCGATGATATAAGCGATGCTAAAGGGTTCGTAGCGGCTGATTTCGATCATGATGGCGATCTCGATATTGTGATAAACAACAATCCGGGTGATGTCTCCCGTTATACCGAGTTGGGTTTAGCGCCAGTGACACCTACATATCTGAGAAATGAAGTTGGTAGTGCCCGGAACTGGCTTGCTGTTGAACTAGTGGGTGGAGCACGCCCCGATGAGGTAGAGGGCTGGAGCAATCGTGGTGCGGTGGGCGCAACTGTGACTATTGAGACAGACGATGGTCTGAAGCAAAAACGACATGTCGGGATCGGGTCTAATTATGCGTCGCAACAGGCTTCGCGTCTCTACTTCGGATTGGGTGAACAGGATAGTGTCAAATCACTTTCCGTAAATTGGCCTAGTGGGCACTCCCAGGTATTTGAAAATGTGGCCGTGTGCCAGATTATTGAGATTTCGGAAAAAGACCACTATGTCACGAAATTTCCTGGACCGGCCAAAATGTGAAAAAACAGCTCACCCCCAACTTTTCGCCACGGATTGAACCATCTTACATAGCTACCGTCTGTTGTACTTTCAGTTGAACACTGATGGACCACCGTTTCGTTGTTCAAATGTAGTGCCGCTTTTTGCGACTGTATTCATGTGCGGGGGCGCCATCGAAGGTCGAATGTAGAGTTACAACTTGAAGACTGCGAGAATGATGGTGAAGTAGAGTCGCTACAAATAATAATATAGAATTCGGGTAGTTTACCTTCGTATCGGTGATTCGTGTCTTTGGATTTTAGTTGATATGGAAGGCGGAGCGACTGTTGACTTGGGGGAAAGTCGAGAGGTGATAGTGGTGCAGTTCGTGCTGGAGCTACTTTAGTCAGACCAAGTTATACAGAGACTAAATGTGGGCCTGCGTTGCTCGGACCAGCTTTGCACCAACGCATTTTATTTCTGGCTAGGATTGAAAGAGCTAGCTAAGGATTTAGTGGCTGCCTTCCCAAAATCTCCATCGGCAATCGCCTTCATAAAAAATAAATACTTTCGCCACATAGCTCCCTCAGCCACACCAACCGTACCGAAATCGATCAAGGCAAATTTACTGTTTTTCAACAACATAATATTACCAGGATGCAAATCCCCATGGTAAATATTTTCCTCAAACAATTGCCTCATAAAGCTCTTGTAAATTTTGTTTGCAACGGCGGTGGGATCAATATTATTGGCATTATTCCACGCCGTTACCCGCTCAGGATTTATTTCCATAGTACGGATGTATTCCGACATTAACACCCCATCTACAAATTCGGTAACCAACACGTACCGAGTACAATAATCTGGATACGACTTAGGGGCATAAACATTGTGTTTACGCAAATTTGGACGCATTCTCTCCAGGTTTGACAATTCATATCTATAATCGGTTTCTTCGATACGTATTTGATCTAATTCCCAACCCAATCCGCCTAATTTGAATTTGGAAAAAAAAGCAAACCTGCTGATTAAAGAGAATACATGGTTTACGATAGCCATATCCATTGCAAATATTGTCTCTGTATCTGGCCGCATAACTTTTACCACCACGAACGAAGTTTCATTGTGTAGGCGTCCCAGGTGTACCTGAGACATCGATGCAGCCGCAAAAGGTATATTTTCAAATTCCCCAAATACAGACTCTATAGGACATCCCAATTCTCGCTCCACGATATCCCGGGAAACCTCGGGCGGAAATCCCACCGCATCATGCTGCAAACGAGACAGTTCCTGACAAAATTCAGACGAAAAAATATCTGTTCGTAACGATAAAAGCTGTCCGACCTTTATCCATAGGTAACCTAATGACTCAAACAATTCGCGCGTAATGACTGCATGGCTCTTATTATTCCATTTCCGACGAATCCACAATTTCGATATGTTGAGTCCCCATAAAAATAAATTTTTCAAAAAATGTAAGCGTCGATAAAGAGTTGGCACTCGCAGATCTATACGAACCGAAGACTTCCGAAGGCTGGGATCCGATAGCAACTGTGTCGGGGGTTCGAATTTCATAAAAACAATATACTTATTCGTATCAGAATTGCGGAAAAGTCAATATTCTTAATGCGAACCGTTACAAGATAGGACTATAGTAGAGCTATTTTGATCAGAGAATGGCTTCGATAAACGTCATTTATTCCGGTTTTAAATAATTGGACCCATGTCGTACTAAATCAACTTTACGCATATTTACTGGTTACCTATCTACAGAAAATCTTTCTCATCCAGTTTCGGAAATGAAGGCTGTACGAAATTCCCTTGGCCCGTTGAGGAGTTACAGGAGATATATGAGAAAATTCCAATTCCTTGTTTATTATTGCACCATATTTCAATGTAAATGAATCAAAAAACGGGTTTCCCCGTAGCCGCCACGGTCGGCGCGATCCTGTCTGTGGAAGTTTTTCTTGGCCTCGACTTACGTAGCCTGAGTTTAGACCCATTAGCGGTTGCTCAGAAATGGGCTTACCTGCACGACGCGGCGTGCACTTTCGCGCTCCTGTGCGATCCATATGGTTGAGTAAACGACACACATGATGATTTGTTGCCCCCGTCTTTAGACTCCACGAATATTGATAATAGCCTATAGAGAACGCAAAATTTGGCAAATCGCTCAACATGGCACCTTTGTAAATCAATGCGCTATATGGGTCGAATGGACTACCATCGACAACCAATTGGATGCCCGAAAATATCTCAAGATTTAATCCCGTCGCACTCACAATAACGTCAGCCTCAAGCTCTTCGCCAGAGGAAAGAAGAAGACCATGTTCAGTGAATCTCTCAATCGTGTCGGTCACTACGGAAATCAACCCCGAACGAATTGCCTTGAAAAATTTCCCATCTGCATCGATACATAACCGCTGCTTCCACGGATCATACCGGGGAGAAAAATGCGCCATGTCCTGGCCAGCACCTAACTGTCTTTCGGCTAGGCCCATCAATATCCAACGCATTAATGCGGGATACGAGCGACTGAACCGATACAAAATAATTTCAAAAACTACTTGGCTAAACTGCATTATCTTGTAAACCCATGCCTGTGGTAACACACGACGCAGGACAGGAGCCACCCTATCATGCGATGGCAGGCTTAGCACATAGGATGGAGATCGTTGCAACAATGTCACGTGACTAGCCTTGCATGCTAATTCTGGAGCTAGTGTAACTGCAGTAGCTCCACTACCTATTACCACAACCCTCTTACCACCAACTCTAAAATTTTGCGGCCAAGATTGAGGATGAATAAAGTCACCTGAAAATGTTTCCCGAGCCGGGAATTCGGGCGTGTAGCCGCTGTGGTAGTTGTAATAGCCTGCGCAGCTATATAGAAACCGACAGCGATAACTTAGAAATTGCTCCCCACACTCCACTTCAACGGTCCAAGTCGCCTCTTCCGTGGACCAGTGGGCCGACACTACTTTGTGCTCGTACCGTATATGCTCATCAACACCATATGCGATAGCAGTTCGTTTGATATATTTTAGTATCGAAGCCCCTTCAGCAACGATCTTGCTATCTTTCCATGGCTGAAAATCATAACCCAGAGCGTACATTGGCGAGTCACCGCGTATCCCGGGGTAGCGAAATAAATCCCACGTCCCACCAATCTGAGATCGGGCTTCCAAGATGGCAAAACTTTTCTTCGAACAGTCAGTGGCCAGTTGACACGCCGCACCGATTCCCGACAAACCAGCCCCTATTATCAATACATCATAACTGTCGCCCAAATTGGTGCCCCCGAGGAGAAAATATACGGCGGTTTTGACTGGACATTATAACGTCTGCATATAAAAAGAGAATTGATGGCGGCTACACCCACTTCGCTCTGGATCTTAAAATATAACCGCTTCTTACATGCTAATCATTGAAAGACGAATCGCAGTTTAACATGGACTGGGATCCGGTATGTAGCTTTTGTACTCTTCCAAATCTACCCCGAACCAACTTGCTGATCAGCACCACATTAATGCTCAGACTGGCCACGCTTAAATCTGCGCCACAGCCAGCTTTTTGGTGCAGAACAAATTGCGGCGGAAATATAAATTATGGAAACGTAGACACAATTGGGACCCCAAATCTACAAAGGAAGTAAGTCGTGCAGACACTAAAATATGAAGACCGTCTTACGAAACACATTCTTGCTTTGTTCCTTTTGCCCAAAAGCATGCGTCATGCCCTACGCTCATCTGAAATCCAATCCTTTAAACTTTCCTTAGTAGATTCATAACCAAGCTCCTCTATCTTCTTAGCCTGTTTCCATTCGAAGCCAATGTAATCGTCGAGAGGAGCCTTTACATGAACGTCTGCCAACTTCGCTGCAGATTCATCCTGCCGCACCGTAGTGATTTCGATACATCGCTGCATGATACCTGGGAAAGTAGGAATGGTTTTGGCAGAGCCAGAGTTTGATAATTTATTTAACAGCGTAGACCACAGGAGAGACAGCCCACCAACATTATCCGGCAAATCTGCATTACCACCAAATTGTTTCATAGAAAATAGATCAATAGAAATAACCCTACCGCCATCGACAATCGCACTCATGGTTTCAACAGGATTATTGCTAACGATAGCTCCATCCACATGCAAATCGCCATCCCAAACCATGGGTGGCAAGAGCCCTGGTAGACTCCCACTGGTCCGGATAAGTCTGTACAAAGGGCCACGATCTAGGACCTTCATGTCGCCACGGGACAAGTTGCTTGCAACACAGAAAAATGGGATCCACGTATCCTCCGCATTTGTGTCACCTATCATTTCTCTGAATAATGCCGTAACACGTTTGCCCTTTGCTATAGAAAGAAGGGGTAGAGTGAGACCCTTAAAAAAAAGCTTCATGGCGTTTGTCAGGAATTCCAAACATTTGGTGGTTTCCCAACCTAATGCAATGCCTACTGAAGCGACTGATCCTCCACTAGTTCCACCAATCGCATCTATTGTTATTCCAGCTTGTTGGATGGCCCGATAGGCACCAATACCGGCCGCTGCCTTAATGCCTCCACCCGCTATTACCAAACCAACTGCACGTGCCGTTAGGAAGCGTGCTAGACGCATGAAATCGTCATCAATATTCCAACGTATGTGGTGATGTCTGCGGAGGTTGCGTTGATCTAGCCACTCTATGGTATTGGAAGGTGGGTTGCTACCATCGGGGTGGACAACAATCAGATCCTTCGGAGCGGTCGACAAGTTACATATTCTGTATTCAAACGGCTCTACAGCTGGATTGGCTGAAACATGCCCTATAAGGAGGATACAATCAGCCCTCCGGATACATCTACTTGTCCACTCCATGTCAGAATTGTCGCATTCATAAAGAACAAAGTCATTTCGACTCTCCTGATCATCCATCCAAGTCTGTAAGCGTACGTCTAAAGGATCTCCAGGTGCTGTCCCAGCTATACCTTCCACCCCGAGCAGTTGCTCCGTTTTTTCCTTGCTCAAATGGAGCGCCGTATCAGAAATAGCGACTCCTTCCGTGACTCTGGCCGCAAACTCACCCAGTGGAACCTTATCTGTTAGATTAACTAAAGCAACCGTAGATCCGTCATTCTTTTTTTGCCCTGGCTCCTGAGCATTTCGCAATCTGCGTATTACAAGTTGGCAAACTCCCATCATAAAACGCTTATATTTTTCCGACAGTTCTTCGAACGCCTCTTTGGAGAATTCTACCACATATGAATCTCGCGAGGCCCTGACATCTACGCTCCGAGGCTCGCTGGAGAAAAGCGCCATCTCTCCGACAGTCTCGCCGGGAACAATCTCGCCCAACACATGCTCGCCTCCATCCGCTTTTGCCAATAGTGCTTGAAGCCTTCCACTGACAACTATGTACATACTGCTACCATCATCTCCCTGTCGCATCAGGAAGTCGCCGCCCGCTATATACACCCATCGTCCGAAAGACTCGATGTGAGCAATTTCATCCTCGGTCAGACCATCACCAAAAAGTTTTGGCATGATCTCTCTCAAACGATTGCGGCGCAGTTGCTCTTGTATTGCCTTTCCAATCTGTTTATAGGCTACCGGATCACGTGAGACAATACTTCGGAAAATCTCTTTGGGAACACAAACTAAGGTTACCTCTGTTTTCGCTCTTGCCGCATGGATGCGAGGCTCTCCTGTGAAAAGTCCAACTTCCCCAATTACCCCACCGACACTTTCCTCACAGACCACATCATGACTCCCATCCTTTCTATCTACAAGAAGCGACAAACTTCCCTCAGTGATCAGATAAAGGCCGTCGCTTTTGTCTCCTTGATGAAAAATGTATTCATTGGCGGCCACCGAACATTCCTTCAACTCGGGCGCAAAACAACGAAGCAGCTGTTCATCCACCTCTTTGAAAAGGTATATCCTACTCAGCTGGGAAAAGAGATCGACGTTGCTTGGCACTTGGTCATTCTGTTCATCAGATCCCATAGCCATATACCAATTATAGATTGGGGGAATTTAATATTGAAATATGAGAATGGGTGAATTGAATTGGATAATCCCCAAATTTCAAATTTTAGTCCGTGCACCAGCGATCCGCGAAACTGCTCTCACCGCAAAAACCACCAACAACCCGTTAGATCTCCACCCCCACAACAACCGCATGCGTTCGGTTGCTTATAGGTCACCACAGATGATCTCTGTCACCTCACTTGGAACATCGAGATGAGGATGATGTCCTCCTTCAACCGTAACTTTTCGTTTCATATATTCGGACTCGTCGAAAAACGTTTCTTGATCTTTCAATTCACTATTAGATCCGAAAATGCTCACGCAAGGTATCTCGATGCTCTGGACTAGGCTTTTCACATAATCAGAAGTACTATGAAAAGAATCAAACAATACACCCGATCTGGTTCGAAGACGCGCATCCCAAGTCCATACCACACCATTCTCGACATTTACCGTAATACGCGAAGCGAGTCGATCTGATTCTTCAGAAGTCAATGACGGGATAATCTTTCGAAGTCGTTCAGATGCCGCAGAAAAATCAGGGAATACGGGATGAATTGGGACATTGGCGGCATAATCTAAATAAGCCCTGAAGAATTGGGGGCCATCTTTTCTTTGCTCAGGTCGTATTGCCGGCGGCTCGACAAATATCAATTTCTCCGCAAGCGTGGGACGCGCCGCCATCAACAACCCGGCAACCACAGCACCCATGGAATGTCCAACCATGGCCACGATACGCCTATCTAGATGACGTATCAAAGCATCCATATCCGTCACAAAATCAAGTAATTGATACGGACTTGCAAAGGAGGAATGTTGACTTTTCCCATGTCCGCGAAAATCGGGGGCCATTACAGAAAAACCTTTTTTCACCAAGAACTGCGCGACACCATCCCATACCATGCCCTGATCTAAAAGACCGTGCAGGCAAAGAATAGTCGGACCATCGCCCGAACCCCACTCACACACACAGATCGACAAACCACTGAGATCCACATAACTTTCCCGCCTATCAGTGAGCGTAGTTACCGCCTTGTCTTGAACTTCAGACTTTCCTTCGAGCAAATCATAACCGTAATGGCAGGCCACCTCACAAGTATTTTCACCAAGGGGCCGTGGCAGAATTATACTACGCCATACCTCCGCAAGATTCGAATCTATATGGTCCCTATTCAGAAAATTCGGATCTCCTATAGCCATAGACTTGTGGGTCGCTCCATCTGTCATGCGGTCCCCATCGTAAGGTTGGATCATAGCAGGGTCATAGGGGAGGTCTAAGAACGAGCAAACCTCTTTAGCTGTTGCCTTCGGATCGGTAACCAAGTCTTCAAAACGTACAATCAGACTGCGCCCGGCATCTACATTTGCCATTAACCGCATCATGTTTCGATTAGAAACTGTCCATACCTCTTCTGCAGTTTGATACGGATCAGTGCCCTTAGAATCGGTGAGACGATCCATGCGATTCCGAACATAGGATTCAACAACTGCGTAAGGATGCCGTATCAGGCATATGTAGTAGGCTTCATCAATCAGCGCTTCTGCCCGTTGCAGAGTTCCAAAATGCCCAGCATAGCTAGGAGACTTGTCGACTAACAATCGTCCACCAACTTCTTGTTGTAGTATATCATACACCTCTCCGATGCCGGCCTTGCGTTTAACTAAGATACTGATCTGTTCCCTTGCCTGATCAGCATCTATTCCCTTGAGTTCCATGAACGCACGCAAGAGGCCTTCGTCCAGATAACTACCACCCAATCGGTCCTGCCATTGTTGCAAATTATCAGATTGCAAAAGATGAAGTTCAGGAGGGGCAAAAACATTAGGGTGTCCAGCAAGCATAACCCGCAACAAAGTGGAACCTGAACGCGGCGCAGACAGAATCAGAGCTACTTTTCGATTCTTACCAGCAATATTTTTTGGAGGGAATTCTGGAAAGGAAGTCTCAATATCATTATCAGATCTTCCGACATAGCCCTTTGGTGATTGAATTTCCGAAGCGGGCTTTATTACGCGTTCTAACTCTGCCGTCAAATACCTGCTCAATCCTTCAATTACCGGATATGCATATATCTCACGGGGATAAATTGGCAGCTTTAGGTCGTCTTTCAGCTGGGCAATTAGATCCATAGCCATCAATGAATCCAATCCCAATGAATGTATGTCGCTGCTTGGCGATATCTCTGCCTCTTCCATACGCAAGATTCGCACAAGTAGTCCCCTCAGGTACTCAAACATCAAATCGGATCTACTATTCGGAGAAGCCTTTGTAATTTGATCTATGATGCTGAACTCATCAACATTCTCGCCACCCACTGACACCGCTTTTTCTGTATTTTTCATTTCTTTGTCAGTGGTATCCCCACTGAACCAGTAGCGATGCTGAGATTTGAAGGGGTAGGTCGGCAGTAACACCTTGCGACTTTCGGAACCATTACTTACTTGATTCCAATCTATGTCAACGCCTTGCACAAATAATTGGGCCAACGTCTCAAGCATCGGCTCCTCATCGTCCCCCAACGAACCTAGGCAGGACAACCAATCCGAAGCCTGCCTTTCTTCCAAATGACTGAAGACAGCCTCGTGAAACATCCCGCTACCATATTCGACAAAGAGCGAGCAATGCTCACGGACTATCGCATTGGTAACCGCAGTATAATTGGCGCTTTTCTTAGTGTGGCCAACCCAATATTCGTCCGAAAGATCTTGATCGGTCGCGATACGACCACCGGTCAGACTCGCGATCATAATCCTCTGCGGTTTCATATAACATATTTTTCTGTCTACTTTGGACAATGCATCCCGACCTCGAAGAGCCAACCATAAACCGTCTTCCAAGGGTATAAGCCCCGCTACCACAGCTGCAACACATTCCCCGATGCCCTCACCGTAAACCACGTTAGGAGCAACATTGCAGGCTTGCAAGAATGCCGCCAATGCGTAATCCAAGGTGAATACAGCGGCGTTTTGTAACTCGTTGGACGTATAGATGTCGCCGACATGGATATCAGAATTCAACACTTCTAGCACCGATTCACCTATGGCCGCACCGACGAGCTCTTCACATTCTTGCACCGCTCCCCGGAAAGCGGGTGCCGTCTGGTACAGTTTCCTGTACTTTGTTAAATGCAGTGGATCCTCTGAGGAAAAGACGAAAGCTATCTTTGGAATCCCTTGATTCGATGGCTCCCCTTGCCATATGGCTGCATTAACTTTCCCTGCCTCCCACATGGAAAATATGCGGGAGGCATCACCGGCAGAATCGGCCATTAGCGCGAGCCGATGATTGAACTTGGCCCTACCGGAATTGGCTGTATGACAGATATCCGAAAATCGAGGAAGCCGGTCCGCCGAAAGATGTTTGTGGAACCGCTGAGCCAACGAAGCCAAATCTACCTTGTCTTTAGCCCTCAAGGTCAATATGTGCCGACCTTGTCGGTCGATCGGTTTTTTCTCGCGCGGCGCCTCTTCTATTAGGATGTGAGCATTAGTCCCACTTATCCCAAAGGAGTTCACCCCGGCTATTCGTTTAGAATTCCCAGCAGCCCATCGGATTGCCTCCGTAGGTATTTCAAATTTAGTATCGCCCTCGGCAATATGTGGATTGATTTTGTTAAAGTGCAGATGTGGTGGTATAATATCGTTTTTTAAGCACAGAACAACCTTAATAATACTGGCAATACCCGCCGCTGCTTCCAGATGCCCCAAGTTGGTCTTTACCGAACCGACTCGCAAGGGGTCCTCAATGGAGCGGCCGTTCTCGAAAACACGGGAAATAGATTGCGCTTCAACCGGATCCCCCAGCACAGTGCCAGTTCCGTGGGCCTCTATATAACCAACGTCACGAGGTTCAATATCAAGGTGATCAAAAGCTCTCCGCATAACTTGCTGTTGCGAACGACCATTGGGTGTTGTTAATCCACTACTCCGACCATCATGGTTCACGTGAGATCCACGCAACAAAGCCAGGATATTGTCGCCATGTTCCAAAGCATCCCCTAAACGCTTGAGAACTATGACACCACATCCTTCACCTCGTGCATATCCATCAGCAGCAGCATCAAAAGTCCTACAAGGACCGGAAGGGGAAAGTGCTCGCAATTTACAGAAGAAAATAGTAGTATCAGGATCCAACATGAGATTTACACCGGCAGCCAATGCCATATCGCAATCGCCACGCCGCAGACTATTCATTGCCTGGGAAACTGCTACTAGCGAAGAGGAACAGGCGGTGTCTATAGGAAAGCACGGGCCCTGAAGACCCAATGCATATGAAATGCGCCCCGCTGCAACGCTATAGCAAACCCCGGTATGAAAATACGGATCTATGTCGGTGCGGTTGCTCTGTCTTTGCCTCAAATTGTTGTAATCGGCGGTGCTCACGCCCAAGAACACGCCCGTTGGGCTGCCCATAAAGCTGTCGGGGGCTTGACCAGCCCTTTCGAGTGCCTCCCAACTCACTTCCAGCAGCAGTCGCTGCTGAGGGTCCATACACTCCGCTTCCCGAGGCGTGATGCCGAAAAACTGCGGATCAAAACGATCTATTGGCTCCCGCAGGAATCCGCCAACCCGAGTGTACATCTTACCGGGCACTTCGGGATCCGGATCAAAAAAACCATTAATATCCCAACGATCTTGTGGCACCTCTACTAGGGCATTCTTTCCATCGCGCAGCAGTTCCCAATAAGCCTCCGGGTTAATCGCACCCCCCGGAAAACGGCAAGCCATACCCACAATAGCTATGGGCTCTGATTTCGCGCTTTCATGTTTTCCAAGTTTGGCCCGCAAATCCCTAACTGCCACCAATGCTTGGCGCAGTGCGTCTGTATGTTCACTCCCAGCCATGTGGAACGCCTCCCGAGTCAATATCCAGCATCTTTCAACTCATCCAGCAGGGATTTTTCCAACTCTGCGTCTGACATATTAGCAGTTTCCTGTTGCAACAAATCATCGGGATTGCTTTCATCGGCTGTGCCTGCAACGCTACTCTCGTCGAACTCCAATATCTTAGCGAGATATTCGGTAAGGTCATTCAGTGTTCCGTAATCAAACAGGAGTGTATTGGGCAGCGGCCGTTGCACACAATTACCCAACACATTGCAGAGCTCAACGGCCATTAGCGAATCCAGTCCCATATCATGCAGCGGTTGATGTGGGTCAATAACAATAGATTGGTCCAAACCCAGCACATTGACTGCGAGCTTTTCCACTCGATCATACAAGATTTGCAAATGGTCTCCGGTGGGAGCCGCCTCTATACTCTTTAGAAAATCGTCATCGGATCTGCTTTCGTTCTGAGTCTCACTCACCAACTCTGACAGGAAAGCGGATTTACCCGCTTGGGGGTTCTGGGAACCAAACACTTGCCAATTTATTGGCATGATCATTATTTGTGCGGGAGATTGAGCAAGCAAACCGTCCATTATGGTCAGACCGTCCGCGGCCCCTATCAGGTCAATGCCGTTCTGTGCCGACACGGCACCAACATCCTTAACCGTCTCTGCATGCCCAGACTTCGTCGCGGCCATGCCTTCGCCGGCCCATGCGGACCAATTAATGCTAATTGCGGGTAATCCCTGGCGTCGGCGTTCGTGCGCCAAGGTATCGAGAAAGCTATTTGCCGCTGCGTAATTCCCCTGGCCCGGATTGCCCCAAATCGAAGCCGCGGAAGAAAATAATACAAAAAAATCTATCTGAAAATCAAGGGACAGTAGGTGTAGATTCCATGTTCCCAAAACCTTAGGATTTAACACCGGGCTGAAACGGCTTAGTTCATGAAAAGCCAACATACCGTCATCTAGCACCCCAGCAGCATGTACTATCCCGCGTAGTGGAGGCAGACCATCTGCGAGAACATTTCGAATCGTTTCGTTCGAGGTTGGATCTACAATGTCGACCGAGAGAAACAATACTCTGGTGCCAGTTGCTTCCATACGAGAAATCTGGGCCCGTAACTTGTCCGTCATTTGGCGACGACTGACCAGAATCAAGGCGCCGGCACCATTGTCGGAAAAGTGCTTGGCCACTTGAAGGCCTAAGGCACCAGCACCTCCGGTAATTATATAGGTCCCGTCAGCACGTATCGAAGCCGGCGGCAAAAGGACAATTTTCCCAATATGCTTTGCCTGTTGCATATACCGAAATGCCTTTATGGCATCATGGATCGGAAAAATGCACAACGGCAGCGGCTTCAATTCCCCACGAATGAACATGAGCCGCAGATCTTCAAACATGCCCTTCAGCAGCATCGGCGATGGTGACCGCATTATATCGGCTAAATCGAAAAAATGATACGAAACCCTGGAATACTTTTCCTCAAGAAATTTTTCTTCAAGAATTTCAACCTTTCCGACTTCAATGAAACGTCCGCCTGTAGCTAAACTATCAAGACTTCGGGTGATAAAATCTCCGGTCAGTGAGTTCAATACTACGTCTACACCTTTTCCGTCCGTCAAGTGCTGAATTTCGTCGGCAAATGCAAGAGACCGAGAATCCATCACATGATCCACGCCGAGCTCTATTAATAGGTCTCTTTTTTCCTTATTGCCGGCCGTCGCGTATATTTCCGTGCCGAGGGCTTTTGCCAACTGTATTGCCGCCATCCCCAGTCCGCCAGCTCCCGCGTGAATCAATATCCGCTCACCCTCAGTTAATTTAGCCAAGTGATGCAGCGCGTAATACGCCGTAAGAAAGGAAATGGGTATTGTCGCTGCCTGGGAAGTGCTCATCCCCGCCGGGATCGCCATCGCCCACCAAGCCGGAACGACAACTTCAGAAGTAAAAGAACCGGCAGCGAGGCACATTACCTGCTGCCCCAATTGGAAAGCATCAACGCCGTCACCCAGAGCTATTACTTCACCCGCGCATTCCCCACCAAGTAATCCCGGATCACCTGGATACATGCCCAACGCATTCAATACATCACGAAAATTGAGCCCCATAGCTCGAACTTCTATCTTCACCTCCCCAGGCCCAGGTTCAGCTGTATCTGCCTCAGTAAGAGTTAGACTGTCTAACATCCCACGCTCTCTGGCCTCGAGTTGGAAGAGACTACCCGAAGGTAGTTCCAACTTATTTTCTTGCTGGAATTTGACCAATCGAGCGACATAGCGTTCGCGATTGCGATAGGCGACCTGAATGTTTTCCCCGTCTGCCCCACACAATTCTTGAAAAAGCTTTTCGACTCCTTGAGAATCCATATTCCAGTCTATATCAACCAATCTACACTGTATATCTGCATGCTCATTGTTTGCCGTACGTCCCAAACCCCATAGTAGAGCCTGAACAGGAGACAACGGTCCGGATTCTTGCCCCACAGCCTGTGCACCTCGGGTAACCAAACAGAATTCCGGTTGCTCACCATCCATGGCGACCATGGACTGGATCAAATGTAAAACACTACCGCAAAGTAATTCTTGATCGTTGGATAGTGACTCCAGTG
>JACLAC010020282.1_pt1 | contig 16019 bp, 9 predicted proteins | sample 8027881 | NCBI WGS metagenome assembly JACLAC01 (sample SAMN15725517, study PRJNA655200) | protist metagenome | isolation source: fluorescence activated cell sorting (FACS) single amplified genomes of... | place: Spain: Blaines Bay Microbial Observatory, Mediterranean Sea | collected 2016-01-19
AACCCTCGAATCCATCAGGGAGTGGTAGTTCCAGGTAGAGCCAGACCGTATCCACCTCGTACTCCATACCCACCCATTCGGGGGCCAGGATTTTACCGGTCCGGTCCCTGATCCGGAGGCGTTCGAGAATGTAGGCATGGGTTTTGGACGCAAAAGCAGGATCCTGACCCAAGGCTACGGCTTTGCCGCTACGAGTAGCGAGGATGTTCTCCAAGTCATCGACAAAAAGGCGTAGCACTATTTCAAGGGCTTGAGTCTCCTCGTTGAACTCCAGTTGGGTGAGACCCGCATGGAACTTATGGGCAAAGAGACCGGAGGCGAGGAGGAGAATGGTTGGAACCGCAAGGCGATACATGGTTGGCTCCAGGTTATTGGCTACCTGCGTTGTTGCCGCTGGGTTGGCGTTTCTCGTTCATTTTTTGCATGAGGTTGCGATCTTTCTTTTCTTTGAACATTTGGAACCGGGATTTTATAGGACGCCTGGGAAAGTAATTGTTCTCCAAATCCACATCAGCGGTTTCCAGGTGTGGGTCGAGCACAATGGTTTTGATTTCCTTTTGGGAAATGATCATTTTGGAAACGGAGCGGTTGTTGTAGCGCCAGATTTCGGCGGGGATCCGGATTTCTTGCTGTTCCCCGTTGGTATATTCGATCTGTAAGATGATCGGCATGACCAGGCCGCCGATGTTCTCAAAATCGATGAGGTAGAAATTGTGTTTGCTTTTGAGCAAATCTTTTTCGTTTTCTTCGAGGGTGGCAAGATACTCCCGGTAGTAGCGCCGGTCCTCCTCTGCAATGGTGAACTGGTCGTTTTCGTTATAAAAATCGCGAAGCTCGGGGTAGGCATCCACCCTGCGGGTCAAGGTCCGGTTTCGCTTACGTGTGATATTTTGGGAGACGGCCTCGTTTTGTTCCCGCAACAAGGGGTTCTCCACATCGGGATCCAAGGTGTCGATATTGAAGCGGCGCAGGGCGTGAATGGAAATATCTGTATGGTCGGTGGAGTAGAACCAGCCACGCCAGAACCAGTCGAGATCAACACCGGAAGCGTCCTCCAGGGAGCGGAACAGGTCGCCGGGCATGGGTCGTTTAAATTTCCAACGGCGTGCGTATTCGCGGAAGGCAAAATCGAAGAGCTCGCGACCCAGAATTGTTTCGCGCAGGATATTGAGTGCGGTGGCCGGTTTGCTATAGGCATTGGCGCCGAAATGGAGCAAGGACTCGGAGTTGGTCATTATTGGGACCTGTTCCTCGCCGGCCATGTACTCGACGATTTTTGCGGGCTCACCGCGCCGGGATGGATAATTCTCCTGCCAGCTCTGCTCGGCAAGGAACTGGAGAAAGCTGTTGAGTCCCTCATCCATCCAGGTCCACTGGCGTTCGTCGGAATTGACGATCATGGGAAAGAAATTATGGCCCACTTCGTGAATGATGACGGAAATGAGGCCGTACTTGGTGCGCTCAGAATAGGTTTTATCCTCCTCCGGACGGGGTCCATTGAAACTGATCATGGGATATTCCATGCCACCCACGGGACCGTTGACCGAAATGGCGACGGGGTAGGGATAGGAGAAGGTGTATTTGGCGTATTCTTCCAAGGTGTGAATAATGGCCTGAGTGGAGTAACGTTCCCAAAGAGGATTGCCCTCCTTGGGGTAGAAAGACATGGTCAAAACGTCGTTCCCGGGTTGATGGAATCCCTGCGCATCCCAAATGAATTTGCGGGAGGAGGCAAAGGCAAAGTCACGCACGTTTTCTGCCTTGAAAATCCAGGTCTTTTGCTCCGGGGACCTGCTCGCCTCGGCCGCCTCAGCTTCCTCGGGGGTGACGATAAACACGGGTTCGGACGCTTTATGTGCTCGCTTCAAGCGTTTTCGCCGGGTCCTGGTCAGCACTGCCTCGGGGTTTTGCAAAACCCCCGTGGCCGCGACGATGTGGTCGGCAGGGACGCTTATGGCCACCTCGTAGTCCCCAAACTCCAAGGTGAACTCTCCATCACCAAGGAACTGTTTGTGCTGCCACCCATTGACATCCGTATAGGCAACCAAACGGGGGAAAAACTGGGCCAATTCGTAGATGTAGTTGCCGTCTTTCTCAAAAAATTCATAACCAGAACGCGCCCCGATCTTTTCCTGGTTCACAATGGGGTAATTCCAGTTGATGGAAAATTCGGTGGTACCACCCGGTTGTAGCGGCACGGGAAGGTCGACACGCATCATGGTCCCCACAATGGTATGCGCTACCGGCTTGCCGTTCTCGTCCCGTACGGCGGTGATCCTGTAGCCGCCGTCGAAGGCCGCACGATCCATGCTGCGAATGATCTTTGCGAAACTGACTTCTTCCATGTCAGGTGCCGGTCGGGTCAGCCGGTCAGCGGAATCTTTTTTCAGCCGGTTTTGGTCCAACTGGAGCCAGAGATAGCGCAACTCATCAGGCGCGTTATTGGTATAGGTTATGGTTTCCGCGCCATCGAGATGCTGGTTGGTGTCATCCAACGTCAGGGTCATCCGGTAATCGACTCGCTGTTGCCAGTAGGCGTGGCCCGGGGCGCCCGAACCGGTGCGATAAGCATTGGGTGTGGGCAAGATCTCTTCGAGCTGGCGGAACTTGTCTTCGGGTGTGGATTTAGACTGGGCCGGAAGGGGTTGGAGAGCCGCCACCATTAGAAACAAACCCAGGCTGGTTATTTTAAAAAAAACTGTTTTCACCCCTTACCTCTTTTTAATTTATTTCGGCCTACACGCCGCCTATTCTAATAACAGTGTAGTGTTTCTCAGGTCTTGATTCAACCCCGACCGTAAAAAGTGGATGACAAGCGGATGAAAGCCAGGGGGTTGCCTATTTTTGGAGGTAAGGGCTTTAGCCCGACAAGACGGTGAGAAGTGGAATCAGGATAGCGGCCCCAATGGCTAAAAAGCCAATAATAAGGAAAACAAGGGTGAGTATTCCTACAAAACGCCAGAAGGATTTCTGGAATTCTAGGGCTTCCTCGAGGGCCTGGGTACCGCCACCGGAAAGGAGGTCCCGAATTTTATCTGCATAACGGTACATAAAATAAGCCGCCACCGCGTAAAGAAGAGCATATACCAAATAAATGGCACCAATGGCCACCCCGGCAATGCCACCGGCTAAACCCATCTCGGAGAACAGACCGGCGTCACCTGCCAACATCACGAACAGTGCAACCAGGACCAAGAACCCACAGCTGATAAAGCCGAGTATGGACAAAAATCGAACCCAGGGTTTGGTCCGTGCCAGAGCTTCGCTGATTCGGGGAGTGATCAACGCTTCGGAGCGCCGGCCGGCAGGGGGTTCGTCCATGGAAATATCGGACTGGGGGGGAGCGTAGTGATTCTCGTCCATATCGTCCTCCTTGATGGACCCTATTTTAGGAGAAAGCCCAGCCAAAAGCAAACTTGAAATAGTCAAAAGGAGAATGTTAAAAAATGCCAGGCTGGCGGGTGGCAAGGGAGAATGGTCCATGGGATGATTGGTCCGGCTTTCAACCACATTACCGCAACTCATGTAAAAAATGACAGGGGTTTACAAAACCTGCTATGTTATACCTGTCATAAAGATTGGAGGTATCACCCATGTTCATTCGCTTGATCTCAATTATCACCATATTAATGCTAGTCACCTCACCCGACGGACTACTGGCTCGAAAGAAGAAAAAAGAGACGAAAAAAGAGCCCCCCATCAAGGAGGAACTCTTCAAGGGTCTGGAATACCGTTCCATCGGCCCCTTTCGTGGTGGCCGTTCGGCGGCGGTGACCGGGGTACCGGGCGAGCCGGCAACCTTTTATTTCGGGGGAACCGGCGGTGGTGTGTGGCGAACGGAAGACGGCGGCTCCAACTGGACGAATATATCCGACGGATTCTTCGGTGGTTCCATCGGTGCGGTTGCTGTAAGTGAATGGGACCCCAACGTGATTTACGTGGGTGGCGGCGAAAAAACGGTCCGCGGCAATGTCTCCCATGGTAACGGTGTGTGGAAATCGGTAGACCGGGGCAAGACCTGGAAGCACATGGGCTTGAAAGATTCACGACATATTCCCCGAATCCGGATCCACCCGAGGAATCCGGACCTGATCTATGTGGCGGCGCTGGGTCACCTGTTCGGGCCCAACGAGATGCGGGGCGTGTATCGCAGTGCCGACGGCGGCCAAACCTGGGAAAAGATCCTCTTTGTAAGCGATTTTGCCGGTGCGGTTGACCTCCTCTTGGACCCCACCAACCCCCGCATTATCTACGCGGGTTTCTGGCGTGTGAAGCGCACGCCCTACAGCCTGGAGAGTGGCGGGAAAGGTTCCGGTCTTTGGAAATCCACCGATGGGGGCGATACCTGGAAGGAAATATCACGGAATAAGGGGTTACCCCAAGGAAGAACCGGAATCTACGGTGTAACGGTCTCGCCGGTGAACGCCAATAGGGTCTGGGCTATGGTCGAAGCGGAAGACGGCGGTTTGTTCCGCTCGGAAAACGGTGGGGAGACCTGGACCAAGATCAATGAAGAGCGCATGTTGCGGCAAAGGGCCTGGTACTATACACGTGTCTACGCGGATACCCATGATGAGAATGTGGTGTACGTTTTAAACGTGAGGTTCTGGAAATCCAAAGACGGTGGCAAGACCTTTGAATCCATCCGGACTCCCCACGGGGATCACCACGACCTTTGGATCAGCCCGAAAGACCCGAAACGTTTGGTGATCGGTGATGATGGCGGCGCCCAGGTCACCTTCAATGGTGGAAAGTCTTGGTCTACCTACCAAAACCAGCCTACAGCCCAGTTCTACCGGGTCACAACGGATAATAATTTCCCCTACCGCATCTACGGGGCTCAGCAGGATAACAGCTCGGTTCGGATCTTTCACCGAACCGCCGGCGCCACCATCGGGACCAATGACTGGGAACCCACTGCCGGTGGGGAAAGTGGCCATATCGCCCCGCATCCCGAAAACCCGGATATCGTCTACGGCGGCTCCTACGATGGTTTCCTCACCCGGGTCGACCACGAAAACAATGCCCTCCGGCTGGTGGATGTCTGGCCGGACAACCCCATGGGCCATGGAGCGGCCAACCTGAAATACCGCTTCCAATGGAACTTCCCCATCTTTTTCTCACCTCACGATCCCCGGGTCCTGTTCACGGCGGCCAATGTCCTATTCAAAACAACAGACGAGGGCATGAGCTGGCAGGAGATCAGTCCCGACCTGACACGCAATGACATTTCAAAAATGGGACCATCCGGAGGGCCAATCACCAAGGACAATACCTCCGTCGAATATTACGGCACGATCTTCGCCGCCGCTGAATCACCCTACGAAAAGGATCTGATCTGGTGTGGCAGCGATGACGGTTTGATCCACCTCACCCGGGACGGTGGGGCAAATTGGGAGAACGTCACACCCAAGGGCATGCCTGAGTGGATGCAGATCAACAGTGTTGAAATCGACCCCTTTCGTAAGGGGGGCCTCTACCTGGCCGGGACTCGCTATAAGTCCGACGATTTCCAACCATACCTCTACAGGACGGAAGACTACGGTAAGTCATGGAAGAAAATCGTCAAAGGTATTCCCGCCGATCACTTTACCAGGGTTATTCGCGCGGATCCCAAACGTCCGGGCCTGCTCTTCGCGGGCACTGAATCCGGGATCTATATTTCCTTTGACGACGGCAACCTCTGGCAATCCTTCCAACTCGACTTACCCATTGTGCCCATCACGGACCTGGCTTTGAAGAACGACGACCTGATCGTTGCCACCCAGGGCCGGTCCTTCTGGGTCCTGGATGACCTTAGCCCGCTCCACCAAATCGACGAGACCGTTGCCGCCAAAGAAACACACCTCTATACTCCCAGGCCTTCCTACCGCATGGCCTCTTTCGGCAGGGGACGGCCCGGCCCAAATGAAGGCGAGAACCTGAGCCCCGGTGTCATCGTCAACTTTTATCTCAAAGACGTCCCAAAACCGGAAGAGAAAGAAGAAGAGGCAGGGGATGGAACCGGAGAGGAAAAGAACAAAAAGAAAAACGCTGGAGAAAAAGGTACCGGCGAAGAGGAGAAAAAGCAGGAGGAAGGGGCTGTACTGGAGTTTTTCGAATCCGGCGGTACCCTGATCAAGAAATTCTCTTCCACGAACATGAAGAAGGACAAGCTGGATGTTAAAAAGGGATTCAACCGCTTTTTTTGGAACACCAATTATGGTGATGCGGATGATTTTCCCGGAATGATCCTTTGGAACAGTGACACGGCCGGGCTCCGGGCCTTACCCGGAACCTACCAGGTTCGCCTGACCGTGGGGCAAGACCAGCAGACCGCCTCCTTCGAGATAGTGCCGGACCCCCGTAGCCAAGCCACCCCGGAAGATTACCGGGCTCAGCTCGATTTCCTGATCGGGGTGCGCGACAAGCTGAGCGAAACCCATAAAGCGATCAAGAGGATCCGCCGTGTGCGAGCAATGATGGCTAGGGTCACCAAACCCATGAAGGGCAAGGAAACCTACCAGGACGTGCTCGAGGGGGCCAAAGCCCTCGGTGACAAACTCCGGAAGATCGAGGAGGCCCTGTACCAGACCAAGAATCGCAGCCCCCAAGATCCACTAAACTTCCCCATCCGGCTCAACGACAAACTCGCCGGCCTCATCTTTGTGACGGGTATCGGCGAATATCGGCCCACGGCCCAAGCGGTGGCGGTACGGGACCTTCTCATCAGCGCTATTGACGAACAGCTCACCCAACTGGCCGAGGTACTGGACAAGGATGTGGCTGCCTTCAATGCCCTGGTCAAGTCAAAAGAAATTCCCGCCATCTGGCTGGTAGAAGATGAGGAGGAAGACCCTTAGTTAGTGCCCATCCAGAAACCCGGTGATGAGTATAAATTTCCAGCAATAGTGGGCCCCGGCCCCAACGGGGCCACACATGGCAGCCCAGAACTGGGCGTCCCCGGCACGCCCTGGGTCTAAGATAGTTAAGCTAATGTGCTCTGAAGGAGCACCACAAACAACCCCCGTAAAAACTAAAGATTTAGTTCTAAAAAATGCCGTTTCTGGATAGCCACATCCTCGAAGCTTGAATGAACGTCTTCAAAGCTAAACTGTCGGTCCTTTTTTATTCCATGTCAGGGCCTGTTGGGGCCTCGTTTGTTCAATGAAACAAGAAGGTACCAATTACAGGGTTTTTGAGCCTAATGGGGCGTCTGAGTCCACCGCTACCAAGGTGTAGTGCTCGGGTGCAGGCCCACCTCTCGAACACAAAACTCATCCTTGAAAATAGTGGGGGCTCAGGCTGGAGGTCTAGCCTGAGCCCCAAAGGCCGCGTCGGAAGTTGGGTGATTCTTATTGAAATAGGGAGTTGTGTAGGTCGATCAATCCCCCACCCAGGAGATTGTTATAATCGGGGTTCATGGAATCAATATCAAAAGCGTTGTTTTCAATACGATGGCGAAGGCTACTAAATTGGCTGTTGGGCCTTTGTTCCAGGATTAGGGAAGCCAGGCCGGTTACCATGGGTGTGGCCATGGAGGTCCCTGTCCTTTCCACGTAGGTATTGCCTCCGGGCAGGCAACTGAGCACATTTTCACCGGGGGCACATGCGTCCACAGCGGAACCGTAATTGGAAAAACTGGATTTTAGATTGAATGCATCTACCGACGCGACCGCGAGAACAGAGTGCTCATCCGCGGGAAAATCCAATTCACCCACGTTATCGTTGCCCGCTGAAGTTACCACGAGCATATGAGCTTTTTTGGCTTTGAGGATCCACTCTTGGAGGAGACGGGAGGGTTCGGGAATGCTCATACTCAGGTTGATGATCCGGACCCTGCGGGCAATGGCGTATTCCAATCCCCGCAGTAAATTGAACAAGTCGGCCTGACCATCACTGTCCACCACGCGGATGGGCAGGATGACCACATCGGGGGCAACCAGCTTGATGATTCCGGCAACATGTGTGCCGTGGCCCCAGCCCTCATCCAGGAGGCCGTTGTCGTTGCTGTCCAGGTCGAGTCGCTCTTCGGAAGGATCTCTATCATCGGCGACAAAATCGTATCCGTTGGCGGAAATACTGTTCTCGAGAAAGGGATGGGTCATATCAATGCCGGTATCGATAAGGGCTACGAGAATGCCGACTCCGGTAGCCTCCTGCCAGGCCGGATGGGCGTTGATTTGGTATAGGAAGGGCTGATGGAATAAGATGTCTCCGGACTCGTTCAGGCTACTCACTTGTCCTTGGTCCATGATCAGGATGGGTCTTTGGTCCATGATCAAGATGGGTCTTTGGTCGATTGAACCTGCGGCCACGGGACCTGAGATAATGCCAACCTGGTTCTTTTCACAGGAAACCACTTCAGGGACTTCATAAAGTTGTGATGCCAGATCCTCGAATTCCAGGTCTGAAATAATTTCGACGCGGTACAAAGGTTGGCCGGGCAGGCCATCACTGGAGGCCACGTCGAAATCATCTAGTATATGTTCCACATCCACCAGGGATTCGAACTTGATGATCAATGAATGAGTGCTGCCAAAGAGACAAACTCCGATGAAAGTGATACACAATGAAAGGATCTTCATCTCTCTCCCCCTGCATTCGCCGGTAGATTGCACAATAAATCCGACACTATTCTTAAGTGTAACCGTTCGACTGTCTTGATACATGTTTTTTCTTGCTGTGGATATAAATTGATATGTTGCCGGAAGTCAAATAGGCATGGCCGGAAAATGCCGAGGCCGGGGTCAAGGCTTGCCGAACAGGCAGAAACCGGCCCAATAATAGGGTTCCGGATGTATTTCCATCAAGGAGAGACAAGCCATTCGGTGGGCCTCGGCCAGACCCATCTCGATATTTCGGTAGAATAAGGTCATCCACTCACCCGTGGCGCAATCGTCGATATCCCACATACCAGCGAGAATATTGGTGGCGCCCATGGCAAAAAAACTGGCCACAAAACCATAGAGCTCGTTGCCGGCCATCAAGGCCATGGAACCGCTCTGGCAGGAGGCGAGATTGATGAAGGGACCGTTGAGGTGTTGATTCTTGAGTTGGGAAAGATAGACTTTTTTGCCTGAGAGCAATAAATGGGATTGGTTCGGTTCCTTCCTATCGAAATAGCAATGTCCCGCGAAGTGTATAAAATCACTGTCAAAGGTGCGTGGTGGAAGGAGGTCAGAATGAAGTTCATCAAAAACGGGTGCTTGGGGAAACTGGGAGCACAGGAATGCGCGTTCGGGCGCCTTGGGATCGTCGGGATGATTTGAAAAAAAGAAGAGGGGTTTTTCCAATCGCGGCCGTTCCTTTTTGAGGTTGAAGTACAGGGCGGAGAGGTTGGGACACAAGCTAAGGGTATGTTTTTCGAGAAGGAAGCGGCCCTTGAATGAGAGAAGTGGAAAAGGGAATGATTGGAGGTACTTGTGAGGGATGAAGACCAGGTGGCGGTTGCCCTTGCGTTTCTGGGGCAGTATGAGGCCACTGAGTTTTTCCAGCAGTTCGGTAATGCTGTCTTCCTTGCCGAACAGCCGGTTGGCCAGGATATTGGCGAGCAGGTTTAAATTCTTCCTGAAATCCGCGGGCAGCGGTAAGCTGAAAGTATGCAGACCGCCACGATCCAGCTCTACCCGGTAGAGCCGCGACCTTCCCAGGAAATAGGAAACCACCAGGGTAGCATCGGGCAGGTGTTTTTGGATTTCTTCGGGTGTGATATCAAAAGGGAAGAAGATACCCAGCCGTTCTTCATCACGCATTCGTGTTTTGAACTGCCTCAATTTCTGCGAAGTCTCCTTGAATGAGTGTAAAAGTGTTTCTTTTTCGGTTTCCGACAGGTGAAGGTCGTTGGAAAAATCGTGAAGCTTGCGGCCGAGCTGTTCAAGCCTGATTTTGAGCTTGCTCATGGCCAGGAGAGTGGGTTCCCGTTGATTCAGTACGGGTGGTAATCGTTCCAATTGGGAGAGTCGTTCGGTAAATTGCCGGTTTCGGCTGAGGCCGAGTACCTTGAAGATGAGTTGGGAAGCCCGGGGATTTTTCCATTGGAACAGCCATTCGACCAGGGACTCGTAGGCCTCGGTTTTATCTCCGAAAAAACTTTCTCGAAGATCCTCTGAAATAATGGAGGCGCGGCTCTCCTCAATGGTCATCACGGCCTCGAAACGGCTCTCGATGGCCTTTTTGATCTGGCCCCGGGCGTACCGGTACTCACTCACCAGCAGCAGGGCTTGGGTGCGTACCTTGTACCCGATGGGGGCCGACAACAAGAGACGAACCCTGCGATAGTCGCGCTCTTGGAGCAGACGCCCATCAATGCGGTAGAGGTAGATCAAGCTCTCCAACTCCAATTCTTTGATGTTCTTGTCGACAAAAATCCGATGGGCGATGTTGATATGGTCACGGGCTTGATCAAGCTCTCCACTCTTCCAGAAGAGAATGCCTTGAAGCATGCTGCACAAAGCGAGATAATGCCGGTTGCCGGCGCCGGTAAAAAAGGAGACCGCTTCATCCAGGAACCCTTCGGCCAGGGCATGGTCTTCCATGGCAATGGCCGCCTTGGCGGCATGGAAATAGACGAGCCCGGTTTCGTAGGGAAGGTCCAGTTCCCTGAATTTATCGATGAGCAGGTCTGCCTCCGAAAGTGCGGCCTCGTTCTTGTTGAGCCGGATCTTGAGCTGGAAGAGGTCGAATTCGCAGAGTGCGGCCCCAACCTTGTCACCCCTGCGCTGGTAGAGATCTCGAGCGTCTAGGAGTTGGGTTTCGGCGTGGAAATACTGGCCCAAAATAGAATTGAGATGACCCATGGCTTGTAATACATGAGCTTGGTAAATGATGGCTTGTTGGCTTTTGAACAGGATCAGGGCTTGCTTATAATTGTCTTCGGCTTCGCTGAACTTGTTGATACAAACCAGGACATTGGCCATGTTATACAGGGCGATCGCCTCTATTTTTGGATTGTCATGCAACAGCTCGAGCCCATCTTTGAAGTGGCGTAACGCGGGCAGATAGCGATGAAGCCGGTGTTCCAGTGAACCCAGGTTGATGAGGACCTTGAGTTTTTCCGAATCCGACCGGGCAGTATCGGTCAAGGCTTCATAAGCACAGGCACGCGCTTTCTCGTAACGGCCCGAGTTGAGGTAAGCGGCAAACAAGGTCAACAGGCACTGGTAAACCCCCTCCTTGAAGCCCAAGGCCTCGAAAGCGGTTCGGGCTTTTCCGGTCCATTCAACGGCCTTGCGATGGTTGGAACTTACCTCATAATAGCGGCCGATCAAGCGGTCCAGACGCGCTTTCTCCAGCGCCGACAGATCCCAGGGACTTTTTCTCAAAATGCGAAACCAATGACCGGCTTCCTCCATATCGGATGAAAGAAGGTCAAGAAAACGGTTTTCTACCTCGGAAAAAGGCGCCTGCCGCAAAAAGGCTAGATCGGCTATTCCGTTTCTTTGGTTTCCCCTACCACGAGTTTCGGAATCCAAAGGCTTTCCCCTTCACAGTAGAAAGCCATATCATAACATCCTTCGGGTAGGGATTTAAACTCAAATTCGCCATCTTGGATGGATGCGTGAAATTCCGATTCCTCTCCGAATAGGACTACCTCTGTTTCATCCACACCGGAAGCAAAACCGAAGAGGCGGATTCCATTAGGCTGGTGGTTTTCTTCAACATGTACAAAATGAGTGTCATCCAGTTCGAAAACCCGTTTGAGTGGAGAAGATCGGCGAACCATTCCCGCAAAGGACGGTTGCAGCCGGAAGAACCTCTGGCTCTTTTCTGACGGCTGGAATATTGCCAGTGCAGCATCTATGGTATTATTGGGAGGATTGACACTCCCGTCCGCCTGGGCAATTTCCCGAATACATTGCCAAAATTCATGGTTTTCCATGGGTCTTTCCTTTTTGAGTTACTCTTAGCAAACCTGTTTAGTTAGAAGATTCCTCCCGGAATCCGGCGGACACCCTCAATGAAATGATCCGATTGAACCATTGACCACCCAAGGCCCTTTTCATAATAATTAGTAAGTCACGATAACCATTTTGATACATTTTTTTCATCAATTCCCATCTTTTCCAGGATCTTCTTGAGTTTGGCCAGGCAACGATTTCGGGTCGGGCCTATGGAACCCATGGCAATGCCCAGCTCTTTGGCGATTTTTTTATAATCGCTATCTTTTGTCTCGAAAAAAAGACTCCACAACAGGTCCCGGCACCTTTTGTTCATTTGGTTCAGTCCCCGCCGGATCTTGAATTGTTGGATCTTTAATTCAAGGTCCTCTTCAGCAATCAATCCTGGATCTGCCACATCGTAGGTTGCCGGGAGTTCGGCGTATTTCAAGTTCCGATTGATCGCTTTCCAAGTATTGCGTTGGGCCACCTTTGAAAGCCAATAGGAAAGGTCATCCACACGCTCTATGCGATCCAGTTGTTTATAAAATGCCAGCACTGTTTCCTGAAAAACCTCATCGCAATCCTCGCTCGACAAACCCGCCCGGGCCGGAAAATGGTAGATTAGTCTTTTATATCGATCCATCAGGCTTGCCCAGGCTCGGCTATTGCCCGACAAGCATTGTTTGACGAGATAGGCATCCGTCTTTTCCCAGGACTGGTTCAAGGCGTCTGCCCTCCCTTCCTGCCAACCGAAGCACGGCGGGAATGGAGGGGTAGAAACATGCCGGCTGGGCGCCACGCGCCAAGGGTGTTCAGCCGGGGACGGTCCAGCCCACCATCCCCATGCCTACATCCTTTTCCAGCAATGATCCTGTTCCAATACTTCACATCAAACCTTAGGGTTTCACTCCGGTCGAAACCCATGATTTCAAAATTAACTTCGCGGAGTAATTGACCGCGCATATTCTTCAAGGCTAATATAACCCAAACCATGCTCCAATAAGGAGACCAATTGACCAGATTTACTATCTTCTTTTCTCTTTTTCTACTGGCCGCTTGCCTGTCGACACCTCCGCAACCCCTGACCCAAAAGCTCCGACTCGGTACACGACATGCTCCCGACAGCATCAACCCCTACCTCTCGACCAATGTAACCGGCGAGATTATTGCCGCCCGACTTTTCCCAACTCTTTTTATCGAGGAGCCCTTCATGGAAAACGGTGTGCCCAAACTCTCACCCTTACTGGTCGACCATTTCCAATGGGATGAGACCGGGTTGATACTGACCTTGCAGCTGAAGGAGGGCCTGGCCTGGAGTGACGGCACGCCGGTGACCAGCGCAGATGTGGCTTTTTCCCTGGAAATGGGCAAAGATCCGGATGTGGCCTGGCTTTCAACCGATCTCTATGCCCGGATCGAGGGGTGGACCTCTCTTTCCAGTCAACAAATCGAGATCCGGTTTTTGCAGGTTTCGCCATTCAATCTCCTCGACATCAACACGGGGTTCATCATCCCCAAACATCATTTCGGCCGGTGGCCCCCATCGGAATGGCGGACACAGGATTGGGTAAAGGACCTTGTATACTTCGGACCCTATCGCATCACCAATTATCGGGAAGGTGAAAGCCTCGTTCTGGAGAGCCTTATCCCCGGTGACGTGCCTACACTGGGTTTTGCCTTCATTCGTGAAAAAGAGACCCTATACAACTCGCTCCTCAACGGCGACCTCGACTTTGCCTGGGAATTGCCGGTAGAACGTATAACAGCCATCGAGACCCGACTCGAACCGGTCATCTACAGCAATCTGACCTTTGCCTACATTGGGTGGAATCCCATTCGGCCGGACGCCTGGCCGGAAGAGGGCGTTACGACCGTGGCAGCGTTGGAAAAATTAAAAAAAGAAGCACCTCATCCCCTCTTCGCCGATGCCCGTGTTCGCCGGGCCATGACCTATGCCTTCAACCGGGAAAATTATATCCGTCGATTCTGGGCCGGCAAAACCGAAGTACCGCTCAGCCCCTGGCAGGCCGGCCTGGCTTACCACCATTCCGGCCTTCAACCTCGCAGCCACAGTATCGAGCAGGCCGAGCAACTGCTCGCCGAGACCGGCTGGGTTCGGCAAAACGGGGTTCGTATGAAGAATGGGACCCCTTTTCGCTTTTCCGTCATCTGTAATGCGGGTAGCCCCATACGCGAGCATTACCTCCTGGCAATCCAGCGAGATCTCGAGTTGCTGGGCATCCAAATGGAAATCGATCTCCAGGAAGGCGGCCGCTACTTGAATAATTGCTTGAGCCGGCGCTACGATGCCTACTTCGGAATTTTTCGGACCGGAACCCGTCCCGATCTGGCATCGCTCTATCACGGTGAGGCGTCACTGGGGGGATACAATTTCACCTCCTGGACCGCCGTCGATAACTTGCTCGAACAGGTTCGGGATGCCGAGACAACTGAGGAATTAGGTGCGGGATTGGTGGAAATGGAACACATTTTCCACGAGGACCAACCGATTACGCTTCTCTTCAAGGGTCAAACCATCGGTGCGCGGAGGAAGAACATGCCCAAACCGCAGAGCAACTACCTGGACCCCCTGTTCCAGGTAGAAACCTGGTTTTCGGACTGGGATCGGTAGATCTCGACTTCACTTGAATACTGCACCTGTTCTAACAACCGGCCGTTGTAAAACTCCTATGATTTTTTAGACAACCGCGTTTCGGTGCCGTGATTTTTTAGACAACCGCGTTTCGGTGCCGGGCACTGTCTACTACTAGAGTGCTTGGGCCTCAGCGGCAAAAAAACTCAGGTTTAAATCTTTTTATAAAAAAAATGTATCAAATTGTTTTACCTCCAGTACTTAAGGGGCATGGAGCGTAGATATTGCGCTCAGTAATCCCGTCAATCATGTACCGGGAATCTTTTTTACGAAAAAAATAATTGGAGGAGTAACAATGAAAAAATCTGTAGCTATATTTTGTCTATTATTAAGCGCAGTAGGTGTGTGGGCCTTCCAAGGCCCCGGCCATCAGGAGGAAATATTCACCGTGAATGGTGTTTCCTTCGTCAGCCAGGAGGCATTCATCAATGCCGGGAAACGTTGCCAGACCCCAAGTTTTGACCCTGATCGGATGGAAGCCATCGAAAGGGAAGTCGCCATTTGGTTGGAGCACACCGGTTGGCAATTATTCGATAGGCCCTTTCGCGGTAAAAAGCCTGGTGGCAGCACCGACTGTGGCAGCTTCACACCTCCCAACATAAATATCGCCATTGCCTACCACGTGATCCACGACGGAAATACCGGTGTGGTTTCCAGCAGTAGGTTGAATCAACAGGTGACCGTACTCAACAATGCCTATGCCGGCACCGGGTTTTCCTTTAGCGTGGCGAGCATCGACTATACCGACAATGCAACCTGGTACACCATGGGACACGGTACTACCGTGGAAAGACAGGCCAAACAGGCTCTCAATATCGATCCCAATACCCATTTGAACGTCTACGTTGCAGGAATCGGTGGCGGCCTTCTGGGTTGGGCCACATTCCCTGCCGATCTGAGTAGAAAAACCAGTGAAGACGGAGTAGTGGTTCTCAATGAGTCCCTGCCCGGCGGCAATGCGGCACCCTATGACCTGGGCGATACCGCAACCCATGAGGTCGGCCATTGGCTGGGTCTCTACCACACCTTCCAGGGCGGCTGTAACGGCAAAGGTGATTTAGTGGATGATACCCCCCCTGAAGCGTCTCCCGCTTATGGATGTCCTACCGGTCGCGATAGTTGTAGAAGAAAGGCTGGTTTAGATCCCATAACCAATTTCATGGATTACACCGAAGATGCATGCATGAATGAATTTAGCGACTGCCAGACAGTGAGAATGCACGAGCAGGTCGGCGCCTATCGGACCCAGCTCTAAATTCTACTTCCGTTTGTCACTTGAAGGGAGGTCAAAAAAGACCTCCCTTTTTTCGTTTTTAGGCCGGAATTGTTTGGCCCACAGACGGCAGGTTGTTTGGTTAAATTGACCAGTGTTGATGGTCCAGGTGTTGCCAGGCCCAAGCCTGTATTTCCACGAACCCAATCCACTAGATAGTGCCCATCCAGAAACAGGTGTTTTTCGAATTCAGAGGGCCGCGTGGCGGCCCCTTGCCCCGAAGGGGCAAAAC
>JACLAC010012604.1_pt1 | contig 16018 bp, 23 predicted proteins | sample 8027881 | NCBI WGS metagenome assembly JACLAC01 (sample SAMN15725517, study PRJNA655200) | protist metagenome | isolation source: fluorescence activated cell sorting (FACS) single amplified genomes of... | place: Spain: Blaines Bay Microbial Observatory, Mediterranean Sea | collected 2016-01-19
GAGTCGCAGCTCATCTTGAGACCCTATCTTGAGGGACGATCCATGATGCACATGCTTTACAAGGTCGTTCGTGCCAGTGATGATAAACAGTTGTGGCAGGATTTTCGAGCGTACGTGTGGTGTCTAGATACAGTAACCACACACTCGATTGTGGACGAAAACTCGAACACCAAACAGGTACGATCCCACTAAACACACGGTCAGCATGAAGAAAGAGTTGACATATGAAGAGAATCAAAAATCCATTCTTAATTTTGTCAAGGATGTGATTGGGGATTACACCAAACACAATTTGAACAAAAAGTTGCACGTGGATGATATAATCAACGCAGAGAAGGAGACTCTGCTTTTTGTGGCCGCACGAGACGGCGGAATCGCTGCCGTGGAACATCTTCTTCATCTCGGTGCTGACGTGTCGAAACCGAGCGGACAGAAGAAACGTACACCCTTGTATATTGCAGCCAAAAAAGGACATCGAGAGGTGTTCGAGCTTCTACTTCTCGGACGAAGAATGAGAGGAGGCGATCTTCGAAGTGCATCTCAAGTCCTGAGAGGAGAACATCACAAGAGTCGAAAATTCGAAGCCACGAGTCTTTTGTATCATGCTGCGGAGCGAGGATATTTCGATGTCTGCAGAACCATTCTCGACAACGGCGGTGCGATCGGTATCGATCGTCCGAAGAGTCAAGGTGTGACTCCGTTGATGATTGCAGCTCGAAACGGTAGTCACGACTGTGTCAAGGTTCTGTTGAAGTACGTTATTCTGTGTTCTCGATTTCAATGTATCATTCACACAACTCCAACGAAATTACAGATACGGAGCTGACCCGAACAGTACGGCACACGGACGTACACCTCTGTACGAAGCGGCATCTGCGGGATTCGCGGATGTTTGTGAGCTGCTCATAAAAGGTGGAGCCGATCCGAATGTCGAAGTCAAGGGCAAGAACGGTCAGAAACACACTGCTCTGTCCATTGCTGCAGCGCTGGGTCGATCCAGATGTGTTCAACTCCTGCAACGATACGTATGTGATGCTGATGTGGGTAGATCGCGTAGAAATGGAAGTGTCGTGAGTCGAGGGAGCTCGAATTCAGACTCTGGCAGTGGTGGTGGGTGTTGCGTGTTGTCATGATGAGGGTGATTTTGATGGTATTTATAAAACAAAAAATTAATTTATAATGATGTTTGAAATTCAATCAGGTTTGTCCTCCTCATTTTTGAGAAGAACGGTTTTGATTCGTTCCAACTTTTCTTTCAGTTTCGGTGTGTAGTTCTGAGCTGCAAACGAACTCGCCAATGAACTCGCAGGCCAGACCAGTCCTGTAATGTGCATTGTACCCTTCACCTCGAATGTTGTCGTGTTCTGTGAAGATGCACTGTACGTCTCAATGACCACAACGTGAAACAGATTCGTCAGGCTCGTGTTCTCGAAACGTGAGATTCTCTTTTTACCCTCGTATACGACACAGCTCTCCTCGATTTCCATGGTGTCTGTGCCTGTTTTTGTCATTGTTGGATGTTTTGCGTAAGTTTTAGAAGGAGAGTATACATGACGTACCCAACGCGGATCGAATCACCGAAGGAACGTCGTCAAGACGAAACACATATTTTCTTAAGAAGAAACGACCGTTCTTGATGGGTTCAGATTTCAACGATTTCAATGTCTTGAGATCTGTTCCTGCCAAGTACGGAAGACGACTGGAGACTCGTTCGTTCACGAAATCGAAGGGATTCGACAGCTCGAATCGAAAGGGTTGGAGTTTTGTCTGTCCTTGTGACATGTCCAGGGTTGTGTTCACTGAGTTCGTCTTCTTCTTTGGAGTTGGTTTTGGTTTTGTTGTGGGTGCTGAAGTCTTTATCTCTGTTGATGATGATGACGGTTGGGTATTGAACAGAAACTCTCTGAAGGCGAAATGAAGCGCGATTCCGTTCCCGAGCCACAGAAGCGGACTCAACACGTTTGTCAATTGAGAAGCCAACGAATGCGTGATGAACGTCACCGACAGTACCAACGCTGCAAGAAGCAACACTGACGAACTCTCATTTCTCTCCATCTCTCTCTCTCTCTCTCTCTTTGATTGAAATTGAAGAAGTTGATTGAATTTGACAATATGAACAAAACTATTTTGAAATTGAAAATCTCTACTCTCTCTCTCTCTCTCTCACACTCTCAAATATCTCTCTATGAACAAATTTTGAAAAATTACGTTTTACGTTTTTTCTTCGATATCGTAACTCTCTCTCTCTCTTTGAGATTGAAATTGAAGAATTATGATTGAATTTGACAATATGAACAAAACTACACTCAAACACAAAAAATCTCTCAGTGTCACGTGACTCTCTAAGTCTCTCTCTCTCTCTCTCTCTCAATTTGAAAATCTCTCAAAATCTCAAAAAGATACGATTTCGACCAAGAAACGGATTTTTTGAGAGAATGTGTGTGTGTGTTCCTCTCATTACTGATGTTTTCTCTCTCTCTCTCTTCTCTCTCCTCCTGCGTCTGGCATTTATTTATTTTTGTAAATTGTAAAAATAGTTAGAATAATAAGTATAAGGTGATGAAAAATAAATTTAATGATATTGTGTGGACCCAATCGACGATAGCATGATGAGAACGGCGATTATACTACTACTCTTTCATGAATAACCATTCCATGAGTGCTCGGAGAGACGGACGGACATGCTCGGGTGATTCCTTCATGGTTCGTGTGACGGTGATGAGGGATAGGGCGTAGATGAGAATTTCGAATCCCGGAACGTGCAAACTCGTACCAGCACTGAGACGTCGCCACATGGATTGCAAGGCCATCGGAGCAACGTACAGAGCAAGATCAAGTCTACGTTTCGGTTTCTCCAAAAATACGGACGTACCACACATCGCACATCCCAACAGAACACCTGTGGACTCATCACCAGGCCGCAGATTCCTTACGAGACAAATACAAATATGCACGATACCCACAAAGCTACCGAGAAACGCACTGCTTCGAAAAACGGAATATGAAATGCGAAGGATCGTACTCGGACTTGCAATTCGATGCATTCGAAAGATTAGTGTGGGAAGCAAATGAACGGGTGTGTAAATCGCAACAGAACGAAGAAACGCGTTCGTGAATCGTCGTATCACGTTACCCGTGCAACTGTCAGGATCCATCGGATGTACAATGTCTTTCGATACCAACGTCGTGAGATTACCACGCACGGGATCGATGTTGTGTGCGACGCAGTAGTCATGAAGACAATCGCTCTTGACACCGTACTGCAGCGTGCCGTGATAGTAACCGTGCAACAATTTCAACAGAGCAGGATGCATCTCCGACATGCTCGTGATCCATTTGCTATAGAAGGGTGGAAGACGATCGATGTGATAGAACCAACTGAACATGATCTCCGTACAACTCGTCACAAAGATCAATTCGCTCAACGGAAATCTCTCACGAAACGATTTCGGTACGATCCTGCTCAACACCCCCTCACTCGACAATGAACGTCTCACCACACACTCCAAGGCTCTCATACAAACGTACAATGACATCTGAGTCCGACGATCCGAGTTGGGATCCAAACCCATCGATATCGCCGCACAACCCGATGCCAACACTGAACTTCCGCAGTATTTATGAATCACTCTATAAATAGCAGATCCCATCGCCAACGAGCCTCCCTGTACGTTATGTCAGATTCAGAGATCTCACAGAGAGAGACAGACAGACACAGAGAGTGAGAAAGAGAGAGAGAGAGAGAGTAGAGAGTAGAGAGTGTGTGAGAGAAAGAGAGAGAAATAGTGAATGTGTGTGTGTTTGTGTGTGTGTGTGTGTGTGTGTGTGTGTGTGTGTGTGTGAGAGATTTTTGAGAGAGAGACAGACACACACACACACACACAGAGAGAGAGTAGATATTTTCAAAACGGTGTATATGATCACTTTTTCATCCTATATCGACGTACCAACGCAACGGCATCTTGCTCCAAAAACACGTTCGACAAGGATACGGATTTACGTTTGACTACGAATCGAACGATGGCTCTTACAAGCGTAAGAAGTGTTTTCAGACCGTACCCAATTGTGAAGCCACGTAGTGAACCATGAAGAATTATTTGATAGAAAGATTTTTTCGAAATTTTCGAAATTGCGCGGGGTTTCTTTGACGAAACGGATTTCATATCGTTCTCACGTATAATATTGTACGTATACGATTTTGTACGTGAAACCGATTTTTTGTGAGATTTGTTGAGAGTATGTGTGTGATGTTTTCTTCTTACTGGCTTCGCTCGTCATCATACTACGGAGAGAGAGAGAGAGAGAGAGAGAACAAAAACTAGCATTATAGAGAGAGTGTGTGAAGAGAGTCGTAGTAGTAGACACGGAAGAGAAGAGAGAGAGCACACACACACAAAAAAATTCACTGTGAGCCGTGAGCCCTCCTGGATCCTATCTATAGAATCGAAACACACACACAATTGTTGTATAGAATCCAATAGAATCCCCCAACGTTCAAAAATTCAAAAAAATCTTAACGTTCGTAAACAATTTCATCCATCCAATCCAATTCCATCCAATTCCAAAGAGTGAGAGAGAGAGAGTAGAGCAGCACACACACAAAAAAAAAATCACTGAGAACATCACAACAATCCTATAGAATGAGAAAAAGCACACACAATTGTATAGAATCCCAACGTTCAAAAATTCAAAAAAAATCTTAACGTTGTGATGAAGAGTCGTCGTAGTAGAGAGAGAGAAGAGATTGAGATAGAGAGCACACACACACACACACAAAAATCACCACTGAGAGATCATCATAACAACAAAAAAATCCTATAGAATGAGAAAAAGCACACACACAATTGTATAGAATCCCAACGTTCAAAAATTCAAAAAAATCTTAACGTTCGTAAACAATTTCATCCATCCAATCCAATTCCATCCAATTCCAAAGAGAGAGAGAGAGAGAGAGAGAGAGTAGAGATTTTCAATTTCAAATTTCAAATAAAAAAAGGGGTTTTAGTGTTTCATATCAGAGAGAGAGAGTACATACATATATTATTAGAGAGACGAACGAAATGTCGAAAGTGAGTTTGAAGAAGAGCGTATCGAGAGAGGGAAAGGAGAATCAAATCAACATGAAGGAGAATGTCATGTACGTACTACTACTCATACACAAGATCACTCTTACTCTCTATCATCATCATCATCTATGGATTTTTGACAAATCCTCACTCCATTTAGAGCAAGAGAGAACGAGCGAGATCTCGACAAGCCGTCTCGATTTCGTTCTATTCGTGTTCATCACTCACTCACTCTCATAAAAGTACACTCATGAAGCTCTTCAGCTTCTCACTCACTTATATTTGTCTATAGAGTAGATCAAATCTACACTTAAAATGGATGGGAACTTAGCAAGAGGGAACGAGCAAGATCTCGACAAACCGTCTTAATCTCGTTTTAGTACCGCTCTTTCATCACTCTCACTCCCACACAAACAAATACACTCATGAATTTAGATCAATCACTCTCATCTACGTCTATGGATTGAGATCAGATCTCAAAGCCTCACTCAAAATGGATGGAAACTTAGCACAAGAGAACGAGCGAGATCTCGAAACACACAAACTCACACTCCAACACTCTTACACCGACACAGCGCGACCAAAGCGATGAAAGCGAAGAAAGTACCGCTTCTGAACAGACATGTGATGTTGCACAAGAAGAAATCGATTTCAAAGAAGATGTGTCCGTTCAAGTCACCCACAGATAGCTTCATGTCTCCGGTCACAAAAGCGTTGATGGGTAAACGTAAAGGAAGAAGATCGAGTTCGAATAATTTGCTCAAGGCAGCGTCCAAGAAGGCACATGCGAAATTTCTTCTCTCACAGGCACAGATGGAAGCGAACAGAGCCAAGACGGAGAAAAAGTAAAAAATGAGAAGGAACGCTGATTATTCGCGTCTTCCTTTTCGGGGTGTTGTTGGACGAGATTCGGGGGAGAGAGATGTGTGTTGTTTTTGTGTTGTTGTAGAGTTAATTAAAAATTAAAGTAGAATCCTTGTTTAAAATTCAGTGCGAAATATATCGTGCGCCCGTACTTCCCCTTCATACTCATCATCATCTGACGATTGTAGCTCGTCGTCGGATTCAGAAGATTCGGAAGATGAAGATGATGCAAGCTTACTCTCCTTCGTTTCCTGAAGTTTTGCCTCTATTACCCTGCTGTCTTCCTTCTCCTCAACCTCTTCTTCATCTTCCTTCTCCTCAACCTCTTCTTCATCTTCCTTCTCCTCTTCAACATCTTCTTCCTTCATTTCATCTTCCTTCTTCTCCATCACTTCTTCTTTGTCGACACTTATATTCGAATCACCCTCTCTATTGCTAGTGTTGATCTTCCTCACACGCCTTCGAGCAGCTCGACCACGACATACACGCTGAATGTTCACAGCAGCACGTCGCTGCCTCTTGCCTTGTTCTAATCTACTTCGAGTTCTGTGACCTCTACATACACGTTGAATCTTTACACAAGCATCGTGTCTCCTTCTTCCTCGAATCACCTTCTCTTTCTCACGAATTCGATGTCTCACGCGTCTTTGAATTCTCGACGCAGCACGATTCTTTTGTTTCATTTCATTTCGTACAACGTGCGCTCGATACTCAGACTGAATTCGCCTCGCAGCATTTCGCTTCTTACTTACACTCACGTGTTGCGCTCGTGATCTCGAACCTCGAAATGCAGCTTGCAAAGCCGTAGCTGCGAACTGTCTTCTTCTCTCCACGTATAAGATTCGCCGTTCTCGCCTCGTTGCCAAGCGATTCCGTATCCATCTTTGCACGATTCGAATAGCTCGTTTTCTCTCAAATATCGAGTAGTATCTCTTCGGATTCGGTCGTAGTCTCACATGAGTGAGTGTCAATCCTTTGGCTCGTCTTTCCGCCGTTTCCGCGAGCGTCTCCACCGTAATTCGTCTCGGTTTTCGTTTCCATCTGTTCTTCTGTTTCGAGGTTATACATGTCCTCTTCTTCGTTTTAACCCTATCCTTTCCCTTCTCAAGACGAGGATCCCTCTTACTCTTTCCCTTCTTCTCGATATTCTCCACCTTCTTACTCCTCACCTTTTTCTCGATATTCTCCACCTTCTTACTCCTCGTCGAGACGTTAACTTTCGTTTCGTGTTTTGCTTCAGCTTTCCTCCTTCTACCCTTTCTCCTTTTCCTCCTCCTACGATCTGTGGATGAACCTGATTTTGAGGAAGCATGCGTTGAGATTTCTGTCACGTGACCATCCACACTCCACGAATTCATTTCTTTGCTCTCTCTCTGAGTCAAATCTCGCAAAATCCTTCAGAGAAACGAAAAAAAAAAATACAAATTATACTTGATCAGTACGTTATTTTTTTTTACGAACGTTAATACAAAAAAAAAACAGCATAATAATTATCGACACACAATTACCATAGATGTACACATAAAAGGTGACTCGTTCAAGCTTCTCTCTCAGTAAACAGCAAGACCGGACAACAACAACAACAACAACAACAACAACAAAAATTGTTATTGTTCAGGCGGACAAGGAGCAGACGGGAGCGGCATAGTAGGCATACGTAACACAAGTCCCTGGGTTTCCATCGTATGACCCTCCGTTGCCTTTTTATCGCTTACACTTAAACAGCGATGTCCTTTTGATTCAAGAAAATCCATCAGGAGCAAGCCCTCATCCGTGTACACATTGAATGGACAATTATCCCCGTAATCCAATGCCAAAAATTTACCGCGAATAGATTGCTTCCTTGGGTCGGTTGTGACAATCGGTACCTTTACAGTCTTTGTTACTCCCAATGCGTCGAGAACGTCCTGAATTTCTCTCAACATTGATGCTGGCCAGGGTCCTTGAAAGTACATCCAGTTGTATATATCGTAGTTCTCGAAAGACGGACCATACTTAAACACGAGAGAAACGGACGCGAAACCGATCTTAGATCTTAATCTGGACAATGCAGCGGTGTGTATTAACTCTAAAAGAAAGATTTTTCCATACATTGTTTCTTCAATATGAAACCAAGTATATGTGAAAATCAGAACGCGAAACGTACGAATCGACGACTTTGTTGTATCGATCGACTTTCTCTTTCTCCAATCTCTTCTTCTCATCCTTTTCCATTTTCTCTCTCTCCTTCTCTTTTTCTGATTTACCGAACCAACTCATTTTTCTTTCTTCAAGACTTTAATCGCGCGGGCTTCTTCCTTGTGTGTGTTCTTTATAAAAGATACGATTTGGATCTTTCTGCGCCGAGCAAGAAACGCTGGAGAGTTAGAGAGTGTGTGTGGTTCTGTGTGACTCTGCCGCTGTAAATAATTTATGTAGAATGAAGACTACTCGCTTCAGATAAACACACACACAAAAAAAATACTTCAATAAGTAAATCTTTCATCAAAAAAGAGAAATGGGAGGAAAAAATGGCTGTCAATAATACAACTCTTTCTTTTCTATGAATTAACAACACAACAATACCAATAAAAGGCACAATCACCATTATCGGCAAAATCATCGCAATAGATGCACAGAAAAGGTGATTCGTTCAAGTTTCCCTTTCAGTTTACAGCAAGACCGGACAACAACAACAACAACAACAACAACAACAACAACAACAAAACGTCACTCATTGGGCGGACAAGGAGCAGACGGGACAGCTGCTGTGTTCGTTGGCAAACGAAACGTAACACCCTGCTCGTATCCATACTTGCCTATTGATCTGTCGCTAACCCTTATACAACGATATCCCTTTGATTCAAGAAAATCCATCAAGAGCAAGCCTTCGTCTGTGTGCATGTTTAGACGCTCATCGTTCTTTATCTCCAACAATTTTCCGCGGCAGGTACCAGTCATCGTAAAATGGTTGACCCGGACGATTTGTGACTTTATTTTCTATGTTATCCCAAATGCATCGAGAAGGTCCTGAATTTCATTCAACATTGATGCTGGCCAAGGTCCTTGAAAATATACTTTCTGACTCACGCGTCCCGGAGAAAAATCAAAAATTAAAGACACGGACGCGAAACCGATTTTAGCTCTCAACCTGTACGTTGCGGCGGTGATTTGTAAACTACTCTAAAAAAGAAAGATTTTGTGAGATGAAAATCAACGCTGTGTGAGATAAATCTCATGTCCATACGAGATATTTAAAAAACGAGAATCGTAAAACGAACGTACGTCTCCTTGACCTTCTTTTGATACGCAAACTCCATTTTCTCAGTGCTCTTCTTGGTTGTATCTGATTTTGCTGATGTAAACCCCCACATCTTTATTTTTTTTCAAGATTTCTTTTTGCGGCTTTTCCGTTGAGACAGTGTGTGGTGTTGTGTTTGGTATTGAAAGATACGATTGGTTGAAAGATACGAAATGAGAAAATCTTTTCGAAATAGTCTGTGACGTGTGTGACTGTGACCAAAAAATGTATATATAGATGAGAGAGAGAAGAAAAAAAAAGCCCCATGTGAGGTGAGCACAACAACAACAACAACACGAAACTTTAGTTATTTATTTAAACAAAATAATACAAAAAACAGCAGCGATAAAATTCTTTTTAAAAACTACAAAATCATCATCGATCAACGAATCACACAAGTAGTATTGAAAAAGTTCGCTCAATACAGCAAGACGGACAAGAAACTCTCTTTCTCTCCTCTGTCAACAACAAACATTACTCTTCAGGAGGACGAGGAGCGGACGGTTCAGCTTTATTCGGCACGTTCACAACGATAGTATCGCCAGCGTTGGTACCAGGTGGTGCAGTGACTGTCATCTGTTGACCAGATGGTGTGTTGATCAGAAATTGACCTCCAGCAACGACGCCAGCAGGTATGACGACCTTCATTTCTTGTTGCTGCTGTACTTGCACAGGTAAAGTCGGCATACGTAAGGTAACCCTTTGTTCTTCGGTTTGGGTAAATGTTCCGCTTATCGTTGACGTTCCGGTTGATCGTATAACACGATATCCCTTTGATTCGAGGAAGTCCAGTAGAAGCATGCCTGTATCCGAAGTCATATCGACTCGCTGATTTAGGCCCAATTCTATCGAATTGTAGCCCCAAGGATTCTTTCTTGTAGGGCGGAGGGAAAATTTTACGACTCCCAATGATTTGAGAATGTCCTCAATTTCATACAACATTGCATCAGGCCACGGTCCGCGAAAATGCAAACTTGCTTCCTGTTGTGACCTGGAAAACGACAAGTAAAAATGGATTGAAACAGATTTAAACCCGATTCTCGCTCTCAACCTGGACATTGCAGGGAGAGTTCAGTCTAAAAATTAAAAAAAAAAAACGATCGACGTTTCTTACGCATCGCCCGCATTCTCGCGTTTTTGAGCCTTCTTCCTGTTCCTCGCTGCAATCGCCTGCTTCTTTACCGTAGCTGAACTTGTGAACCCCAAAAAACTCATATTTCACCTTTCAAAACACAATTTTTTCTTTCGTTGAATCTCTCTTGCAAAGATCTTATAAAAAAGATTTTTTTTCAGAAACTCAGCACCAAAGTTCACTGAGAGAATCGTATACGTTTCTTCATTTCACAAGAGGATCCGTGGGAACACTGCGTCTTTGTAGGCGTTCTATCGAATCCCACGTTCCTCGTCATTGTCGTGGGCACATTCCTCGTACAGACCTGTTTGGTACAGTGGTGGTACAGTGTCTTCACTCTGCTTCCGTTGAGTATGTCTCAATGGATTGTTTGCATCGCGTTCGGCGCGGGTTCCTTGATTGTACAGCTCTTCATCAACTTTGCTGTGGTGATCTATGACAACATCAACCCCGAAGCGGAAGTTCAGCTCGTCGCGTACTCTGGTAACGGTAACAAGGTCTCACCTCTGGACACCGATGTTTCCAGAGTGAAGAGCGGAACCGTTTCCGGTGAGAGAAAGAAAAATGGAGTGCTCGGTCCGAAACGTCACAATAAAGGCGTTGACGATCACTCGGGTAAAACACGTGAGATCGAAAATAAGTTGAGCGGCATGGGTCAGCTGCAGCTCATGAACAGTAACAGACGTAAGCACAGTGAGCATCCCGTTCACGCAGAGTACTCAGTAGATGAAGAAGAAGAGAAGTAGTTTTAGAGACTGGTTGTAGTCTTAGTTTTTAGTTATAGTAAGCAAAGTAATAGTAGTAGATTTTTAAGTAGTCATAAATTCGAAGGTAACAGCGAGGTCGAAGCTGGTGGTATCACATACACACACACAAAAGCGTTGTGTGACTAGCTCGCTTGAGAGATATAGAGAGGAAGATTTTTCATGGAGAGAAAAGGAGGAGTCGGATAGATTTTTGACATTGAAAGAGAGAGACAACAGAGAAAGGAAGAGAGGAAGGAGAGAGACACGCACGTGCAAGTGTGTGGGTGGTGTTCACAGTTTTCACACAAAAATTCAAATTTGAATCTCAGAAGATTCTCAGAGAGATTTTGAGTGAGAGAGAGAGAGAGAGAGAGACTTAGAGAGTCACGTGACACTGAGAGATTTCGTGTGTGTGAGTGTAGTTTTGTTCATATTGTCAAATTCATTATAATTCTTCAATCTTCAATCTCAAAGAGAGAGAGAGAGACGATATCGAAGAAAAAACGTAAAAACGTAAATTTTTCGGAAAAAAGTGTATTTGCTCATTTGTGAAGTAGTAATAGTAGTAATAATAATATCTGAATATATAAGAGTGTGGGAAGAAAAGAATGAGTTTGTTGATGTTGAAGAGCGCGTATGAGATCTCTCGTGAGGAGAGGATCAGACGTAACAACGAGATTCTCAGACGAATGGAGATCGAGTCTTTGGGTGAGAACGTTGCGGCAAAGGAGAACAAGGAGAAGAGGAAGAAAGTGAAGAAAAAGAAGAGAAAGACGAAACAAGTTCTACCTCAACGACGTTCCAAACGTCTCAAAGGTGAGAAAGCTGATGTTGTGGACACTGCAGTAGTTACTGCAACACAACCAACGAGGCGAGTTCATCACGCGTCGTACTCGGAGGAACAGTTGGACAAGTACGTAGAGTTCGATTTCAATCACCTCACTTTTTCATGTTTCAATTACGTGACTCAAATTAAAAGAATATCACTCACTCATACCGCAAGAAAATCACTCGAAAATCAAGTCTCGAATGCAAAATCGATGATGACGAAAACTTAACTCGCGCTCGAACACAGGTACAAGCGTCTCATGGAGAGACATGCAAAGAACGGAGTCAAGTTACCTCCGAATGCGACGTATCGTCACACGGTACATCGTGTATTGTCCATGTCTGAGAAGGCGTTGTCGAGGCGTGTGAGAGTGATCGAGAATGCCAGAGGTAAGTATGCAGTACTCAAGATGCGAATGTTTGCGGAAGTGTTGATTTTGGAAGGATACGATGACATTGCAGCTGAGGCTTCAGCTTCCTTGGAACGTCTCATGAAGCTTCCTAAGTACAAGGAAACTGCAAAATTTCAAAAGCCTTTGTATGAAAAGCTTGTTTCTACGACAAAGTAACTTAAACTAAACTAATTAACAAAAACAAACTTACTTCACCAACGGCGTTCCACCCATCACAATAGAAGTCGTGCCACCTACTGAAAGACGAGACAAATTCTCACGAAGACTTGACACGGCCATGCCGATCGGTGTGTCCTCCCAATCTTCATCATTGTGCTTTGCATCCTCAAATGCCGTGGGTACCGGGACCTTATCAAAGGTAGAGAGTTTCGTGTCCTGTTCAACGAAATTCGTGTTCTCACCGAACTGCTCAAGTCTTTTCACGACTCTTCTCAGATCCATCGCAAAAATCTTTGTGAGCACTTCGGAGGAGTCCGTAAAGGTCTTGAGTAATCGCAACAATGCCACAGTCGTAGATTCGTCCAGATTCGTACCTGTGTTCGAGCGTTGGTGTTTGTGTTTTCGTCACAATCAAGTTCGTATTCGAGCGTGGATTTTCGAGTGAGTTTCTTGCGGTATGAGTGAGCGACGAGCATCGTATTATTGTGACGTAATTGACACATTAAGTGTGAAATGATTGAAATTCTCGCGCTTCGCGCTCGAACACCTCGCTCGAACACCTCGCTCGAACACCACGTACCTTGATCCAAAAGATCCATAAAAATCTTTATCGAGACTCTCGTGTACGAATCTTTCGAGCAGAGCGTGTTGCAAAGCAAACGATACGTCGTGAGATTCTTGTTCTCCTCTTCCTCATCGGATTCCTCGTCCTCGTCTTGCTTTCGTGCAGCATCAATCACGGGACCCAAAATCACGGGAATCACAGTCTCGAGACCCTTGGAACGCTTGGTTTGATCTCGAAGTACCGTGTTGACACAACGTCGAATCTCCTTGGAGACGGCATCTTTCAGCTTGTTGGGTCCCGCACTCTCCAACACACTTTGCAGAACGAGATTACCGTTCGAGGCAAGCTCAGCTTGGTATCTTGAACGACGATACAACGACATGGCAAGGTCACCCAGACGTTCCATCACGATCGGTGCGAAGAGACCACCGGACGTTTTCAATGCCTTGGCCCATGCTTTCACATCACTTGCGTCAGGTCCGTCTCCGAATCCCAACGAAACGCACTCCGATGCGACGGTGAGTACCTGTTTTGTATTTTTGAGTGTTATGATATTCTTGTGAACAAAGTGTGATGATATGATACCAACGTACAGAGCTCACGACGTTCCAACCGAGCGCTCGGGCATTCGAGATTTGATGACGACGTCGAAGTGTCTCCTTCGTCGTGTCGTTGGCTTTCGCACGACGTCTGGCACGAGGTGGTGAGGACACATCATCGTTCGTGGTAGACTTGGAGATCTCCGATTGCATCATGGCCTTCTTGGATTGCAACAGAATCGAGGCGACATCCTCGGTGACAGCACGATAAACCTCAAGAAGTCGTTTCGGTGTGTCACCAAGAAGAGTCTTGCTTTTCGCTTCGTCCACGCTTTCGATCGACTCGTGAAGTACCTGTGTTTTCGTTATATATTTGAGTGTGCATTTCGATCGATAAGAGTGAGTGTGTAGAATTGAAATGCAGGGTAATATTCTCGAACGCCACGCTCGAACAATACGTACCATGCGACAATGTAGTAAAAGCGCTCGAAGCAAAAGTGTCGAGCTCTCTGCATTGCTCGTGGTCGTATCGTCATCCTCACCGATCAACACAAGCATCTGATCACGAATCTGATCCATCGTGCTCTTGAAAAGGCACTCACACAATTTCGAACCCCACTCGCTCTCCAAGAAACGCTCTCTCGCACCGTACGCACCGTCACCACCCAAAAGAAATTCCAAGATCTTCATACATTTCGCAGGTGATACGGACTGTCTCGCACGTCCTCTGCGACTTCGCTTTTTCTTCTTCATGGTCTGATTCTTCTCCTCCTCCTCGTCTTCATCGCTCACGTTGAGCCAGGACATGGTGGACGACACGACACGACGTACCTGTATTCGAGCGTCAGTGTTTGAGAATCTCTTATAATAAGCGAGTGATACGATTGGCATACTTATGCTTGAATTCATGAGTGAGTGGCGCTCGAATAGTACGTACCACACTGGACTCACTCTCCCATCGACACAAGAGTCTCAACGCATCGACACAACCTCGACCCTCACCGAAAATCTCCTTCTGAGCACGTTTGATCACATCGAATTTCTTGTTTCGAAGATCTGAAACTTCAGACTCGACAACGGCACCGACCAATCTCCACACGATAGATCTGGACACGTCGTCATCCTTGAAATGATTCAACAGAGTCATCATCGTACCGTCCTTGCAAATCGCTTTGCTGAGATACTGATTTGCACTCTTGGCATTCGATCTGGACAGTTTTCTTCTGGAACCGTAGTGAAGAGCTTCCATGGAGAGCAGCAGATGAGAGATGTTGTAAGCCGTTGAGGAAGTCTCGTCCTCGATCTCGTCCGTCTCTTGATCGACATCCTCTTCATCACTGCTCTTACGCTTGCGACGTCCTCGAGACTTGATATCAGGTGTGGCCTCCAGTGTTGCGGAGGAATCCTCACCATCTTTACTCAACTGCTGAAGTACAGTTTGAGACAACATTGCAAAAAGCTTGCACACATCACCGAGAGGTACGTGCTCATGTAAATGCTCGAAAAATGCAAACGCCGCATCGGGGTGACGTTGAAGCAGTGCCAAAGCACGGTTGAGCTGGCGCTGGCGTCCTCCCGTACCTGTTCGTTTCGTGTGTGTTTTCTATCGAGTGATACGAAGAAGAGATGTATACGTACGTGGAAAGAACGAGTTGAGAAGAAGTGCCGTGAGCGGAGATGCAACTCTCTTACGAGATCGATCCTCTGCGAGACGATCGAGAATCGACGTGAGATTCACAACATCGAAGAATCGAATCGTACGAAGTGATTTCACGGAAAGAAGCATCTTCGCAAAGGATGCTCGTACACGTTCCGACGTGTCGTGAAGACAAGAGGACAGTGAGGGAAGTAGCTTCTTCAGAATACCATGTGAGAGACGATTGTCGAGTACGAAATTCAATCCCTCGAACACTGCTGCTCGTACCTGAGCAGAGGAACTGTCGTGAGCCAACGAGACGATCATCGTACTGAGAAGATTCTGCACACAACTTGCGGGTACCTGTACGAGATTTTGTTTTTGTTTCAGTGACGGAAAACGAGCGAGTGAGGGTACACGATCACACGTACAAGCTGCCAGAACAGTCCAAGAACTCTGCACGCTCCTTTGATGGCAACAACACGCACTCTGGGATCGTTGTCTTTCAGCAACGTGGCAAAGGACTCACACTGTTTCTTCAACATCTCCTCACTCTCGGAATGAGGTGCCTCAGGATCGTGAAGCGGAAACGCTTCCGCGAGAAGTACCGTAGCATTCGATCGTACCATCGGATTCGCTGCACTCAAGGCTCTCCAGATCAACGGTTTGTAGACACGACAACACATGGCGTCCACACCGTCAACATCTTTCTTCGAGAAGAACACGGAGAGTACACTTCGTACAGCTTTCAAGACCTTGCTGTTTCCAGCGTGAATACCGTGATGTAAAA
>JACLAC010020628.1_pt1 | contig 16018 bp, 6 predicted proteins | sample 8027881 | NCBI WGS metagenome assembly JACLAC01 (sample SAMN15725517, study PRJNA655200) | protist metagenome | isolation source: fluorescence activated cell sorting (FACS) single amplified genomes of... | place: Spain: Blaines Bay Microbial Observatory, Mediterranean Sea | collected 2016-01-19
CATATTTTTTGTACATCATTAAATACGATACGAAGTATAATATGAAAAAGATGGTTAAAATCTTTAGTTATACTCTCGTAATAATTTTACTTCCCGTGATAAATACTATTATTGCTCAAATACTCTGTCTCACAGGAAACAATATTCAATTTTCTACTATCATACGTAATAATAAAGCTCTCATGCGTTAAAAATGTACACACACTTCGTATGCTATTTTAATATTTTTATTTTCTACCCATGACAATTCCTACTCTCAAAAGAATACAGATGACTGAACCAATATTAATATCTATCTCACAAATACGCGTATTTAAGTTTCATTTCCATCTCTCGGTATCATATAATATATATATATATATATGATATGAGAATTTTTTATATATGATATATGATATTTAATATTTTTGTAATCTTTCATCTACGTCTACCATGTTTTTGATGTCGTCTTTTTCCACCTTTATTACCACCATAATCTCCTTTCCGTTTTCTTCCACGTCCATTATTTTTCATTTCGTCCTCTTCCCTTATTTGGCGAGCAGCTTGCCGTTGAGCATCACATACACGTTCCAATAATATCATAACAGTTTCACGATCAGTTGGGTATGCTTTTAATTTTTCGTTTAAGTGACTTTCAATGCGTTGATACTTTTCTACATCATATTGTGTAACGCATGTGATAGCACGCCCACTTCGTCCAGCTCTTGCAGTTCGACCAACACGATGAATGTAATCTTTTGCACGATCTGGTACATCAAAATTTATTACCAAATCAACGCTTGGTATATCTAGACCTCTACTTGCAACATCAGTTGCAATTAAAATACTTTTACTACCTGCTTTAAATTTATTCAACGCTCCTAATCGATGTGTTTGGGTCATTCCCCCATGTAAACAAGTAACTGAAAACCCCAACATACGTAAAATTAATGTTGTCATTTTAACATGTTTATGTGTTGACGCAAATATAATAGCAGTTTGGCCGGCAAATTCATTCATTAAATATACTAAATAGCAATCTTTATATTTAGCTGGTATAAATACATATTGTTGTACCAAAGTAGTTACAGTTTGATATTTGTCAGAGACTTCTACTTTGACGGGATCATGTAACGATGCACGTTGTAATTTATTAACTTTACTCGTCATAGTAGCACTAAATAATGATGTACGCCTACCATCGGTTGGAATAATATCTAAAATTTTATTTATTTCCTCTTCAAAATCCATACTTAACATTCTATCAGCTTCATCTAGAACCAATTGACCTAAATTACGCAAGTTAAAACCTCTTGTATTTTCTAGATGATCCACTAGACGCCCCGGAGTAGCGACAACTATATGTGGCCTCTTAGCCAATGCTATTGCTTGTTGCATCATATCAATACCACCAACAAGTACTGTTGAGGAAACACCTATACCTCCACCCAAAGCATTAATTTGTTCTCCAATTTGTATAGCCAATTCACGCGTTGGAGTTAATATAAGTGCATATAGACGTTGTGGTTTCACTAGCAAAGCATGTAAAATAGGTAAACAGAAGGCACCTGTTTTACCAGAGCCTGTCTCTGCCAATCCAATCATATCCTTTCCTTGTAAAGCATATGGAATTGATTCGGCTTGAATTTCTGTTGGTTTAGTCCATTTTAAAGCTGCTGTCGCTTCACAAAGCACTGGTGCTAAACCTAATTCTCGAAATGTCTGTGGAAGTTTTTTCTCTTTAGATTCTTCTGATTCAGAATCACTATCATCACTAGAATCATTTTTAATTACTTTATCTTTCTTGTCGTTGTTATTAATATTACTACTACTATTGCTGTTTTTATTATTATTATTACTATTTGTTATTATAGTTTCGTCTTCTTCAACAATCTCTTCTTCCTGCTGTTTTCTTCCTTTCTTTTTTGACTTTTTCTTATCTTTTTTTTTCTTGCTCTTTTTCATCTTTTTCAATTCTTTCTTAGACATAGATGGCGAGGAACCATCATTATAATTTACAATACTTGACATCTTTTCTTTTTTAATAGTATGTTTGTTTTTGTTTACTTTCAAATGTATCTGTGTGATGTGATTATGTTATTAAAGAATAAAATATTATATATTATTCTAGAATTATATATTTCGAAAAAAAGCACACATAAAAATGGATGGACTTCAGACCTTCTTTCTTTTTCGAGGAAGAATAAATATTATACATTTGTATTTTCAGCGTCAGTAGCTGAGCTATGGCAGGCCCAGCAGGCGTACACCACCATGTGGTGGTATTAGTTTTTCATAGTCCATATAGTAGCTACTGTAAATAATATGTAAAATAATAGCACTACACAGCACTATACATATATTTATATTTCAATTATATTATTATAGTAGTCGAATTTAAATTATATTTATAGATAAAAATAGATATATAATAGATGATTAATAGATAGATAGATAGATACATATGGGAACGATGTGCATGTACATATAGATAAATATGGTAAGACAAACAAAAATATATCAATCATTAAACGATTAAAAGTATTAGAATATACATAATTATACATATCCAAACAATACCACCATGAATAGAATATATTATTATTTTCATTGCATATTTACTTTAATATTAATATGTCGTCTCGTATCTGTAACAACTGCATTTCAAAAAAGAACTTTTTCATATACGTTCAAACCTGGACAAGGGTTGCATCCAAACAAACCATTAATTTTATGCAATCATACTGCAAGAAACGTAGGGGAACATGCGGTTTTAATTTCATGGTTTACGGGTGAATTGTTGTGGGAAGATTTTAGTAATACTATTATTTCGTACTATGTTGACGGGGAACAAACACCTTCCGTTCAAGGTTCAATTGACTTGTTAACTGGAAACGCACCGTCGCCTAAGTCACAACGAAAAACGATCCCATGGGGAAATGAAGCAATTGGTAGAGTCGGCATAGGCGGTGGCGCATATACCTCGACAAGGATACCGTTCAAACATTCAATTGTCGTTACAGCTGAAATGAGCGATGGAAATATAGCAAAAATATTATCAGAAAATAATAGAGATAGTCTTTTAATAAATAAATTAAATCAAGGTATTAATAATCGTAATGATGATAGGGATGATAAATCGAAAACGTTTTATAGCTTAATTCGTGGTTTGGAGAATTATGGCCCAATTACCTTGCATTATTCAAATGTCCAATTGTCTCAAAATGTGAAATTAAAAAGTTTCTTCTTAAATGAAACATTGAAACCAATTGAATGGATTACATTATTAAATATATCATCAAGTAAAAGTGGATGCATATTAAGTGTTGTACAGCAAGTTCGCAGTGAAAATGCTTATTGTTTAGAAGGAACACATTGGGCTAGCATCCCAATTGAAGGAAGCGACAACACTAATATACGTAATAATGACGAGGAAATACAATTATCATCTGGTTTTGAAGATTATTATTTATCTGGACAATATTTTGACGCTGGCGAATTTTCAACACCTTTATCTGGTATGACAAGTGAAGATCATTGGTTTTACCCACATGCTCTAACAGCCTATAGATACCACGAGGTAGATCCAGTTGTATTTACAAATGGTATGTCTTTACGATGGCAAAATGGAATGAATAATAAAGGTAAATTAGCAGCTGGAATTACACAACAAGTTTCGTTTATTCTCGCATATGTAGAGGACAATAATAATGATGGGTTGTAATTTTAAAAATATATTATAGGGTATTATTCGTAATATTGCTAATATACTGCGAAAAAAATGATTTATAACAATTTAAAACACCAAATATCTCTTCTCCGTAAATTATATACTAACAAGCAATACCTTCTATATCACAATTTAAATTAGAATTTTATTTATCACATTCCTCCTACACTAACACACATCATCCATTATTCCACACAGCCTTTTATAGTAGAAGAGTATAGTAGTAGCGAACTTATACACACATCATAAAAAAACCTATTATAACAAAAAACACTGTATAGATATAATACACAATATCTCCGTTACACATGGTCGTCTATAAAAACAAATGTAATTAAAAAAGAATGGAAACAACAGGATCTCCTGGATTATCAGGTTTAAAAATAACCCAACCGTCTGGCAACAAATATGCAATGCTAGCAGTATCTGCTGGAAGTTTTACTCCAGATTATGTTAATGATATTGATGAGAAGATTGTAAATAAATCTGTAAAAAATAATACTGAAAACAATGATAACCAATTGGAAGACAAGATATCTAGCTATCAAAACACAAATCGTGAGAAGACGCTGATGCGTGAGTTAAAGCGTTTACAAAATTTTCAAACATTTCTTGTGGCACAAATAGATCAATTAGGTCGACATCGTAAAAGTGATCAACTTGCGAAAGAAATTAACGATCTCAAACGTGCTATATTAAGAATACCTAGGACTCCATTAACAACTGAACTTGCGCGAAAAAGTAACAATAATAGCGATAGAAAAAGAAAAAAGAAAAAGTCACGTAGAACCGTAGGCTCACAAACGGCAGCTCCTCGTAGTATGAAAGCAATGACAAATCGTATAGATGACTTTTGCGACTACTCAAACAATATAGATGATGATATAAATAATACGAGTAGCAATAAAGTTATTATGAGTCCTACCGGAAACGCCTCGTCATTACCATCGCTATTTAGCAACAACGATAATCTAAACCAACAACAGCAGCGTTTTATGGAAGAGAAAGAAGTACATGCTGCGTTTGAATATGCAAGTGAAAATTTTGGAAAAGTGTATCGTGAGATGGACGAAAAAAATTTCGATTTAACTTCAAAATTATTGGAACGTGATACCCAATTGGTTGAAGCAAAATTAAAAATAGAAAGGTTGAAGCGTGAATTATTAGGTGGTGGTGGAAGTAAAAAAGTGGCTGTAGATGCCGCCACGAAAAAAGAAATTGAATTATTAAAATTACGATTATACGATAAAATGGATGAAAATAAACGTTTGCGTAGAAGGTTACAGCGTAATAAAATCCGAGCCGTCATATTAGAAAGGCAGAAAAAAGAAATCATACGATTACAAATGAAACAAAAAAGCAATGAAAGCGTACCTACTAGATCCCCAATTAAAAATAATAATATTCTTATTGAAACGACACCGCGTAACCCACATGACGAATATTCGAAAATAAGAATGCATAAATCAACAAGCAAAGATAACAGTAATCGTCAATATACACAAAGTTTATTGCGCAAAAATTCTGAATTGAAAGGATATAATCATGCTTTAATGGCACAACGTAATTTTTTAATTCAGAAATTGGGTGGTAATAAACGCATGCATCGGGATTTTACGATTAGAAATGGTGGCCAAGACGTGTTGAGAAAAGTGTAAGAGGAGAAAAATATGTGTGTATTTAAAAATACAGTTCAATATTAAAAAATAATCTGCTGTACCCTGTACGCTTCGTAATTTAATAAAATTATATAATTACCGCTCTTTTCGTATTTTAAAAAAGAAACCAAGATATATGATATATATGATATATATTATAATATTTTTTAAAAACGTTAATTTTTATTTTATTTTATTACACGCGCGAATAAAATATACGAAGTACCACACGAAACGTAAAAAAAATTACGAGGCTCGTATATTTTTTTTATTTTTTATTTAAATATTAACTTTATGAAAAGTCACGATCAGGGAAAAATCTTGGAGCAAGTAAAGTCCATGTGTACAATGCCATAGCAAACCATTGACTGACCATCTTTACCCACATACTAGTTTCGCCACCACCGCCAACAGTTGCACCGCCACCTTCACCCCAATCTGTAAGTAGCATAGCCATGTAAATTGCACCACTACCCATAGCACAATGAAAAAACCAATACCTTTCCTTAATTGGTTCCAATTCATCCTCTTTCCTTCTTTCTACTGTACCATAACTTTCAGCACGATTGCGTTGTGCCATTTCAAGATCTTTCTCATCACCATTTGAATCATCAATCTTTTCCTCCGATGGCATTGATTGTGCTAAACCATCTGCACCCTGTTTTGCTAAGGGCACACGCATATCTTCCATATCTTCCTGTTCTTCTTTTTCAGCAGCACCAGGGCCTTGTGTAATGGAAGTAGCACTCACTGATGCACTGTAACAGGTATATGTCAAGGAAAATGCAGCAATTGCCATACTTAAAGCAATGGAACCACCACTACGTTTACCATCTTTACGTTGTGCACCACTAATTGCACTCCAACATAAATAAACGCAATATAGTGTCACAACAGCTGATGTAAGCAAGCTGCCATCTGTATCGCTTATCGATAATTGCAATCCAGTAATACCAATGCATCCAATAGCAGTTATCGATATAAATACAAGCTCCCATCCATCATCTGCACCATGGGTAGCAAATAAATATATAATCCATATAATAAAAATGATATACATAGTTGCACATGATGCTAAAATTGCACATAACCATTTTCTACCACCACCTTCTTCTCCATCTTCAGCATCATCTGATTTACCAACCCATGCATTGTTCCATTTATATGCAAAATCTATAAATGCAATAATCTGAAAGACTAGGAAAAATGATGATACGACTCTAGCAAATAATGCATATCCAGAGTTACCTGCTAATTTTACGCCACCACCGGCACCAAATACATTATTTGGGATAAAAAAAGAACCAGCAACTAATAAAATGTACATTAAAATTTTTGGTCCCCAATAGCCATTATGTATCTTTTCATTGACAACAATTGTACCAAGCATTAACGTAGCAAACCATATAAATGTTGCCATTGATATTCGATACACAGCACCATCACCTTTACAAGTATCTGGTTCTTTTAAATCAGTGGCTGATTGGTATATAATATGCGATGGGGAGTTTCGACATACCAATTCGTCATCTAATGTCTGGTGGTTGATTCCAATACTACAAAACATATTTGTTACTTCGCATGGATCGCTTTCACGTCTCAAAAATGATATAATCATGTTTGATGTTCGTTCATTTACTTTCGTTGCAACTACGTGGGATACCAATTTAAAGTTTTCAAAAGGATCTATTATTGGATCATTTATACAGCTTACAACACTATCATCGCTATTACTACTTTGCAATTTGACTGTACATGTTATAACCTTTATTGTACCTTTGCCGGTTCTAAATATTATATTTACATAATCTTTTTTAGCATGTTTCCTCATTTGGACTAACTTTCCATCATTATTCACCGTCTCCTCTGTTTTTCCTGTCGGTGATGGTAATATTGCTATAGATAAATGGGAACTTTCTTCTTTTTGATTTAAAACTTTTGGTGCTGTTGGACATATTAATGTTTTTAAATTGCATATTAACATTTCTACATTCATATTATTTCTCCAATTGCTATATACTATAATGTATGTATATACGTCTATAATTTTTATTTTCAAATCTTGTGGATGTACTACATTTGATTTTAAAAGCAATTTTTCCGTATTATTGCATTTTATAACATTTCTATCCCGTAAATTTATATTACAGATCCGCGCATACATACCCATACCTAATTTCCTCATAGAATATACAAATAATACATTATAAATAACATCGTTGTCATTAAAATTGTTTATTGATGGCATAATTTGTGCATCTATATTGCTTGCACCAACTTCAAAATTTAATGGCATATAATTATTATTATCCGTATTACATGTTACGTTGTTGATATTGCTCCGATCATGTACTTTACAAGACACTATGTACCCATGATCACGGTCATTTGAGTATATAATTATAATTTCCCCTCTATTACTATCAACATTTATTAATTTAATTGATGTAACAAATCCACCATAAAATACCTTCGGTTTTGAACATAATGTTTTATCCGCGGGTAATATATTTGCTAATGGATCGATAGTATGATCTACTAAATCACAGACAACATACATACCATTACGTTTTTGATCTTGATCTCTATATGCTATGAATATTATATTAGGTTTAATAGCCATAACAATATTTTCAATCCTAACACCATTTATTTCAAATCGCGCCGGTGTTGAAATTGATAATTCATCTGTAAATGATGTTGAAAAAGCATTTGCTATTGTAATAATTAATAAAACATTTAGAAACAAATTACGCAAAACGGTATATAATATGTTTATATGGACGTTCATAATTATACCAATAGTAATGATTATTAGTAGTAATATATGTTGCAAATGGATTGGATTGTACGATGTGTATAAATAAACTATATATATATATATATATGCGCAGACGACTAGTAAAACTAATACAGTATCTTGTATCACAGGTGTGGATTATACATGCAGATACTTCGATATGCACAGTATATAAAAACACATAATTATTATACATCAATTTATAAATATAATAATAAATGTGTGTGTTCGTGTGCCTTTTTTCGCAATATTATTAGACAAACTCCCTTAATTACGGGATGGTTAGCTTTTTAGGCCACATTGAAATGTCGGTTGCAAAAAACTCATACAGTACCAGGCCTGGGCAGGCATACCATGGCATACAATAATATATAGTACAGTATATGATTATTAGAATTATATACACACAATACCAGGTAATAAAATAAACTGAATCTAGAGCTATTTCTAATTTATGTTCGTTATTACGATATCGTTGCTATCCACTAATTTAGTCTACGCTACAAATAGCACTAACGCGAACTCAGCCAACAAAACCCACACATCCATGATGTGTACATACGTATGTGTTGTACAACAACAAATAGATACAGTACATTAATTAGATACACTGGACACATGTCGATAATATATACAAAATCATTCTGTATCACATGTAAACAAGTATTGCAAATTATTCAACAAGATATAACTATCTATACGGTTTGCAAAGAAAAATTTACATATATTACATTTAAGCGGAATTCATTCTTTTCATAATATATATTATATATATATATAATATATTTATAATATTTCCTAACGAATACTTGTTATCAATCCTGTTGAAGACACTCTTTAAGAAGATAAATAGTGATATAGATATAGATATATATATCTGTAATTAATTAAATCAAATATAGAAGAATGTCAAAAAAATATACTGTAACCCCAGCAAAGACTGGAGATGGTAATAATAATAATAATCATGTAAATTTACAAAATGGGAAGAATCATTCATATTGGTTTGAACTATTAGAAGATCCCTCAAGCTCGAAAGAAGCGCAATGGTTGGCAAACTTTTTAACATTAAGTGTAATTTTAAGTATTATCTTTTTCTGCATTGATACAGAGCCGGCTGTAAATGAAATCTGTAGCTATGAATGTGGAATCACAATAGATTTAATTTTTGTTTTTATATTTACTGTCGAATTTGGACTTAGAATGTACGTTTACCATTATGACCATAAAGCAACTATAAAAGAATTCATCAGTGATTTTTTAAACATTGTCGATTTCATAGCGATTGTACCGTCATATATCGAAGTGTTAATATGGGGTGCACAATACAATTTTCAACAAGGTGGTGGGCCAGAAGTAATGTTGTTACGCATCATGAAATTATGTAAAGTATTTCGTGTGTTTAAATTGATGAAACATTTTAATGGTACCGACGTTTTAATAAAGACGATGTGGGACAGTGCAGATGCGCTTACAATTCCATTTTTCTTCCTTGTACTTTTTAACTTAATATTTGCATCAGTGATGTTTACGATAGAAAGTGCAGATGCAAAAATCGATGAAAGTGGTAATTTGCTTATTGATGGAACTACACCAGTATTTGAAAACATAGCTTCAACATTTTATTTTATGATAGTAACGATGACTACAACGGGTTATGGTGATCAAACGCCAGTGTCGCCGTTAGGTCGAATAATTGCAGCGTTTGCTGCCATCTTTGGTATATTATTCCTTGCGATGCCATTGACAATTGTAGGTACTAGTTTTTATAATAATTGGAACGCACATTTAAAAAAACTTGCAGATGCAAAAGAAGCACATGAAGTGCGAAAAAAACAGAAAGATATGGCTAAAAAGCGTAGGGATAGTATGAGCGCAAAAGATTTAGATCAATTAATAGAGGAGGGGGAAGTACTAGGAGAAGAGTTGATAGTACCAAGTAGATTAAATGGACAACAACGTGATTTCTTAACAACATATTTTCAAACGACTGTTGGATTGACGAAGTTAAAAGCAAGCTTGGAAGATATGAGGAAAAAAGCAATAAAAGCAGTAAATGACGATTTAATTGATTCATTTTATTTAGAAATGTCTACCTTTTATGCCGAAATGAAGGCTATTTATATTCATGTGATTTCTATGAAATCTATTGTATCAAGAGCGGTTAAATTGCGAGGTTTAGCATTATTCCGTCGTGCAAGTAATAAAGTTCTATTGGATGTAAAAATGAGACGATGGGCATCGATGTACAATCGTGCGGAAGGAGTTGCAGAAAATTGTCAAATTGCAGAAGAAGGAAAACGTGGATGGAAAGATCGAGTGTATTTATTGTTGGAAGTACCGGAAAGCTCTAAGACTGCGCAGCATATAGCGCATTTTTCCATTGTTGTCATTATTGCAAGTATTATGGTTTTCATTATAGAATCTGACCATACTATGCATGGGAAGAATGGATTGAGTGGATTACAATGGTTCATATTGGAATTGTTTTTCACGGTATTATTTTCAGTTGAGTTTGTCTTACGTGCAATGGTTACACCAAACCAAGCTGTTTTTTGGAAAGATACATTGAATTGGTTTGATTTAGTAGCAATTGTGCCATTTTACATTGAATTGTTAGTTGCGTTGATTGCTGGTGTAATACCATGGGAAACAACTACTGAAGGTGCCGTTGGTCAAGTCTTAAAGATGGTTAAACTGTGTCGTGTATTACGTGTGTTTAAAATGACGCGTCAATTTTCCGGTTCAAAACTATTATGGCAAACAGCTGTGTACAGTATTCGCGCTTTGACAGTCCCAATGTTTTTCTTACTCGTCTTTGTGCTGTTATTTGCTGCCATGCTTTATTATTTAGAACCTGGAGAATGGGATACAAATGGTAATTATGTTAAAGATTCAGGTGAACCGAACGAGTTTACAAGCATTTTCTCTTGTTTCTGGTTAATTATTATTACCATTACTACTGTGGGTTATGGAGACATTTCGCCCACTACAGTCCCCGGCAAATTAGTTTGCGTTGCTGCGATGATTTTTGGTATTTTATACACTGCAATGCCCCTTGCGATAGTTGGTAGTTTCTTTTTTGATGCATATGATGAAGAGAAGAAAGATTTAGAAAATCCTAAAGAAATATTGACAAAATTAGACAAACTTTTAACAGAAACAGCAAAAACAGGCGGGCAAAATTTTTTAAACGGTGGACTTAAAAATATGGTAAATGCAAAAAATAAATTTAGTGCCATGATAGGTATGAAAGATACAGTATCAAAGAAATCAAGCGGAGGAAGTCCAATGCTAAAACAAGCATTAAAAGGGTTACAAAATGCTGAAAGTAACTCAACATTGTCATCCACGGTATCAAATACCATTAATAATGCTACAAATAGCAGTCCAACAGATGATGAAAGCAAGGGTCAAGAGGAATCATCAACTTATGATAATACAGTTACCACTAGAACTGATCGTCTAAATGCAGAACAATTGGATATCCAATTCCAAAGCATAATTAAAGATGTAAATGCAGCACTTCTTTCTACGTACGAATTAACGGAAATGGTACAATGCATTAGTACTAAATATATAGAACGTGAATTTTCAATACATAAAGAGTTGTGATATATTTACTATTATGATTTTTATAAAATTATACGCATAAATTAAATAAATTACTAAAAACACATTCTATTTATTTCATTTCTTATTTGTTAAGAGCATTTTACAATCCGGATACTAAGCTATTTTAATAATACTCTCCTATAGCTACATCTATAACCATAGCATAGTACGTATTACTCCATTTTAGATTTTAGTTATGATTTATGATGTAAGCTTCTTTGCCCTATTAGAACACGTATACTAAAAGTACAAAATGTTTGCCAAATTTTCAGCAGTAGAGCTGTGTTTCTGTACCAGGATTAATATTATTCGGATTAACGGTGTACAAGTTAGAGGTACATATCGCAATATCGTTATAAGGTGCTAAAAGTGATCCTGCAACGTGTAGATCCTGTGATGTGATGTGATCTTCTCGGCAAGTAAAACTGATTTGCACTTTTCACAATGGTATCCTCATATTAATTGTTTAAGATAATGCATTATAATAATACAAAGTACTGTAGACATATGACACTAATATGTACGGTATAAAATGAATGAACACATAAATATGTTTACATAAGTAAAGATAGATAGATACAATAAGTATATTCATTTGAATCATTCAAAATACTTTGAACTAAGGGAGAAGTGTTTTTATTCATTGCATATATATATCACATCGTTGTCACACGTGCGTTTACGATTGTTTCCCTTTTATTAAGTCTTTATATCTAATTTGTTTGTTTTTTCGCTTTTTTATTTAATTTTTTTATTTTACCTTTTGAGCTATATGTGCTCATATGAAAATTAATCCCGAAGGAAAAAAAGTAACCGAATTAAGAACATCTAGTTCATTATCTGAAGAAGAAAGTACTCGAAATCAAAATACAAATATGACACAAGCAACTGTGCAACCACAAGCAAATGGAGAAAATGTACAACGAACAAATAGCATAGTAAAAGTTAAATTATCATTAGCCGAGCTAATCTTATCACATAAATACTTCACTTGGACCATGACAGCATGGACAGTGTGGGCATTGTTTGGCGATGATTTAAGAATATTAATGACAAGTAAGCCAGCTGACAGTTTTTTCTATGTCATGGCAATTTTAGCATTAGCATTGTTTTTCTTTGAGCTATCGTTAAATTTTTATGCTAGAAAAAACTGGCGTTTTGGCTTTTATTTCTGGTTAGATTTTCTTGCAACGATCTCATTGATTCCTGATATAGGATGGATTTGGGAGCCTATGTCAGCAGCTATGTTTGGGACAGAAGCACAAGAGCAGCAAGATGCCATAGCAGCAGGTAAGCCAGCACGTGCTGGTACAAAGACTGGAAGAGTCGTGCGAATTGTACGCTTAGTGCGCATGGTTCGTATGGTAAAACTATACAAAATGAATGGTGGTGATGATGAAGATTTCAAAATGCAACGATTAAAGAAACAAACACCAAGTAAAGTAGGCGAAGTGTTATCGGAGAAAATTACGAGAAAAGTTATCATGTTGGTCTTAGTCATGATTTTAGCGTTGCCATTAATTGATGGTTTAGGTGATTCGTATAATCAATTTCAAGATTTTGGTTTAGCGTCGTTACATAGTATGGCATCTGATTTAAATTGTCATGGAAACAAGGGAGATACGAATACAGGGAATAATTTTTTCATCGATGAAACAAAGTTATATAAACCTATGGTTGAAAATTATGCAAGAGAAGCAGGGAGACTCATGAATTTGAAAGTGCATGGGCAATTTAATGCAAGTACAGAACAATGGTTAACAGACCTAAGATGGCAATCCAAAGAAACGTATGATGAAATTACAAAAAAAGCAACTGCTGGAGAAGGCAGAGTTGCAATGGTTTACGATAAACAAAGATCATGGTTAACAAAATGGTTGGAGTATGACTATGCCTTGATAATGCGTGACGTAGCTTGGATTGACGAAAATTTACGTACCGCTGAAATTGGTAAAGTTAGTGTATCCGGTTGCTTTAATCAATTTTCCAAGAATGGATGCGGGGCTGAACATGAAGATAAAATTTTTGTAGCAGATCCCGCAACAATAGGCTGCGTAAGTACGGCATACTTTAATATGAAGCCGGAGCAACAAGTTGCTGCAGGAATGAATATATTAAAAACTTTGTTTGTTATGGCAGCCCTTGTATATGGAGCGTTGGGATTTTCAAGAGATGCAGAATTGCTAGTAATTGGGCCAATTGAAAGGATGCTTGATACTGTTCAATTGCTTGCAGAGAATCCATTGGCTAACACTGCTGATGCTGGTTTCAACCCTTTGATGGACGAAGAAGAGCAACAAAAGAAACAAGGTTATGAAACTGCACTTTTGGAGAAAACTTTAAAAAAGGTTAGTAGTTTGATGCAAGTTGGTTTTGGTGCTGCAGGTGCAGAAATTATCGGGGGAAATATGCAGTCAAGTGATGGTAAGGTTGATCCAATGGTTGATGGTGTTTTAATTACAGCTGTTTATGGATTTTGCGATATTCGTAAATTTACAGATACGACTGAATGCTTGCAAGAGGAAGTGATGACGTATGTAAACAAACTTGGAGATTTAGTACATGGATGCACACATTCGTATTTTGGTATGGCAAATAAAAATGTTGGAGATGCATTTTTGTTATCATGGAAAATATGTGATGGTTTATTGCCAGGATTTCACAACTTTAAAGATACTCAACATGGGCTGAGTTTTTATGAGTTTGATGAACATCAACGCTTAAGGGCGCAAAAAAGATGGGAAAGGGCTTTAGAGCAAGATGAAGATTGGAACAACAAAATGAAGAGACTGTATCAAACCAATGCATCAGAAGAAGAAATTGCAGCATTAAAAGAGGAAATGAATGCGTTGCCTGACAAAGGTGAAATTAAATTAGCGCGAAAGAGCGCGGGGGCTGGAGAACGTTTACGGCATGTTAGCCCAACCGAGATGGCTGATAGTGCATTTACAGCATTTCTAAAAGCCTGTGTTGACTTATACAATGCAAATGCACATGGTAATTTAAGTATGTATTTGAAATATCCAAGAGTGGTGAAGCGTTTTGGTACTCAATTTACGATTAAGATGGGTTTCGGAATGCATGTTGGATGGTGTGTGCAAGGCGCCATTGGTTCCGGGTATAAGATTGATTGTACCTATCTTTCTCCGCACTGTGAAATGGCTGATCGTCTGGAGGCTGGGTCAAAAATTTTCACCACACCAATCAATTTAAGTCATTGGATGGTAGCATTAATGTCACCAACTATCAAAAAGCATTTAAGAGCGATAGATCGTATTAAAGTATCCGGTGTCCCAGTTCCAATGACTGTCTATACATTTGATATTTTCAATTATAAACCAGGAATATTAACACCAAAAGTAAAAGAAGGACGACAAGCTCGTGTTGATTTTTTTGATGATGAGCAATATAGTGAATTACAAGACGGCATGGATCCGATGTTTTTAACCAAATTTCGTGAAGGCTATGACTATTATATTAGGGGTATGTGGGAAAAAGCGCGTGAAGTCTTCTTGGAAGTATTAAAAATGCCAAGTGCAAATCAATACAAAGACAAAAATGGTGTAACGTTACCCGATGGACCAACCACACAGTTAATGGAATATATGAGTGAACATGAGTTTGTAGCAGGAAAGCAATGGAGAGGTGTCCATGAGATGGATGGCTATTGAATTAATCTCTTGTAAATTAAAAAAAATATGTATATGAAAAAAATGTACAAAAAAATGTGATAAGGGGAGGAAAAGTGTAGGGAGAACGGCTTTAAAATTTCAATGTACCGTGTGTGCATGACGTAAAAACGAGTGATGTGAGAAAACAATATGCATACTTTTGTACAACAACAAATATGATATATTGATGGTTAAAATCTACAATGGGTAGGAAATACTCGAGTAAAAAATTAAAATACTACACGCGTATGCATTATATAATATACAATTTTATAAGGGAACGTATCATATTTTTTTTATATATCATAATATTTTTTTTATATTTTGCATTCATCAGTATTTAAAAAAAAAACAATATTATCAAGGAGAAGTGTGAATATCATTATGCCGGTACTCTATTTTACGAAAATTTTACTTCGTATATATTACGGCTTCGTATATATTGAGTATCATATGTATATTGTGTATATTGGGTAAAAGAATTTTATATAACCAACGAGTGCGCACGGAAGGATAGAAACCTACTTGTGCTTGTAGAGTATTAGTTTGCAGAGGTGCATTAGAG
>JACLAC010011641.1_pt1 | contig 16005 bp, 7 predicted proteins | sample 8027881 | NCBI WGS metagenome assembly JACLAC01 (sample SAMN15725517, study PRJNA655200) | protist metagenome | isolation source: fluorescence activated cell sorting (FACS) single amplified genomes of... | place: Spain: Blaines Bay Microbial Observatory, Mediterranean Sea | collected 2016-01-19
AATCACGGCTAGTCAAATAACAATTACTGGCCCAGGCAAGAAAATGTTTAAACTTCCAAAACCTCCCATCACGACAAAACCTTATCACTACGGACCCACCAAACCGTTTCCTCCATTTTATCGTGATATTGCTGTTTTTGGACTAAAAACGACCGCAGATGACTCGCCAATCGACATGTCGTTGGCTACCCTTACCAGCACAGGAAATGATGGTGCGGTTGCTAATCTTGTGGATGGAAAAAAGGACACCGTATGCATCTTACCCAAGGCATTGCCTAATACACACCAATCGATCACCTTGCAGTTCCCCAAACCGATAAGTGCGCGGAGCCTTAGGCTCAGTTCGGACCGTCACTACCAGGCACACATGGGTGAACTTCAAGTATCAGCTGATGGCGTGAATTATCGATTACTCAATCCGTTTAAGATGGTAGTGAATGAGGGGTCCTGCTCATTTTCTAAAACGACCTCGCGATTTTGGCGTATTGTTTTCACCAAAACTGGATTTTCTGCTAGTGAATTGAGAATTGCCGAAATAGAATTGTCGCCAAATTCAATAATTTCAAATATCGTTGAAAAAGCTGGATACCATAAAAGTCCTCATTCACGTAATGTTATCAAAACGCCCGACTCTGGACATACTGCAGAAGCGCTTTCTAGAGATTCGGTGATCGATTTGACCGACAAATTTTCGGATGATGGCATTTTAGACTGGGATGTTCCGGAGGGACATTGGACCATTTTACGTTTAGGGCATACCATTACAGGTGCGCGTGTTCATCCGACAACCAACAGGGATGAACACAGTTATGAATGTGATAAAATGAGTAAGCCGGTCATTATCGACAATTATAATGAGTTTGTAGGGAAATTGGTTAAAGATGTTGGCTCTTTAGCTGGCAATACGTTTACTCATGTGGCAGTTGATTCATGGGAAGCAGAGTGTCAAAACTGGAGTGATGAGTTGATTGAGCAATTCAAAAAACATCGGGGTTACGATCCGACTCGATTTTTGCCTGTGACGCAGGGGTTTATTGTTGATTCGGAAGAGATTAGCGAACGCTTTCTTTGGGATTTCCGTCGCACATTGGCGGATTTACATGCCGACGTTTTTTATAAAACAGTGACGGAGCTAGCCAACGCCGACGGGCTAAATCTATGGTCCGAAGTCTACAATCCAGCCAATTTCGACACCTTCCAGTCAGCGAGTCGCGTGGATGTGCCGATGACAGAATTCTGGTTCAACCGCACCCTTCATCGAGGTTTTGCAAAGCATGCGGCATCGGTCGCTCATGCTTTAGGAAAACCGATTGTGCCCGCAGAAGCTTTCACCGCCACTCCGGAAAGTGCGGGCTGGCAGGCTCACCCTTTTGCTCTTAAACTCACAGCCGACATTGCATTCGCCGACGGGGTTAACCAAATTATTTTTCACACTTGGCCGCATCAACCTTGGCCAGAGCTGAGTCCAGGCATCACTCTAGGCCGATATGGCATTCAGTTCACCGCTCAAAATACATGGTTTGAGCAAGCTTCAGATTGGGTTGATTATCTCACACGTTGTCAGTTTCTTTTGCAGCAAGGTCAGTTTTTGGCCGACGTGGCAATTTTCTCTGAGGAAGATGCTCCTAATAATCTGGGGCGAACAGACCATGCAGCGAGAGAGGGAGTGCCCAATGGATATGACTATGACTACTTGAATATCGATGTTCTAGAAAATGCAACGGTTGAAAACGGACGGATCACACTTCCCTCGGGAATGAGTTATCGACTGCTTGTGTTCAAGAAAAGTCAAACGATGACCCCTAAACTAGCAAGAAAAGTTCGTGATCTGGTTCATGACGGAGCACTTATTCTAGGTCCGAAGCCGAAACGCTCACCAAGCCTCGTTGAATACCCTAGGTGTGACAAAGAAGTCCATACCATTGCAGATGACGTCTGGGGCGATGTAGACGGAAAAATTGTCAAAAAGCATTCCTACGGAAAAGGCCGCGTTCATGACGGCATGTCGATTAAAGCCGTCCTGAAATCCGGCGGAGTTTCGCCTGATATGCTTTGGACCGAAGGCAAACTAAATTGGGAACATCGTCAGATTGATGGCGACGATTTCTACTTTGTTTCCAGCCGTGAGAAGAAATCAGTTTCGACCGTTCTTTCTTTGAATATAAAAGGAAAGATTCCTGAATTCTGGTATCCCGACACCGGAAAAACCGAGATGTGTGGAGTTTGGCGCACTGAAAAAAGGCGAACCATTATTCCACTAGAAATAGATCCATACGGATCGCTTTTTATCGTGTTCCGTAAAGCAGGCTCACCGCTTGTTACCGACATCAAAGCTAGCTTTGAACACGAGGGTTATGAGCTGGCCATCACCAAGGCAATTTATGGATCAGTCTTGTCGAATGATCCAGATAAACAGGTTGACGTCACGAGGAAGATTCAGGCTCAGGTCGCCACAGGAAATAGAACAATTATAGCGAGAAATGAGCTCGTTGGTCGTGATCCAGCACATGGAGTTGCAAAGAGACTAGATTTGGAATACACCATTGGTGGAAAAGTGTATTCCAAATCCATTCCTGAGTCTAAAAGATGGACGATATCGCCTCCGCTATATGCAAGCGTCCAAATAGTGGACGAAGAACCGCAACTCGTTGTCTCGGAAAATGGAACATACAAGATCACCACCCCAAGTGGAACTAAGTCGATCACAGTGGACACATTGCTGAAACCGGAAATCATTGCTGGCCCGTGGAGTGTCGCGTTTCCTCCTAATCTCGGCGCACCAGGATCGGCAGTTTTCACCGAGCTTATTTCTTGGCCGGACCACGCCCTCGAGGGCATTAAATATTTTTCTGGAACCGCCACATATCGTACAGATTTCCAGGTCTCGTCCGCAATGTTTGGAAAAGGAAAACAAATTTCCATTGATCTCGGTCGCGTTGAGGTGATTGCGGAACTTTTTGTGAATGGAAAGCCGGCAGGTACATTATGGAAGCCGCCTTTTAGAGCCGATATTTCCTCGATAGTTAAACTGGGGAAAAATCAGTTGGAAATTCGTGTGACGAACCAATGGAGGAACCGTCTGATTGGTGATGCGCAGTTGCCGCAGCCACTGTTTTACCAAGCGGGCACCAACGGTTCCCGTATAAAAAGTTGGCCCGAGTGGTTGGAAAACGGTCAGGCTAAGCCAGACGACGGATGCATCACATTCACCACATATCGCCATTACAAAAAGGATTCGAAACTGTTCCCTGCAGGCTTGATCGGTCCTGTACAAATACATTGCACAGAAGTCCTTCCTGTTCAATCACCAACTGAAACAAAAATGATTCAGCTAACACAGGAAAAAAAATATACACCAAAAATTATGATTAAAAATGCGACCTACGGGGTGCCGAATGATCCCTCGAAGCAGATCAATGTCACTGCGAAATTACAAAAGCTGATTGATGATAAAATGTTTAATATTAAAGTCGATAATAAATTGGCAGGTCGCGACCCAGCATTTGGCATAGAAAAGATGCTGCTGATCGAATATACGATAAACGAGAAGCTGGCAAAAAAAAGGGTAAAAGAAAACGGATTGATTGAGTTTGATACTATTATTAAGGAGAAGTCACAACGATGAAGTACATCGCTACGCTACTCTGCTGTTTCAGCGTCATGACATCGGTATTGACCGGTTTAGCAAGTGAACGCACTACGATCGGGCTTGATAATATCCAAATCGAAGGCGATCTACAAAAGCGGATCCAACGCAATTTTGATCGACTAGAATCGCCGCGGTTTCAGCCGGTTGAAAATACGGGCTGTCTGCGTGAGGGCTGGTATAGCTGGCCAGGCGACATGGAAGGCCGCACGATATTGTCGCTGGCCATGCTGCAGCAGGCAGTTGATCGAGAGGCGAAGTATCTTCAGCAAACCATGGATTTGCTACCTGGTCGGATGAATGATCTAGGCTATTTCGGTAAGAATTATTTTCCAAAGTGCGATGAGCAGCAGCTATCTGGTCACGGATGGTACTTACGTGGATTGTGCGAGTTATATGTAGATCGTCATGACCCTAAGGTTAAAAAGATGATTGAGGACGTGATTGATAACCTTGTGCTTCCAACAAAGGGTAAACATAAAGTCTACCCGATCGATCCGACTAAGCGAGTAAAAGGGAAAGGTAGTTATTCCGGAGAAGTGGCGGGCGTCGAGGGAATCTGGCGCCTTTCCACCGATGTCGGCTGTGACTTTATCTTCATGGACGGAGTTATTCATGCCGCTGAGGTGACGGGGCGGAAGGACCTTTACCCGGTCATCGACGAAATGGTTGCGCGTTTTCTGGAGGTGGATCTGGTGGCTATTAAGGCCCAGACCCACGCAACGCTGACTGGCTTGCGTGGGCTGCTTCGCTATGCCGCAATGACTGAGAATCGCCAGTTGATTGCAAAAACGGCAACGCGCTTTCAACTGTATGTCCGCGAAGGCTCAACTGAGAATCATATGAACTACAACTGGTTCGGACGCCCGACCCATACGGAGCCCTGTGCCTTTATTGATGGCTTTATGACTGGGTATCAACTCTGGCAAGCTACCGGGGAGACAAGTTACTTAGAAGAGGCTCACAAAATCTACTACAATGGATTGGGTCACGGACAGCGCGCAAATGGCGGGTTCGGCTGTGATAAGTGCGCCGGGAGCAAAGATATAAACCTTACCATGTCAAATCCAGAAGCCTGGTGGTGCTGCACGATGCGCGGTTCTGAAGGGTTGGCGAAAGCGGCTGAATACAGCTTTGTACAGTCCGGCAACACACTCATGTTACCATTCTTCAATGACGCCACAGTTACCTTTAACGGAGGCGCGTTGAAGATTTCCACCGCATATCCGTACGAGGGAACGGTCAAGGTTAAGATTGAGAACACTCCACAAGCAGGAACTGCGCTCGCCTTCTTTAAACCATCCTGGGCAGGTGAAACCACTGTGGCATTGAACGGCAAAGCGGTGACGATCACCGAAAAAGATCACTTCATTTACGTGAACCCAACTCTCAATGTGGGTGACACGTTGGTGTACACATTTAATCAGGAGCCGTATCTGGCCCCGACCCACAATATGCACACGATCAAAGGGTGTCAAAAAGTCTATCAGGGACCATTGTTGCTGGGTACCATGGGCAAAAAAGAAGTAACACTGCCTAAAAATGTCAAACTGTTCTGGCACACGGCGAGCAAAACCGCTGTCCTTAAACCCGGCAACGTACGGCTGACCCCTATCAATGATATCATTGATAATATGTACAATCATCACACATATAAGCGTCAGGTGCTCTGGAAAAAATAGAGATTCCAGCGTTTGCGAAAAGTGAATTTTAATAGCTCGGTTGTTGGTTGTACGGGTGTCCTGCTTAATGATCGAATCGTTTATTAAAGAAATGGTATGAAAAATAAAATGAATACGGGATATTTTTTCTCCCTTCGGCGGCAAGTGAGCCTAGGGCTTATTGTTTTTGTTGGAGCGTATTCGGGCTTCGCCGCCGGAAGAAATGGGTGGCAGGCGCGGTGGATCGGGGTGGATTCAACCACAGAAGTAAAAGAGGCTAAACCAATTCAAGAAAAAACAGGTATCCCAAAAATTGTGATTAAAAATGCGACCTACGGGGTGGCGAATGATCCGTCGAAGCAGATCGATGTGACTGCAAATTTACAAAAGTTGATCGATTCAAAAAAGTTCCATGTTAAAGCCAATAATAAATTGGCGGGTCGAGATCCAGCAAAATATATCGTTAAAGTGCTGCAGCTCGAATACACGAAAAATGGGACGTCGGTAAAAAAAATGGTAAAAGAAAACGAATATATTGGGTTTGTTCCCCCACCCAAGAAAAAAATGGCGACCGCTGATAAAAAAGAAAATCAGTGGACCTGTTTTCGCAAAGAGGTCATACTGAAAAAATCGCCGAAAAAAGCGAGTGCCCGCATTGCGGTCGATTCCAAATACTGGCTTTGGATCAACGGCGAGCAGGTCATCTTTGAAGGGCAGCTCAAGCGCGGACCAACCCCGAGAGACACCTACTACGACGAAGTTGATCTGTTACCCTATTTGAAAAAAGGCGACAACACGATCGCTCTACTCGTTTGGTATTTTGGGAAACATGGGTTCAGTCATAAAAGTAGTGGCATGCCTGGGCTCATTTTTGATGCCGAAATCGACGGAAAGGCACTGTTGAGCGATGCAAGTTGGAAAGCGCGCATCCACCCTGCCTATTCAACTGCGCCCGGAGAAGTGCCCAATTACCGTTTGCCTGAATCGAATATTCGTTTCGATGCTAGGCACGACTTAAAAGGCTGGCAGATGCCCGCCTATGATGACACCGCCTGGCCACTGCCCATCGAGTATGGTAAGCCGCCTTGCAACCCGTGGGGTCAGTTGGTGCTACGACCCATTCCGTTCTGGAAAGATTTCGGCTTGAAAGACTACGCCAACGCCAGTGAGTTTCCGCATGTTTCTACGGGTGAAAAAATCGTAGCAAAACTTCCCTATAACGCTCAGATAACGCCGTATCTAAAAATCGAGGGGCCAGCCGGAAAAACAATCGATCTTCGAATGGACAACTATAGAGGTGGTGGCCCGCCGAATATCCGAGCGCAATACATAACCCGCTCAGGTTTGCAGGCTTACGAGAATCTCGGCTGGATGAACGGACATGAAATGCATTACACGATTCCCCCCGGTTTCAAGATCCTCGCGCTTAAATACCGCGAAACAGGATATAATGCGGAGTTCACAGGCACGTTTGAATGCGATGACGATTTTCTGAATCGCTATCGTCAAAAGGCGTTGCGCACGCTTTACATCACCATGCGCGATACCTATTTCGACTGCCCGGATCGCGAACGCGCACAGTGGTGGGGTGATGCCGTGAATGAAATCGGCGAGGCGTTCTATGCGCTCGATCCACGAGCGAATGCTCTGGCCAAAAAGGGAATCCTCGAGCTGATGAACTGGCAGCGTTCCGACGGCACGATTTATTCTCCTGTGCCCGCTGGAAATTGGAATAGAGAGCTACCGATGCAAATGCTGAATTCGGTCGGTTACTTCGGCTTATGGAACTATTATCTCTATTCGGGCGATCTCGAAACCATTCGGACAGTTTACCCGCGCGTGAAGCGTTACTTGGAAGTGTGGCAGCTAGGCGAGGACGGACTGGTGATTCCGCGCAAAGGCGACTGGACCTGGGGCGACTGGGGGAAGAATAAGGATATGACCATTCTATATAACGGCTGGTTCTATCTAGCCCTCAAAGGGCAAAAGCTGATGGCGGAATCGTTGGGCGGAACCGCCGAAATCCCCGCCATTGAAGCACGAATGAAGCGTATTGAAGCGAACTTCAACAAAACTTTCTGGAACGGGAAAGAATATCGCTCACCAAACTATAGTGGCAACACGGATGACCGTGCTCACGCGCTGGCGGTTATCTCTGGACTCGCAAAACCTGAACAGTATGGAGCGATTCGCGAGGTCTTCAAAACCCAAGAGCACAGTAGCCCTTACATGGAAAAGTATGTTGGTGAAGCGCTCTACCAAATGCGACTCGAAGGCGATGTCCTCGCTCGAACCAAAAAGCGTTTCAAGGCAATGACCGACAATCTGTGCACAACGCTTTGGGAAGGATGGGGCATCGGAAAAGAAGGCTATGGAGGCGGAACGATCAATCACGCATGGTGCGGCGGAATGTTGACGCTGCTGTCACAGTATGGCGCTGGGGTGGCTCCGACAACTCCCGGCTACGAGACCTATCATGTCCTGCCGCAGATGGGGCCCCTCAAGCGCATCAAGACTGTGATTCCGTCTGTGAAAGGAAATATCCCGCTAGAAATCAACAATCAGCCCAATGCCTTCTCCATTAAACTGGTCTCTCCTATAGGAACAAAGGCAATTGTCGGATTGCCGAAGCTCCCCGGAACGTCAATCAAGCGAATCACGGCCAACAGCAACACGGTCTGGGATAAATCGAAAAAATCGAAGTCAGACATAGGGATCAATTTCTCGCAAGAGAGCGAGCACTACATTACCTTTGAAATTCAGCCAGGCCGTTGGCAATTCCGCGCAGAGTATTATGTCCCTTGCGAGAATCCATGAACGGGGCACCTCATTCACCTACCTTTAAGGTGCAAATCAAATTTCCTAGGGTGCCAAGAAAGCTTGTCTTCGATTTACATTTAGATGAGAATTTTCTAATAAATAAAAAAAAAATGTCCAAATACTTTATTTGATGATATATACTTAATATGTTTGTTTGAGAAATAATATCTTTTATCATGGATCGAAAAAGTTTTTTGGCTTCACCTGTTGGTGGATTGGCTATCTTAGCTTGCTCAGGACTTGTCAGCTCTGCTAGTGCATCACTTTCTCCTTCTTCAAGGGTTGGGGAAACCAAGTTGTTGGATGTGGATGTGTTAGTCGTAGGCGGAGGTTCAGCAGGACATGTAGCTGCGATTCAAGCAGGACGCCTAGGCGCAAAAACGGTTCTTCTTGAACGAAATTCACAACTTGGTGGAACCACGACTACAGGTGGGGTTTGCTTTCCGGGTCTTTTTCATGCTTGGGGCAAACAGATCATTTCTGGCATTGGCTGGGAGTTGGTTAAAAAATCCAGACAGATTGACGGCAAACCATTACAGAATTTTGCTCGTTCCGGTAAAAGCCATGTTTATTATCACGTGAGTATAAACGGACAATTATACTCACTCTTGGCTGAAGAAGCATGCATCAATGCCGGAGTATCATTGGCATACTATCAGTACCCTGAAAAAATAGTCCAAACATCAAGCGGTTGGCTAGTGGATGTGGTTGGTCAAGGCGTTCGATACCAACTACGCTGCAAACAAATAATCGACTGTACAGGAGGAGCAACAGTTGTAGGAATGTTAGGTTTTGACCGAATGAAAGAAAATGTCGTCCAACCTGGCACACAAGTTGTCGTTTACAAGGGTTTCGATAAGGTTGTCGTGAAAAAAAACATCCATAAAATAAAAAAAATGTATAAGGAAGCCATCAATGAAGGTCGTCTCCAAAAAGGAGATACGTGGAATGGAAATCCTTTTCAGGCAATAAATTCAACGAGTGGTAATATAAATCATATTTTTGGGGCAGATTCATCGACGGCTGCGACTCAAACCAAAACCAATATAGAAGGCAGAGAGCATGTGCTACGAATGCTTAAATTTCTAAAAAGTATTCCTGGAGGTGAAAAGGCTAGTATAGATCGAATGATGAATGAAACGGCATGTAGAGAAACATATCGTATTGTTGGAGAAAAAACCTTGCTAGTCAATGATTATACCAGTGGTAGAATTTTCGATGATTCATTGTGTTATTCCTTTTATCCGATAGATCTGCATGATGAAAACGGCGTTAAGCCAAAGAAATTGAAGCCGGGTACTTTTCCCACTATTCCCCGTGGTTGTCTCATCCCTAAAGGTTCACAAAACATCATGGTCGCAGGTCGTTCGTTATCAAGTGACCGCTTAGCAAATTCTGCAGCTCGTGTGCAAGCCACCTGTATGGCTGTTGGCCAGGCAGCTGCCGTAACAGCTGTCATTGCTGCAAGAAAGGGGATGACACCTTCAGATGTAAGTTTGGATGAGATTCGAGATATCCTTGTGAAGCACAATGCCATTGTCATCGGAAAACCACTTCCAGCCTAACAATAAAGTCTATTCGCTTTTCCTGCTGCTAAAGGTCTCTGCAAGGATGACAAAACGTTGTGATATGGTCTTTTTTTTAAGTCATCGTTATCCGAGTTTTGTGTCGGACGTGGAAGAATTGGATCGAGAGACCAGCCTGACTGGGTTGTGAAGTATTGAGGATAGTAAGACGAACAAGTGAACCTCTGGACTTTCAGTCCAGAGGGATTTAATTTGAACGAGAAATAAAAGTCGTTTCAAAAATCCTTGAAAGATATTCAATCGATCGGCATTCACGAGGATCGCATGCTAGACACAGCGTCTAAAAGAGCACGTGAAGCGACAGTGGCAGCTATAGACAATGTTTCCTTGCTAAACGAAAGTTTGAGAAAAAAATACCGCAAGTCGGTGCCGCCCTAGCTTAGCTAAAGATCGGCTTACTACGCTTACGCACTCCGTGAGCCATGGTCAAGGCGTGCTTGACGTGCTTCACCCAATATCACGAAGCTCAAGCGAAGGCGTGATATTGGCATGTTCCTTTGGTCTATGTGAACTTTAAAATCACTCCTAGCGTAGGTGAAATGGTCTTGTTCATTGCCCGAAAGCCGATGGCCACAAAATATCAATATTTTTTTCAATAAAAATATCATTTACTTTTTTTTTGACGTCAACTCATCTTCGTCATAATTAAAATTTTATTTCAAGTGGTCAAAGTGCAGGAAGATCGTTCAGTCGAATTTGTGAAACTTCTAGCTGAACACGAACGACGACTACAGCATTATGCTAGACTGATCGTTCCTAATATGGATTATGTAGATGACGTATTACAGGAGAGCAAGTTAGCTATGTGGCAAAACTTTAATAAATTTCAGTTAGGAACTAATTTCAATGCTTGGTCACACCGCTTTGTTTTTAATCAAGCTTTAGCTCAGCGCAAAAAAATGTCACGGAGTAAAATTCAATATACACTTAGTGATGAACTTTATGAGTCAGTATTTTCATTTTCTGAAGAAAAAAGTGAAGAAATTGAATGTAAAATAGACATCATGCAGATATGCATGGAGCAGTTACCTGAAAAAAAAATGGCACTATTAAAAATGCGATACATTGAAAAGATGAGTGTTGACTCAATCTCTAAACAACACAATAAAAAAATCGATGCCATCTATCGTAGCATCAGCCGTGTCAGAAATCTTCTTAGAGATTGTGTTACGAGAAAAATGGAGTGCCATTTTAAATGACAAACAAAGAAAGATATATTGTCACCAATCTTTTTGAAAAACAAATTGATGGATCCTTGAGCCAAAAAGAAGCAGAGCAACTGCAATATCTTATTTTTAATAATAGTCAAATTAAACAGTTTTATTTGGACCTCAGCATTCAGCATGTTGCCATTCAAGAACACACCATCCTTTTGAAAAAAACAAAACATTCCACGATCAAAGTTCAAGGATGGACATTGAGCAATACAGTGACAAAAAGTTTTGCTGCTGCATGTCTTATTTTTTCTTTTAGTATGTGGTATGCACCCGACTTTCTTAGCCTCAAAAACAGTGTTGGAACTTTGACCGAGACACACCACTGCTTGTGGGAGGGATCATCGTCTCCAACTTTTAAGGGTTGCGACTTATCACCGGGTGACTTAAAGCTTTCAATGGGAATTGCTGAAATAACCATGGACTCGGGGGTAAAACTAACTTTGGAAGCACCCGCTCACTTGATCCTACTGGATTCAATGAACGTTGATTTACAATATGGTCATTTGATTGCTGAAGTGCCTGATTCAGGAAAAGGTTTCAGCGTTGTGTCTCCTGATGCAAAATTTATTGATCATGGGACCGTTTTTTCAGTATCGAGACACAAATCTATACAAGGTAGCGGAAGTCAGATATCTGTTATCGATGGGGAGGTAGAAGTGATTGATTTATCAAAAAATGATGATATACGTCTATTTACTGGTGAATCCGGAATAGCACAAACTCATCAATTTACTCCCATCAAAAATGAAGAGAATACTTTTGTGAACATCAGCACTTTTCACAAAGAAAATCAATATCACCTTAGCACTTCACACGGGAAAGGTTTTACTATGACTGTAGTGCGTGACGATGATCATGAATTTCACTATAAAAAAGATCTCATTTTGCTGAAAAAAAGTAGAATAAAAACACTCAATCGAAGAGGATACCTATTTTTTGACCTAAGTACTGTTCCAGATAGGGATCTTTATAGCGTGAGATTGAGGCTCAATATGACACCTACGGGCTTAGGGACGACAACGACTATGCATCGCCCAAAATTTTCGGTTTATGCGATTATTGATGATCACGACGAATTAAACCCTGAGTCATTAAGATGGAATAATGCTCCAGGTACCATTCTTAATAGCGATGCCTTCGATCTTAAGAAAACCGTTAAAATTGGCGATTTCAGCCTTAGCAAAGGCGAAGTGGAGAGATCTATTGATATTCAATCAGATAAATTAAAAGATTTAATCGAAACTGACACCAATAAAATTTTATCTTTTGTCGTCATTAGAGAAACCAATGATGGTCCTTATGATAATATAGTCCATGGATTTGCTAACGACCATCATGAGTCCGTCACTGGACCTAAGCTTATCTTTAAATTTCAGTAACTTTTCAGGTTACCTGAGCTCAAATGATCTAGGGTTAAACCATGGATGGGAAAATAGGTAAACATTTTTTTATGCCCTTCAGATTTGAGTCTCAACATCTCTCAACTATAAGATTCTTCTAAATGATCGTCCAATTGCTTGTGATTTATGAAATTCATCCACATTAAAAAAAACCGAGAAGAATGTTTTATTGGTGTCCACTGCCCGTTATGAAAGTTTTAGTATAATTGCATACAATAGCAGTATTCTAGTACTCGAAAGTAGATACAGTATCTTGCCTCTCATTTATTTGGTGAAGATATCTAGTCAGACTTCAGAGAACTGGATGTCTTTATACCTTCAACCAAGACATATATTAGAAATTTAATATTGGGCCAAAATCATTTAATGGAAGTTGCTGTCGAGCTTCTAATTGGAAAATGTACGGCATGATTAGAGGCATCGGAATTTGAGCGAGAATCTGGTTAAAAAAAACTGATCAGAAAAAGATATGTTCGTTTACCCCAATTCGAAAAATTCTCTAAAACAACTGTGTCAACTACTTGAATGGTAACAATGCTAAAAAACATTCAGGATGACTATATTAGAAAAGGGGTTTTTAAAAGACCTCCATAAGCCTATCAATCACATCACTTACTCTCCTCTGCTGATTGTTAGAAGCGCACAGTTTATAAGTTGCAGACAGCTGCTTAATGTTTTATCTGGATAATAAATAGCACACTCTTTATTTTTCTCGTCATACTTAGAATAACCTAAAATTTCGAAAAGCTGAAAAGCCATAGGATATTGGTTATCGATTTCGACCTGAAAAACAATTGAAGGTTGGTCTTGATAGTCTTCATTCGGGTCATTCGGCTGATTTACTTCAATGAGTATAAAAAAAGGATCTGTGTTTCTTTCGGGGAGGATATAGTCTCGAGGGTCAAACGATGCATTGGTAGTTGCTGAGGTAACTCCGTCAACCTCCTCTATCTTTATTCCCTTCTCTAAAGCTTCCATTTTAGCCTTTTCATACTCTTTAACTTTCCAAGACCAGTAAGGTAACTGTTTTTCTGAGCTACCTGACAGGAGAGTTTTAATGTGATAGGAAGATCCATTTTCGATCCAAATGGCAACATCAGGTGGAGAGTTAACATCATAGTTCATTCCACCTCTGACATTGAGCTTCATTTTATAATTATCTGTCGGGCTATATTGATAGACCATGCCATGATCATTTATTTCAAAGAGGTCCAGTGCGACACCAACATTTTGACTTAAACTAAGAATTGCTCTAACCGGAGTTGGCTGCCAGATAAAAAATATCGTAAGTCCTAAGACAAATAAAAAAGCAACCGAAGTCGTTCGTGTATTCAAGCTTCTTTTCAAGCCCTTAAAATTATGTTTTACATGTATTCCTATTAACAGAACAAAAACAAACCCCATTAGCAAGTGAAGTCCTATTATCGTTATGGAAAAAGGACAGATAAAAGCTACAAAACCAGAGATTGCAACAATCAAAAAGGTCATTGCCACCAATAGATTTATTAAATTTTTTTGTTTGTTTTTTCTCATTACTATTAATATTTACAGCTTGCTAAGTTTTATTCTGTCGGGCTTCAGGTTATGTTTTGTAACTTATTAACCGAAAAGAAAAAGGTACAATGAGGTGATCCCCTGTAATTGAACAGTGGATCAAGAAGCATAGTAAGCTCTGAATATATTGTATAATATTTTGAGGAAAAATCAAGCATCTCAAAGAAATTATTTTTCCGAGACACTCCCAGCTCTGCCCCGACAATGACTCTTCCCACGAGGAGGATAGAGTGACGCTGGAGAGCAAACCGGAGCGCCTGCGAGGAAATAATCCTGGAGAAAACTTTGTGCATCACGGATGCTTTCCAAGTCATGCAAGAATATGCATTCGTATTTGACTTAGCGCCATAAAAGCTCTACAAAGATATTAACCATAAACCAAACTTTTCCATCCATGCTGATCTTGATTTCGTTCTCTTTCAGGCCTTCGGTGAAATCCTCGCTGGTGAACTGTGAACCTTTATCTGTATTGAAAATGTCGGACTTTCCAAGCGTCAGAGCCTCGTTGAAAATCTTTACGAAAAAATCCGTACCCATGGTTGAAGAGAGTCCCCATGAAGTGACCCGGCGGCTATGCCAGTCCATAACTGCCATCAAATATGCCCACACTGACTTCAGACGTATAAAAGTGATGTCGGTCCACCAAACCTGGTTGGGTTGATGAATCCTCATACTGCGAAGGTGGTAGGGGTATATTTTGTGCTCAGGATTTGGCTCCGATATCCGTGGCCTTTCATATATTGCCTGAATTCCCATAAGCCTCATGAGTGTGCGGACCTTTTTTCGCCCCACTCTTTTCCTCTGAAGTTTCAAAATCTTGGAGATCTTCCGTGCACCACAGTAGGGTGATATCAAGTAGATGATGTTAATACTACAGCGACATTTTGCTACCAACTTCATCCAGCCGCAGTTTAGTTTTTGAAAATATATTTGCGATTGTTGTTTTCCGATGAGAGCGGTATGCCGTTTCATTTCTAATAATATAATATCTCACGATACCAATGATCCTCTCTTTGCTGAAAGCCTTTTCTTGAAGTACGGCGCTCATAAGCATGCATAATTGAGGTAAGGTTAAAAATGAAGTTTTTTTTTGGAAGGAGAGTTTAGCCTGAGCTTTAAAAGTAAATGCAGACCTATAGAGACAAATGTCATGTGCCTGTGCCATGCTGGCCAAGATCTGTGTTCATATTGATCCATTCCTAAGTATCCTTTTCCATCACCAAAGCATTGTTCTATAGGCCATCTCATTGTGGATGCTTTTATTAATGCAACTTTAGATAGGTTATTTGGAGCATTCGATATGGAGTATCTAATTTGACCATCACTATGCTCTCTCATGATAAGCCAAACTTCTTCTCCTGCTGGCTTCTTTGATCTAGCGAGGTGTACTCTATGAAATGACATTTTCGAGATGATCGGCCCCTTTGCTCCTTCACCTAATATGACATCTCTCCATATCGTTTCATTCTTCTTTGACAATTCAGTCACAGAAACACTTTCTGCCATTAGTGTTGAAGTATCTTTTGTCTTCGATGATGCCCCCAGTACGTTTGAGGCGTTCTCTTTTACGACAAAGACTTGCTCATTTGACCTTATCCCTGCGTAGTACCATTTGTCTTTTGGCAATGAATTCAAAAAATTAATATCTGATCCAAAAGCACTATCTACTCCAATCCACTGAGCCTCAACTCCTTCAGAGAAGGCTGTATTTATTAATTCCGAAGCTATTTCATTTTTTGTTTTGAAATTGAGATCATCTGGAATCATAGTTTTTTTTCTCTTATCCTCATATTCTTCATCAAACCATTTTTCTGGAATATAAAGTTTGCTATTAATGAGGCCATATCCTTTCTCGCTTGTATATCCTAGATCAACCCCACATTGGCAGTTATCAATTTTCCCTGTAGAACCACAGTATTGGCGATGCACTCCAACAGATTCCTTTCCCTTTTTAGCAATATCGCTTGGATCTAAAGTAATCATCCCATCTGTGTCACCAATAACAGAAAGTAGCTCGCTTTGATGTATCGCCCGCATTTTATCAGTATCCCAAACAGAATCTTTCATGAACCTTTGCAATCCACGAACACTTGATCTTGGAGAAAAGTTTAGTGCGATTGG
>JACLAC010021691.1_pt1 | contig 16005 bp, 7 predicted proteins | sample 8027881 | NCBI WGS metagenome assembly JACLAC01 (sample SAMN15725517, study PRJNA655200) | protist metagenome | isolation source: fluorescence activated cell sorting (FACS) single amplified genomes of... | place: Spain: Blaines Bay Microbial Observatory, Mediterranean Sea | collected 2016-01-19
CTTCAATGCTACTTATCAATTTGTAAAAAATAATACTCGTATGTATGATTTTTTATAAAATTACATTTGGCAAGCACCACATAATACTCAAACATCAACCTCCATTTTAAAAAAGACATGGCATGCATGCGTAATGCATTTACATTAATTGACCACAATAGTGACATCAAGATTGGTAAAAGTGCCTTTTTTCTCCTAGTTAAGGGTTAAAATGAGGACGATATTTCTATTATTTAGCGTAAACTATTTTTCGGTATCCAGAGCTCCAATTATTTTATCATATCCTGTCATTCAGTTTTATTTTATTTTCTGTCTACACACACATGTATATAATAATTAAGTATATATCATATATATTATAGCGTTGCAAACTGTATTAGTCATTTGCATTTATGGTATACCATCAGGTGTACCACTTAGACGTACACCATCACATAATATTCCAGTCTTATCGCATGCAGCGCTATCTCCTCTTGCATTATATGCAAACAGTCTTACATAATATTTTTTCGTCTTAGTCAGACTAGGTATTGTGTATTGAAATGGTTCGCCGCCAGCAAGATTTGTTAACTCGTAAAAACCTTTTTCAGGCAATGAATTTGTTGAATTGAACCATTCATTTGTATCCCATTCAATTTTGTACGAGAGAATTGGTGTACCACCGTCTGCCTCGGTGCCTCGTCCCATTCCCATTGGGCAACTATCTGGCAACGTTAAGTTTCCTGGTCCACCGCCGCCACAGAAAATGCCATGTGCAGAAACTCTTGGATAGCTCCAGAAAACAGTTAAGTTACCTTCGACCCCAGTTTGTGGTGCTACTTTGGCCGTCGTAACTTTTCCAGGCACCTGGAGGCTCGGCATTGCAAATGCAGGTTCTGGCCATTGTGTCGCACCATAACCAACTAAATTTTTGGCTGAAACGCGGACATAGTACACAATATTTTCCTGTAGACCAACTTCCGGACTGATAGTATATGAACGATGTTTCGTTGCATCTATCTCAACTTCACCTTTGTGAGGCAAAGAATGCCTGCTTTGAAAATTACTGATACGATCCCATTCAACTTTGAAATGACTAATTGGATCTCCCCCAATGTCTGTTGGTAAATCAAAGGATACAGTAAGTTTTGAATTTGATGTAATACCCAATTTAACATTAGTAGGTGCAGTTGGGATGCGCCTTGGATGTTCGTATGGTGGTGAAGTTGGCGTTGGCAAACCGTATCCCATTTGGTTATATGCACTTACTCTAACGTAGTAATCAACTCCTGTTGTTAAAGATGGAATTGTATATATAAATGGCGCACCACCGGCTAGATTCGTTACTTCATGTTGACCAAGTGCAGTATTATTTGTACCAGAGCTAAAATTAGAAAATATGTCCCATTCCACCATATATTTCGTAACTGTATCCCCCCCGTCGTCTTGAGGAGGGTTTATAAATACTCTCATAGATGTACCGTCTACCACCTGGAGTGTAACACCAGTTGGCACACCTGGAACAACCATTGGCTTCTGTGCACTGGGTTTAGAATACCCTCCAGCACCATAACCAATCTGATTAAATGCGGTAATACGGATGAAATACATTGAACCTTGTACTAAACCAGTTATCAACTGTTGACCAGTGCAGGCTGGGAAAACTGCCCCATCGCCAATAGTTGTGATCGTCACTAACGCTGGATTATATAAAGTTCTTACATTATTTTCTACCACCTTAAATGCTGGAATATCTCCTAAGTCGGTCATAAATGTAATTCTCCAAGACATTTCACCTTTATTTCCATGTATTGTCCTAGTAATTTTAACCTTCCCAATATTAGGCATCCTTTGCAAGTGTGATTGCAATGATCCTGTACACCGAGGATATCCTTGTGTACATGATGGACAACTACAACTGCCTACGTATGAATTTCCACCTTGAACAAACGGTTCATCAGATGCCATTGGCATTTCAGTTGGACGAATGTATGCACTTGTATATGTATTTCCGCCATATGTAAGCTGCAAACGGAACGTGTTGGCTTGGTCATTATTCGTAGCTGCTTGAATAGTACTATTATCACCCGGTGGCACAGCAATTCTTAACTCTTGCACTTCTTTTACATCATAATTAGGACATCGAACCTCTTTTTTGCCAACACTTCCAAAAGTTGGACTAGTATCCCACTCAATTTTGTAGCCTTGCATTGGTGCACCACCATCACTCAATGGGGCACTGTAGTTGACATATAACTCCGACGACGATAATGGTTTTGTATATACGGTTATAGCTGTTGGTTCCCCCGGAACTTGCATTGGAATAAATATTTCGTTTGGCGATGCAAGTGCAACACGACCACTACCTCTATCATTAATAGCACTCATTTGTACAACGTATGTAGTTCCTGTTACTAATTTTTGTATTTGGTATGATCTTGTTATCGACGATCCGTCACCGTTGCTGTCGGCTCTGGTAGCCTTTGCGTTATGATGTATGTTATTTGATATCGCTTTTGTTTTAACCTCACATGTTGCGCAGCTAGTTGTATCAAATATAATTTGGAATGTCCCTTTCAGAGGTTCAGATCCATCTACGTATGTATTTGTATATGTAGCATCATTTATTGTACATGTTTCAGTTCCAGATGTGTTTAAATGGGCTGTCGTAGCAGTTCTTAAATTGGTTTTATCGCATACTAAGTTAGGTAGGTTCCCTACGTTTCTTCCCCATGCAGTTGAATATAGTGGGCTTGCACCGGGGCCATACGTACCTGTGGCCCATTCGCTACGCCCATGATCTGTGCCGTCATGAACATGTGAATTAAAAGTTACTGCCCATGTATAACCCTGTACTTGAGATGGCCCAGCTGTAGCACCATATCCTTTAATATTTGTCGGTTTACCTGGTTGGTCTGGGGCATTTTCTCTGCTCACAGTAACATTACCGATGTTAGGCAAAGTCATTAATTGTGTAGCTAAATCGTTTGGCGAAATATCATGCGCAAGTAAGCCTGTATGATAACCCATGTACTTTAGGCGGAAGGAACCTTGTAAATGTCCACCTTGTACTTTGGTAGATATGCCAACAGACACTTGCGTACCATACAAATAGGAGCATGATTCAGTCTGATTTATACCGCATTTATTTGGAACAAAAAGTTGTGGAACATTACCACCCTGTTTTGGGTGAATGAATGTTACAGTCCATTCATATCCACGCGCTGCATCTGGAGCACTTCTTGTCACTGCAACCTCATCAATAGTAGACATATCCTCGAGTATGTTTTTCATTTGCGTTTCATTAACTTTAGATGAAATATTGGCACTTATTGCGCCTTGGAATTCCAACCTAAACGAGCCTTCTACCGTATTACCTTTACGCTCCCCACCACTTACTGGGTTATCTCCGTCACCTGTTGTTATATTCGGCATTGAATTTTTATTTGTACCAATTAAATTCTTTGTCGAAACGAATAGCTTTGGAACGTCACCGGGTGCTGTCTCGAAGGTTATATGCCAGGTATAAGCACCACCCCAACTTGGGGTTGTCTCGTATCGAGCACGACTAACAGATACCTTATTTATTACAGGCCAGCTTTCAATTTCAGTCTTTAATGCGCCTTCATCAACATTCCAAGGCATCGCAGAAGTCACATAATTGGTTACAGCTCCATCATGGACTGTTGGATCTTCGTATGGATATGTAATAACAAATGTTCCCCCGATGAAACTACCATTCACAACGGTTTTTGGCGTGCAATGAATGCCATTTCCACTACTATCACCTGATGCACGTCTAGTTGCATACACCATAGTTTTATTGCATGATAATAAATCTATATCACCATCGTTTGATAAAAATGTTATGGTCCATATAAACCCGCCAGCTTTGTCTTTTAACTGCGTCCGTTCAACTTTAACAGCCCCGATATTTTGCATTGCACTTAATTTTGACTCTAATGACAACCCACTGTAGGTGGTATCGCTGGCCATTGATGGAGCAGATGAGTTAATCGGTTGTGAGAAAGTATTCCCAAATTTAGTATATATTTTTCCAGCCGAATCTGATATTCCAGCGGGGACATTTTTATTATCATCTAATCCTAAAACAAAAGTGCTCATAGGCTCAATTTCATTTCCAGGAACTGGCGTGGTAATTGTAATTGATGGCTGATCACCGGTTAAAGATCACGAGTGCCAGCAATATCAACAGCAAAAATAGCACGAACAACACAAATAGCACTACTAGTAACTATGCAACGGGTCTTGATTACAATTTTCATGCTGGTGATACACCGATCGATATCGCAAAAAAAAATTTCCAACGAATAGAAATATATCAAATGTTATATGATTTTGAAAAAACTGTCGCAAATTACGTAGGTGAAAAGGATAAAAGGGTTGATTTATAAGAAGAAATGTATGTATACAATATGTATCAAGTTAAAGTTAAAGTGTAATAAAACAATCAATAATACCTTAACCTGATTCTCTCACTATCGCCTGTACCTTAACCTATTAACAAGCATGCAGCACAGTAATAACAGTGAAACTATTAATATTTTAAATAAAATAACTAAATATTATATGAAGAATAATAATAATTTAATAGTAAAAAATAATAAAATAATAAAATAATAATAAATACAACAAATTATAATAATATATTAATAATGATAATGTATTATGATGATGATGATGATGTGCTCATAATGCCCCACCGATTAAATTAAATGATAGTGATGTAGTCGATGGAAGGACACAATCCCGTGGAACCATAGTCCTGCACTTTTACGATGATTGAAGTGATACTAGCTGTTGATGCGTAATTTTTCAAGACAATTTGTTATATTCTTCATATTTTGACGATTTTTTGAGTGTGCAATTACTTCCTTGGAAGAAACGTAATAAGTACACACTTTCATAATTATCTGATTATTTGCTTCCTGTTATCTATTCGCTTTTTTACAGAAATACTGCTATACTATTTTAAATGGGGATTGCGGAAAGCACGCCGTCCTCGGCATTTGAAGAAGTTGTAGAGTTGTATGAAGATGATCCAACATATCCATGGCTACCAATTATTGAATATGTAGCCGATAGGTTACCAAATAATTTAGTCAGAACATATGATTTTGATGCAATACGCGAAATTGTTTTAGAAACATCAATTATACCATTTAACATCACTAAGTCGATAAACAACACCATTCCAAAAATATTGGACCGAGATGAAATTGAATTTGCAAGCGCACTGTTGCAAAAAGACGCAAAACTTAAAAAAATGAGATACGCCTACGTACCATCAATATTGCAGGAAGATATTTTTTGGACTGTATATTTTGATAGGTTATATTCTCGAATACGTGAATATTTAACCAGAAATTTAGAAGCCAAACAACGGCGGACGTCTGATACCTCAATATTTCGGTCGAAAGAAGAGGGGGTTTTGGAAGTGTTATCATTGAAACATGAAATATTAAGGCATATTGCGTCTGTCGTATTATGTCCAATGCTTGTCTTAGATGCTACTAGGGAGGAAGGCACAGAGGACGAGGGTTCCAAGCACGATATTAACTTTTCAACTTTTTGCAGAAGAAGATATAGTACAATAGAAAAGCGCAAAATTTTAAAATGGTTTCGCAGCATAGACGATTGTGACCAAAAACTCAGTGTAATTCAAAACTGGTTTCATAGTCACAAATCAACGTATAGACTTGGGGACTACTGCGCAGCATGTTACGAATGTTTTATACGAGCTTATTATGGCGATTTGTATAATAATGATGGCACTATTAATAACGATAACACTGACGGGGATTCGAACACAACAAGTAAAGGCCCTTTTGAATCCGGTACAAATATGTATAAAGAAATGATGTTTACAATACCCGTCCGTGGCGATCCAGAGAAAACAAATTCAAAAAGCACTATTGGTGAATTTGATATTTTACTACTAAATTATGACAATGAATTGTACCACGAGGAATTATCTATCAAATACATGCTGTTTTTGCAACCCGATAAAAATCATAATGTTGCAAATTCCGTAAATGACTATCTAATTACCTTTAATAGTTATATAGGCCCACATAAAAGTGAAACTTTACAAGATAAAGTGATGAAAATGGAAAGGCAGTCTAAGTTATCAGAACATCCACGCAGCCAAGATATTATAGAAAAATTATTTAAATCATTTAAATTCGAAGAAGGTAATAAAAATGTTGTCACTGCATGTACACTAAAAGGGTGGTTATTTTACCCTTTAAACACATTATATGATGATGATAAAAATAAAAAACGAACAAAATCGATTGACGACAGCAAAGAGTGCTCTGATCCAATGTCGTTAGAGCTAACAAATGTGGCATCAGTTAAAGAAGACAGCAGAAGGCATATGAAAACGGAAACATTCGTTTCAACTAATTATGCTTTAAATTTAAATGAATTTCATTGGTTTGGTTGGTACACGGATTCGGTTGATGATTTAAAAACTATATTTTCTCAAAACAAAAGCCACCGTTGGGTTATTTTACCAAAGTTACTATGGATCGCACCATTACGAGTGGATGAGAAACCGCCCGAAAGCCAAGAACGTAAGCGTATGAAAATATTGTTTGTACCCAATGAGGTGGGAAATAACAATTTTGATACAAAAGGTGATAATACTGCAAAAAAAAATAAAATAAAGTTACTAACAAACGAACAATTATATGTTAAATTAAATGAACAGCAAGAAAATAGCCGCAAGGAAGGTAATGCGCGATTGGGTAGAATTTTAATAGCTGAGTTAAGATGGGATCCGTACTTATATTCTTGGATAGAAATATCTCGCGGATTTGTTGTTGAAAAGCATTGGAGTAAATGATTCATATTATGTACATGCAAGGTATCATATTATATATCATCTTTTCTAACTTAGGCCGTGTTTAATTATACATGTATTATTTGTACTACATACCACACTTGTGTATTCCTACCGTGAAACTTTATTCTACTATGGTATTCTCTGAATTCTCAATATATGTTATTTTAAGGTTTTTCTCTAGGCCTCCTACATGCAGCAACTCGAACCGCGTGGGAGGATACTGCACACAATTAGGAGAAGCAAATTGAATTGGCTATATATATATAGGACGAAGCCATACATCAATATGGGAGTTATATTTTTACACACTGCACACCTAATTTACAAGGGAGTTACCACTGCACAGCACAGGATATCTTGGACGCCCTCCTTGCATGCATGTAATGATAATGTAGATAATATAGATAATGCACCCCGATTATTATTTCGTTATCTATAATATGAGTCTTGTATACATTGTTATTGTTGTAATAAGCCAGTGGTAGTTAGTTGCGTTTTAATAATATAATAATAAGTAGTTAATTTATTAAGAATATTTATTGTTGCACTACTATACACGATGTTGCTGTAACAACATAAAAAATTAGTGAAACAAATAATAAATAATAATAAAGCACTAAAAAAATACTATTATTATATGATAATAATAATAATATACTGCTGGTATTATAACACAATTTAATGTACATACGCAAGCAACATCTACACGATCATCCGCATCGCCATGTTCTTTCTGCTATTGGCATATTCATCTATACGTCTAAGAATTTGCATGTAATGGTTGCCGTCAAATATGAGTACAATAATACCACGGTTAATTTTTGGCACGGATGAATATGATGACAATGCAAATAATTGTAGCGATGATAGTCATGGTGGTCAAAGTAGTGCACGTAGTAAATGGTCAACTGAAAGCTCATATAAAGGAATAGATTCACCTCGAAGTAGTTCTCATAATTCTGGTTATGAAAGTCCACGGAGTAATAATCATGGTTTGCAAATAGTGGTTGACAAAACATTGAGTCCTGGTGCATCACCTAGAGTAAGTCCATACAGTAGTAGACAAAACAGCCCACGGGGGCTAGAAGATTCTAATAATGAAATTAGTTATAGTACATTAGAGCCAAAAAATGATATTGCAACACCACAGCACAAATTGTTCATACAAACACCGACAAGCAGTAATAATAGCAACGGGTATAGAAGACGCCCGCCGTCACTAACTATTAACAGTAAAACTTATAATGCAAATATATACAGCGGAAATGCTACGGTAACGATGAAAGAGTGGATGGAAAATTATGCCAAGGATGGTATATTTTTTATGACGATGGGCGTTTTGTTTTTAAATTTTTGTGATAATGCTGAAGAATATACATTGAACGTAGATAATTTCCATGCGCTAATTATTAAACTGCAACTAATGCATGATTCAGTGTCTATTTTAGAACAACAAAATCCAGTATCGCCGAAAAGTGCCTTGGGGCTTGGCGCTTCACCATTAGCACGTCGCAAGAGCAGTGTAGAGAGTGAAGAAGATTTGGTCGCATTGTTCGTGACTAGAAATTTGCCGTACACACCATTTCGTCACGAATTAAAACCATTGGTTGCTACACTAGATTGCGATGGAGATGATTGTATTACATTTTCGGAATTAAAAGATTGGGTCCAGCGTGGAATGTGTATGCCAGAGGATAAACTTGAAAAGTTTCGTACTTCTGGCAATACAGAGAGGAAATTAGTTTCATTTTTGGAAAATATTATGGATTTATGTCATACTGTGGCATCAAATTTACATGATGATTTATATGCTCATGATAGATTGGGAGCTGCGAAATTAGATAGAAGCGGTTTCATTGATATATTGAATACTGGCGCACGGATGTCAAAAGATTTTGTAAAGAAAAAGCATGTTAAAAGATTTCTCGCATCTCGTAATTTAAAATGGATCAATGAGGAAACACTTGCTAATCTATGTGGTGCAGCCATGGGGAATTATTTGGAAAAGCTGGAACGTAGTACAAAAACCAAACGAAACAAACGAAAACAGCGACTGCAACGTCGAAATCAACATCGGCGTAGGAAAAAAAATAGAAACAGTAGCAGCGAAAGTAGCAGCAGCGAGAGTAGTAGCAGCGAAGAAGAGTCCGATAGCGAAGAAGATTTGGATGAAGACGAAATAGAAGAAAAACGCAAGGAAGATAAAGTTTTTCTATTGCTAAGAAAGTTGGCATTCAAACATGTAAATAAAGCACTTGAAGATCCAATTAGTACATCGCCGTGTCAAGATATCCAAGCTATAATGGAAGAGGTTGAAAGCAGACGGTCTTTAAAACTGTTCGTATCTTCCACGGAGGAGGAAGATGAACCGGCATTTTCTGAAGTGTCAAAATCAAGCGAGGAAGGTTCCGACGAAGGCGCGCACGATAATAGACGTGTGTCAAAAACAGACTCTAGAGTTATTCAATTATCAACATCAGATAATAGTAAAAGAAGGCAAGGCATGCAACGACGATGGACAACATTTTTTTCATCAAATTCACCAGCAACAAAACAAAAACCTGGTACAAGAGTCATGGATTCAGTCAGGAGCAAACACCAATCTCAAGGTGATATTGCAAAAAATCGTGCAGCCTTAGAACGGGTGATATTGCATCCCAGTAGCACTAATGACAATTCAAATTTGAGTAATTATAATGATAGAAAGCAGCAAGTCATGAATGATAAAGTGAGCAGTGGCAAACGGTCATCATTTTTAAGAAGGTTTAGCATGAGCAAAAAGAAATAAAAATTAAAATACCTATGTGTACATTCTAGAACGAGTATTCAGCATCATTTTTTTTCCATATTCTTATACAAAATTGTTGTGCATTGTTGTTGTGTTGCATTATAGTACTTTTTTTTCCAGTAGTAAAAAGAGGGATAGTGGTATAATCATATATTTTCTATACACTCTCAACTACTCCTCCCTCCTGGTTGCATTATATTTCAGTGAAGAGAAATTAACACATGACAGCAGTGAAGGGTTTATTATATTGTCAATCCTCCATTGCATTGTACAATTGTACTTAATAGTTCCATCGTTGCAAATACACTACGAAACATTCATACTGAATATGGCAACGTCTCCTATATCTCACCGTCGCCAGTTGCGCCCTATACGGTGGTATAACGAGGTAGCTTCTTGAAGGCATGGTTGGTGAAAAAAAATGGGGGGCCAACTGTTGATGTTGGTCTAGCAGGCACACAGCAATTGAATCTTGTTGCTGTGGTTTCGAACTACAGACAATGTAGTATCATACTGCATAATGTTTCTTGTTATTTTTTATTTTTTATTTTTTTAAATTACATAGTGTACCTTTTTGTACGAACAAATTAACAGAGCGAGATGTAATCAGAAAAATGCCAGGATTATTATCATTAGTAACAGTAATCATGGAACAATCGTTTCACCGGACCAAGCCACGTCAACAGCGTCGTAAATCAAGATTTGTTTACGCTTTTCATTTATAAAAGTTAACATGAAAGTATTGATTGTTTTTCTAATATGCTGCTTAGTTGCACCAGCATCCAGTGCAAATTTAAAAGGTAAAGACGATGAAACACTGAAGGAATTAAACCGTCAAGGTTACAAGCAAATAGGGGGTGGATATTTTAAGAACTCTTTCGAATATTTCTTTGCCAATTCGGCACATGATCCAAAATTGTGGACTAAACTAGACAGTGTTGATGGATCGCTGAAATCGTTAGGTAGTAATTATGCAACTGATTCGTTCAATGCATATTTTGAAGGGAAGAAGTTTGAAACTGATGGTAACTTGAAAGTGTTAAAAGTTAAAGGTAATCCTACATTTTATGCAAGTGACGCGTTCAATAACTTTTATAGAGGCATAAAGTTTGATACATCTGGAAATTTAAAAGCACTACACTTTGGTTATGCACAAGATTCAATGGATAGTTATTTTCGAGGGGAAAAACTACCAGATAATAGTGGGAACTTAAAAGTTACGAAGTGTGGCTACGCATATGATAGTTTCAACGTCTATTTTGGTGCACAAAAGTTAGAGAATGTTCAAGGAAAAATTAAATGCTCTGGTGGAGGGTATGCTGTCGATGAAGGTGGTAATGCGTTTTATCACGGTAAAGAAATGGAAACATCTGTTGGCCATTTCAATAAGAAAGAGGTGAGACACATTGGTGGTGGTTATGCGGTATCAGGGAACGAAGCGTTTTATCATGGTAAAAAGTTTGAGAATGCAGGTCCAGGGCGTAAAGCATCTGGTCTTAAAGTTTTGAAGGGACCTCATGGCAAATTTTCAAACTGGGCAAAATCTGAGCTAGGCAATATATTTTACAAAGGCAAGGAGATTTCTAGTTTAATGGGGCAAAGCGTTGCATTATTAGGTAATGGGTGGGCCAAAGTCGCGCATCAAACTTTTTACAAAGGTGAACAGAAACGAGTTGTCGGAACAATTACCGTACATGGCAATGACTATGCGACTGATCAAATGAACGCATATTATAAAGGGAAGAAAATGAATGTAATGGGACAAGCTAGCAGTTTTAAAATTTTAGGTGGTGACTATGCTGGCAGCCAATCATTTGCATTTTACAAAGGTGAAAAAATTAATGGATGCCCAAACCCAGAAAAAGTATTAGGCAATGGATACTTAAAATGTTTTGCGAAGGTTTTCTATAACGGTGAACGAACTCCAACTTGTATGAACCCAAGAAGTTTATCTCATGGTTATTTAGAATGCCATTCAAAGTATTTGTATCATGGCAAGGCAATGCGCCATGTTATTCCTGGCCTAAATTCACTAACTATCAATGCGGATGGTACTGCATCTGATGCACGTGGTCGTAAATTTGTAGCAGGTAAAATGCAATGAAAATAAAATTATTAACCAGCACTGTACACTAATTTAACTTGTTAAAGCATAAAAATTATTTTAGCACTATTTACTACTACCCTTGCGGGCGGCCTTGCCCTACGTTATTTACTTTCGCACCCTAATCTACTAAATTAGAGTTGCCATGTTAAAATTAAAATGCTTGGTAGCAAAGGAAGTAGCTAGTGTACAGTCTGGCTGGGAGTACGTTGTTGCATTATTATATTATTTTTATTAATAAAAAAAAGTACTGCCAATCATCGCCATAATATTAATACAGTGATTATATTAGTAGTATATCTACTATGTACCATGTTGTAGTGGAGCTAGCTTAATTATTTATAATGTAAATTGAAAATGATAAATTATATTATATAATAATCAATAATAATAACAGGGCATCAATAGTTGTATGGTATTATTACGATGATGATGATATGTAGATAAATCTATACAACTATTTTTTTCTTTACCTATTGTGCTATTATTATAATTAATCAATGACGATGATGTGATACGTAATAATAATACTAAAAAAAAAGAATTACTAATATTTATCTATTGCAATAATAATAATAATTCGTTGTTGTTCTGTAATTATTAATACTATTAATAATAACAATAATAATAATACTCTATAATATTATATGATTATTATTATTATTATTATTATAATTATTATATAATATTATATATAATATTATATAATAAAAAATGTTTATTTATTTTTTTATTTTATTATTAATTATATTGTTGATGATGATGAACAACTTCGAACTCCTCTTCACTGTACACAACTCGTCTCTCCGGACAACACTGATGCTAACACCTACATGTTTATTAATTTATTTTAGTTGAGAGACGAGACAAAATGAATTATGTTGCATCAACGGCGTTCTATGTTTCCAAAATACCAACTTTGTTGAAGAAGATTTTTTTTACATTCGCCTTGCTTCTTATATGTGTAAACGGCAATTCATATGCCAAAACACAAAAACATTTTTCTTACTGTGATGGGGGGGCAGAGTGCTATTTAAAGTTACGTGAAGAGTCGCGCAGTATATTTTACCACGGTTTTAATTCATATATGGAGTATGCATATCCGTGGGACGAACTGAAACCGTTGTCATGTACTGGTAGAAAATGGAATGAACGAGAACGTGGTACATTAGACGATAGTCTGGGTGGGTTTTCAACGACATTAGTTGATTCACTTGACATGTTTGCCCTTATTGGTGATTATGCTGGTTTTAGAAAGTATGTTCGCATGGTTATAAATGAAGTTCACTTTAATCGCAATGTAAACGTTTCCGTTTTTGAAACTAATATCAGAGTCCTTGGTGGTATGTTATCAGCACATATGTTGTTGGTTGATCCAATCTTAGGCCCAATATTAATGGAAACTCGTTTGTCTGAAGAAGAGCGAAACAACGAAGTGCCACCCTTTACATATAATGGTGAGCTGCTTGATATGTCTTTGGATTTAGGCAATCGTATGTTACCTGCATTTCGTACCAAAACTGGTCTGCCATCTCACCTTGTAAATTTAAAATATGGTATTCCAAAATCAAACAAAAAGGAAGCAAAAGAAACCTGTGTTGCTGCTGCGGGTACGCTACTATTGGAATTTGGTATCTTATCGCGTTTATCGGGTGTATCGGCATTTGAAAGCGCAGCGAGACGCGCTGTCAATGTAATCTGGGAAAAAAGAAGTTCCCTGAATTTATTGGGGATTACGTTAAATATAGAAACAGGAAATTGGAAGCAAACCCATAGTAGCATTGGTGCAGGGGTTGATTCATTTTATGAGTATTTGTTAAAAACGTATATACTATTTGGTGATGCAAAATATTTACAGATGTTTGAAAAAGCAAATGAAGCAGTGAATACCTATATTCTCGATGGTGCTAATTATCATGAAGTGTCAATGTCAAATGGTAACAAATATCAAGGTATCGTGTCGTCGTTGGCGGCATTTTGGCCGGCGTTGCAAGTTCTCAAAGGTGATATTGATGGTGGAAAACAAACATTTGAGGGATTTTATGAATTATGGAAAAAATACAACGCGATTCCCGATTTATACCATTTAGATTCGTCGAAACTGTTACAATACGGTCGTGATTGGCCATTGCGACCGGAGTTGGTTGAAAGTGCATACCATTTATATACTGCTACCAGAGATATTAAATATCTTAACGTTGCACAGCATGTTATCCACACTCTGCAAAATACAAGCCGTGTTAAGTGTGGTTACGCATCAATTGCAGATGTGCGGAATCATCGACTAGATGATAGAATGGACAGTTATTTTTTGTCAGAAACCACTAAATATTTATTTTTAATTTTTCATGAAGCATATGTACACCCGCCAGTGTCTACCATGGAAAAAAAGAAGCAAAAAGATGAATGTGCAACCCAGAGCAACAGTAATAATAGACACAGCATTGACGAAGATGAGTTACCAAACAGTATTAGTGGCTCGCCATCGGAATGTATAGCGTGGAGACAAACTGCTGATTGCGATGGTAGGGGAAGACGTGAGCCACAATTCGACAATACAGATTGCACCGCTCAGATTGATACGTATAAGTCAGGTTATTGCGAATGTTCAAATGCCGATATATTTGATTTACATGACCAAATACAACGGTTTAATTGTGGTCACGCACCTTTAACATGCGCAGAAGAGTGTAAAAAATATTTTTCCAATTATCATTCCGGTGATAATGTTGCTGTGCATGGTGCTAACCATCAAAAGAAGGCAGATCGGCGCAATGGTGTTTTTAATGACCAAAATGAACCACTTCCAATCGATATGAATCGTGTTGTATTCTCGACGGAGGGCCATATTTTTTTGTTATGGAGTAAATTACGTCCCTCGAGACAACCAAAATATGAAAGCCGAGCAAGTCGTACTGAAAGTTATAAAGATGTCACGCTATCAAACTGCCCATCTCAAGATAACATTGATATCGACAATGAAGAAGGTAATATATTTGTCGATCATACATTAAACGAACCTGTCGCATTGTCATCCTCTACAACAAATTTCAAAAGAGGTACCAATGGCAATATTCAAAAACATGGAAAGAGGGCAAGTGATAAAGGAAAACAGCTACCTAAGGCTATCAACATACATCCAGAAACTGGTATGAAATATATGGCTTTTGCACTTGGTCAACACCTTGCGAACGGTGGTAGCTTATCTCTGTCTGGAGGAAATAAAGTAAAATTAGAATGCGATTATCGTGGTATGTGTACTATTGGAAATTCGAAGGATGACGAAAATTTTGCACTGGGTAAAATATTATTATCGATTCAGGGTGGAGAAAATAACATGCGAAAGGACCTCTTGACTTTGACAGGTTCAACGGCCCAATTCGGTGTAACTGTAAATGCTACGCATGTTGTAGGCGAACCAATAATTTCAGAGCCATTAGATTCATGCACTCCATTGACTGGTACGTCGTATCATAATGCTATTGTCTTAGTAGAGCGTGGAGAGTGCTCCTTTGTTATGAAGGCGCGAAATGTTGAGAGGGCTGGTGGGGCTGCTATGATCGTAATGGATAAAGGCGATACAACGTATGTTGATGAACATGGGGATGAAGTCAGTGTTGAAAGTATACAAGAAAATGAAAATTTTCAAATGGCAGATGACGGCACCGGTGGAGATATTACCATTCCATCGTTATTAATAAGTGAACGAGATGGTATTAAGTTACTGGATGCATTAGCTAATGATATATCAAATAATGAGAAAGAGGAGGGTGGGGATAGCAGATTTTATGTTTTAGATATGTGGAGTGATGACAAACGATTAAATCCTAATGCATCTGCAAATAATAATGATAAAGAAATTCGACGGACGACTACCCCGCAAGTTTTTCCATTATCCGTTCTGTTAAAAATGGGGCTATTGCCATCAAATTTAGTTGGCACTATTAAAAGTGCCTTTGAGCCAGCGCCCGTAGGAACAACAGCAACAGTACAATCAACACTCACCAGCGAGCAATCCAAAACTTCTCCATAGTAACAGTTTGGTATGCGTATTTACAACCTTACTAAATACCCTTAATTATTTAACGTTGGTGTTAACATAGTATTTTATGTATTTTATCATTGGTTATTATTATTATTATTATTATTGTAAAAAAAAGTAGTGCACTCATTATTATTATATATTACTGAGTAAGAGATACTATAGTAATAATATATTAAAAAAAATTGATTCTTATACACATTTGCAATGGGAGTACGTGG
>JACLAC010025994.1_pt1 | contig 15998 bp, 8 predicted proteins | sample 8027881 | NCBI WGS metagenome assembly JACLAC01 (sample SAMN15725517, study PRJNA655200) | protist metagenome | isolation source: fluorescence activated cell sorting (FACS) single amplified genomes of... | place: Spain: Blaines Bay Microbial Observatory, Mediterranean Sea | collected 2016-01-19
TATTTCTGAAAACAATAGTAAAAAAAAATCAAAACGTAAATCAGAAGAAGATAATAATAATTCGGAAGTTAAACGAAGAAAATCATCTGAAGTTGATCAGATTTTAAATAGTAATGCATCTGCGGAAGTTTTTAATGTTAAAGAAGCTACAAAAAAGGTCAAGCAATTAAAAGTTACAGAAATTCGCGAAGAATTAAAAATGCTTGGATGCTCTGGCAAAGAATTAAGAGGTCGAAAAGCTCAATTAGTGAAAAAATTAGTCAAAATGATGAAACAAGAATTTGATGAGGAGAAAAACTTTTTGAATTTCCCTGAAGATGCCGCTAAGGAAGCTGCAGAAGAAGAAGAAGAAGAAGATGAAAATCAAGATAATAATAACAACACGGAACAAAAAGCTATTGAAACTGTTGAAGAGTCTGCTAAAACAATATCATTAAACTCTGTATCATTAGAAACTATTACAGAGGACGATGATTGCGACGAATTAAATGAAAAAAGAAAACAAGAAGAAGAAGAAGCAGCAGAAAAAGAAGCAAAGGAAAAAGAAACAAAGGAAAAGAAATTGAAAGAAGAAATGGAATTAAAAATTCTACAAGAACAAGAAAAACAACAACAAATCAAAAATGCCATTGCTGCTACAAAAATTTCTTCATTTTTCCGTAGTTACGTTGCTCGCAAAAAATTTTACAAACTCCGCATGGATTATATGAAAAACAATGCTGCAATTAAGATACAATCATTTGTCCGTCAATGTTTTGCAAAACAAATTGTTACAAAGATTAAAGTAGAAATTGAAGCGGAGAAGCAACGATTATTAAAAGAACAGCAAGAAAAAGAAGCACAGGAACAAGCTGCTGCAGAAGCAAAAGCGTTAGCATTAAAATTGAAGAAAGAAGAAGATGAGAGATTAGCAAAATTAAAAGTTGCGGAGGAAGAAGCAGAACGATTGCGATTGGCAAAAATAGCAGAAGAAGAAAAAGCTGCAGAAGAAGAAAGAATTAAAGCTGCTGAGGAATTATTACAAGCTCTGGCAGAAGAGGAGGAAGAAGAGGAGGAAGAAGAAGCAGATAAAAATGATATTGCTGTTGAAGAAACCAGTATTAGTAATGGTAATGATGATGAGGATGATCATGATAAAATAAATGAAACAGGAAATAGTGAGGAAGATATTACTGAATTTTTAAAATCAAACGGTATATCTATGGATGGAACAGAGCAAATTGATATGGAGGTAGAAGAATCTGATATTAGTGGCAATAGTAATAATGATGAGAATGATAATAAAAAGTCAGGTAGCAATTCAAGTGCTAAAAGATTGGAAAGTATCCGCAATAAATTGAACAAAATCAAAACGCAAGAAGTCTCAACTCCAGTGCTTCTTGGACGTAATATTGAAAAACATAGCACAGAAAAGAAATCCAATATCGATGAAGTTGTTAATGCAACAGTAGCAAAAACAGCAATAACTGCGACAAATAATAATAATAGTAATACTAAATCAACAAATGAAGAAGAAGTTATGAATGAAGCTCAAAAAATGCGTTTAAAAATTCGAGAACGTGCAAAAGCTAGAAGAGAAGCAGAGGCGAAATTAAAAAGTGATGATAAAACTGGTATTAACAATGCTACTAGTGCAGCTGCTGTTTCAGCAAAAATCGCTGGTGCAACTACGACAGCTCTAAAGGGTAAAGGTGGTGCACGTTTAGTTAAAGGACCTATTGTAGCAAAAGGCAAAGCACCTGTGATTATGCCAAGTAAAAATAAAGTAGGAAAGATCAAAGCATTGGAAACAGCAAAAAAAGCTAAAATAGAACAAAAGAAAAAAGAGGAAGCAAAACGAAATTTGAGAAGTAATAATAATAAATATAGTAAAAAAGCTGCAGTTAAAGAAACTGCAACTGAGATTCGTAAAAAAAGAGAAGCAGAAGCTAGAAAATTAAGAGAGGATATGGAGAAGAAATTAAAAGCAGCAGCAGCCGCGAAACAAAAGGCAAAGTTAGAAAGTAGTAAGAAAAATAATAGCAAAGAAGAGCAAGTGGAAGAAAAAGCACAGAAAAGTTACAGAATGTCAGATCCACATTCTAGTAGTGATAGTAGCGATTCAGAATCAGATAGTGATGATGATGATGGAAAACCTAAAAAGAAGAAGAAACCGCCAGCGCCATGGGCAAGAAAGTCACCATTGAAGAAAGCACTTAAAGTTCAATTTGGTGTAACTGGAAATATACCATTAAATCCAGATGAAATTTTTGCAGATATGACAACATGTGATTTAGAAAAAGTATTTGACATGAAGAAAAAGCGTTATCAAAGACGTGGAAGTAGTGGATATTGGCAAACAGACCGAGTAACTGATGATGAAAAAAGAGCATATGCAAAAAGAATGGGATTTGCACCTGCACTATTACACAAAACTTTATAAAATACCGGAGAAAAAGAGCGACGAATTGTGATATGAGTGTATATATTAAAATATGAAAAAAAAGTTTATTCATTTTTTTTAAAAAAAGGGAAAATAAAGGGAGAACATCCATAATTTTTTTTAAACCACACGCACGTATTTTATTTTTTAAAAGGGAGAGAGCGCTCGCTAAAATTGAAAAAAATAACAACACACTGTCTTATGTTTTTGTACCGTACCCGCGGTTTGCAAATCTGGAAGACACTCTGACATCTGACACTCCCTCAAACACCCTTTTTCAATCCTTTCATGTTTAAAAATTTTTAAAAATCAGTTAAAAAATTCAATATTTTAAAATATACTATGCATACACTGATGTGTGATAGGTACCCTCCATACATATGCAAAATGTTCAATTGTATGTAATGTTGCTGAAACTTAAAGGTTCGCATGAACAAAATACGTTTTTATATTCTAAATTAGAAAGTATGAACCATATTATCCATAAAAAATATGCAATCACAAGCACCTTGTTTGTTGTAAATTGTGAGAAAGGATAGTAATAATACTTCAGATAATGCACGCGATCATGCATTTGTTCATGTTTCTTCCTCAATTTTATTAGTTCCTGATTCATTTTTTCCAACTCTTTCTTCATGTTGGCGGCTGTTTGGGGCACCATAACTAGTTTCTTTTGGAATTTGTTGACACGCCACGGTTCGTAAAGAAAGTGAAATACGCTTGGAACCAGATAATCAGGATTTTTCTTCACGATCCTCTTAGATTTACTATCTTTTTGATTCTTTGCAAGAGTCTTTTCAATTTTTGCGCATAACCCGGTGATTCCCGAAGACCTACGCTGGACAGCTGTAGCTGCAGTTTTTTCAACTTTAGACTTACGCTTTGCTAATCTCATACAATCCAAAAGTAGATCCATGAAAACATATTTAGAGTTATAGTTAGTATATCTCGATACACCGTTATCAGATAAATATTTTTCTCTGGCTAATACTACGTCCCAAGCTAGATTGACGGTAAAAGCAGTAACGAAAATCCCAGCCCCAATAATTGCAACTCGACCCATTGTATTGTTCAATTGTTCTGAATTATTATCAATGTCTTGAATTGTTTCCTGAGGACCTGTTTGAAAAAGACCTGTTGATGGTAACTTTTCATTCGTCGACATCTTTCTTATCGTTGTATGTTGTTGTGTGTTGAGCAAAAGACGTTTGTATCTCCTTCGTTTGTTTGAATTGATTTTGGTTGTCGTATATTGTGTATAATATCTATTTTCTTGGGTACCTTGTAAACTACTATTTATATACATACATGCAGACAACTAGATATATACCAGACTTCTAAAAAAGTCTGTATACTATTCCAATAGTATACCTGGTCTATCATCTTTTCGCAACAGTAGTGGTTCATGTAAAGCTGAATAGCATTGCAATAGCTTATTATTAGCTGTAGCCAGGCTATTAGGCGATAGCTTCTTATAGCTACAACCCTGTCATCATTCTTCTTCCGATCAAATAGCATATGAATAGCACTAGGACCGACCCCACCTGGCCACCACCACCACACGAACAACTTCTTCCAAAAAAAAAGTAAAAAATAATAATATTTTTTTGAATAATTATTATTAAAATTACAACATAAAAATAGTAATCCAGGTAATGATCGGTAAAAAGAGGAAAGAGATATAAACAAAAACAATAGAAGAAAAAGACAAATTATCTCAAATATTACATTGATTTGTGTTTTTCATCTTTGAATTTTTTTCTTCGTTTGATACGCAATATTTTTGTGTCTGTGTGCGTGTGTGTCTCTTTCTATGTGAATGAATAATACCTATATTATATTTTTGAACGTTAGTATTTATATAGTTATTGATATGGTTATGGTTAGTATACTTTCGTGTTTGCAAGGATGTACGAGAACCTTAACACGAACATTTTGTATGTTTTTTTTTGTATTTGTTATATATTATGGTGCCATCACAATGGAATTTCAGTTTGTGGGTCATAATGGAAACTCTGCTATGCTTAGAAAGAAAATGATGACAAATGTAAGAGAATCTGTTGTAACTGTTATTGGAGATTTAAAAATTGATTCTGGGCCGAAAGATCAACAAGCTCTTGTATGTTATCAGAACGAAAAAGCAACATATTCGAAAGGAAATGGCAATAAATTTTGTGGAGACGATAGTGGCGTTAGTTTAATTGGGCAGTTTGATAGAGTCGGTGTAGAGCTGCAGAAAGATACATGTGTAGGAATAGATATAGATAATAACAAAAGCTGGTATAATAGTTATAAAAAGTTCCAACAAAATTTAAATATTGAGGATTATGATAAGTCACCGATGCGCTTAAAATATTCATATTATAATACGCTACCACAAGGGTTGCAAGACAATGGTGGTGGTTATATCAATGGTCATATAATTTCAATTGGTGGTTTTTGTGGTGGTAACAATGCATTTGGATATGCATATTGCTGTGGGATACGTGGTTTTTTAGGTGGTGGATGGTCGTTGAAATTGGATTCGACGAATAAACAATGTTGGAAAAATTTGGCGGCGCCATTTCCTGGAAAACCACGTCAAGGTTTAAATTGTGCAAGTGTTGAAAATACAAATAGTTTATATTGTTGGGGTGGGTTTTCGTACACACCTCTTAAAGTTTCTGCAGCAAAAGATAAAATTAAAACAAAAAAGTCAAATGCATATGGTTTTGTGGATGGATACAAATTAACTGTTTCCAATGATGATAAATTTAAATGGACAAAATTGCCAGATTTGCCAACTTCACAAGGTTCATTTAGTCAAATGATTGCATGTCAAAATGGTGATGAGAAGCATATATTTGTTTTTGGTGGTTCTGATTATGATTCCAACCAGTTTCATACAAACTGGGATAGGAATAAAGAAAATAAAGGTTTAGCTGGTTTTCTTTGGCAATACAATATTCCATCCTCTGATGGAGATGATACGCGTCCGCAACACGAAGCATGGACAAGGCTACCTAATTTACCAGGTACACCACGATTTATTCATTTAGCTATGTGTGTCAAAGATACAATCTATGTGATTGGTGGTGCAACTGAAGGAACTAGTTTTGGCGATACAAATACATTTAAATCTGTTATTGATAATTGGAAATTTTCATTAACAACAAAATCATGGACGAGATTAGCAGATACTCCTGCTATGTTTGGCAATAGTAGAGCACCTAGTAAAGTTTATAAAGACAGGTATATATTTTTAGTTGGTGGATATGGGTATAAATCTGCTGTTGTGAACAATATAGTAAAAACACAAGAGGAACTAAAATACACAGGAATGCCATATTTAAATAATGATGTAAATATCTGGGCTTATTCAAATGGTGTGATGGTTTATGACATTTTAAAAGATCAATTTTTCTGGACAGACCCGTTACCAATTGGTAATAACTATCCGTTGGTATCGATCGTAGGCGATGAATTGTATGTTATAGGCGGTGAGACTGGTGGTGGTTGTTTACTAGGGAAACCAGTTGGGAGGCATAGCGATATAGTGTTTAAAGCAGAAATTCAAATGCGTGATGGTAAAGAATAGTGCAATAGATGTGTGATTGAAGTGTAGAGGGAAAAAAAAGGCACCAAAGAAGAGGCGATTTTGTTGAGGAGAGTATAATAGTTTTAAGGATTATTATTAGAATAGTGCTGTGTCTATATTAATACAGTATTTGACAGACGAATATATGTAGTATACCTAAAATCGATATTAAGTACAAAATCGGATGATCGTCTAACCACATCAATAATCGAACATTTTTGCCCATTTTAATAAAATTGATTTATGAAAGGCGTTTGTTGTATATACAATGCATCTGCTGTAAAGTAAAAAAAAACCCAAACAAATACAATTTGAGTCAATAATACTTCCTACATTCATATTTACAACCATTTTAATCCCTTTTTGACCAATAATAGTAATACATTTGGTATCTAGTAAAAATATAGAAAAAAATATAAAAATAATGGAAGTACGGCCAGAACCAGATAATCCACAAATTCCAATATCAGAACGTGAACATAGGTTTCATAATAAAATTGAACATAACTCAACGTTTGATTTCATAGTCGTTGGTGCAGGATCTGCTGGATGTGTATGTGCAAGTGAATTGGCGAAAGCGAATTGCTCCGTATTATTAATTGAAGCTGGTGAAGAATTACAAAATTCATCTTTAATACGAATACCACGTAATAGTCATAAATTATGGAGAACAGAAGCAGATTGGCATTATAATACTGTGCCGCAAAAACATTTGAATAATAAAATATTACCTGCAGAACGTGGAAAAACACTTGGTGGTTCCAGCTCGATAAATCATTTGATATATGTACGTGGCAGCCCTGAAGATTACAACAGGTTTGCATATCAATATGGACTTGGTGAAGATTGGTCATATAAATCTGTATTAACGGAATTTAAAGAGCTTGAAAAAGTAGATGCTGATAGACTTGGATTATCATCTTCCACGACAATATCATCAAGAGGAACGAATGGAGAGTTGGAAGTAAATATACCATATCCAGCAAAACAAGATGCTGTTTCATTTGTAAATGCTGGTGTTGAAGCTGGTTATGCCAGAAATATTGATTACAATGGTTCACATGGCCAAGCTGGTTTTTCACTATCACAACATCAAGTCTCCCCATTATCACATCGTCGTCAAGATGCATTTAATTGTTTCTGCGAGCCAATTTGTAGAAAAGATAATTTTCATATTTTATCAAATACATTTGTTCGAAAGGTACTTTTAAATGAAAATAATAATAAAGCCATAGGTATTGAAATTGAGCAATTTGATGAAATTTTCAATTTATATTGCGCGAAAGAAATTGTATTAAGTGCAGGTAGTATTAATACTCCTCAAATTTTGCAATTAAGTGGTATAGGACCACGAAAGGAATTAAATCGTCTAGATATTCCATGTAAAGTTGATTTACAAGGTGTCGGTCGGAATTTACAAGATCATCCAAGTTCTGTAATAGCATTTATGTTAAAACCAGAGGTATCTTTAAATACGAATCGAGAATTAGAATATGCTGCTGTTCAATCGCTTGGTTACATACAAAGTCCAAGTATTATTGCAGATGAAAAAAGAGACAACATAAAATATGGATGTGATTTACAATTGAATCTTTCATCTGGTTTTGTCTCTTCTACACGTAAATTTTTTACTCCTATTGCCACGGATAATCCAGAACTATGGAATCATGATAAAACGTTAATACGACAAATTTTAATCGAAAAAGCACAAGAACAAGAGCGATTAACAGAAAATGTTGTACCACCACAAGTTATTGCAATTGTAGTTATGTTAAATTTATGTCGATCACGTGGGCAATTAACATTAAATTCAAATGACCCACATGATAAACCAAATATTGATCCAAATATGTTTGAAAATGAAAATGATTTAAATGCAATGATGCATGGTTTACGTGAAGCCTATAAAATAAGTCAACAACCGTCCTTACAAAAAATCATTCAACAAGCAACATTATCGAAGGAAGTGTTAGATAATGATGATTTATTAAAAGAATATTTACGAAAAGATACTGGATCAACGTGGCATCATTGCGGTACATGTTGCATGGGAGATGTACATAATAATCCAAATGTAGTATGTGATTCAAAATTAAAGGTAAAAGGAATCGATGGATTAAGAATTGCAGATGCAAGTGTCTTGCCATTTTGCACATCTGGCAATATTAATACGGCTATACTGATGATTGGGAAAAAATGTGGAAAATACATTGTTTCAGAATATGGTGGTGGTATGATGAAGAAGAGTAATAATACGAATAATAATTATACCGCGAGGCTTTAAACCCTTTTTAAAAATATTTTTGAAAAAATATAAAAATGAAATTTTTATTGAGAGATAAAACGCATTGTTTTTTTTGTTATATTGTAATGTTTTACCCAAAGTACGATTCGTACCGGTTCGTACATTTTACATTTACCTACGTAAAAGAATACCAATGCCAATTTTTTAATATGATCTTGTTTCTACTCTCTATGCACCTATATAATTTTTCTTCTCTCTTTATATTTAATATCCTTGACCTTTTAAGCTTGCTTTGTCATCTTCCTGGTTGCTGCATCCACAATTTGTTTCATGGCATATTTGTTTTGCAATTGTCATTGTCTTTTTATGGAAATTAGGATGTTTATAAAGTTGTCCAATACGTAACATGACAGATAAATACAAAGGATTCTCTCCATCTCCTGGTTTTGCAATTAATTCTTTAAACATCTTACCAATTTCAGTACTATCAATATCTTTACCTTTTTCTTTTTCTTCCACCATCATCCTAACAAAATCAGCATTGCAATAATCAACTTCATTTCCTTGGGTAATTCCTTTGGCACAATGGCAATGCTTACGTGATTCATCCGCTACCATGCAAGCCTCATACCCTCCTGTTTCTAATCCAGTTATAACATCTTCTGGTAATTTTCTATTGACTAAAACATGCCAATTTAAAACGTCGCTATTGCCTTCAAATATAGTTTTTTGTTTTGTAACAAGCATGCCAATCGCTTCTGTACATTTGCTACAATGGGAAACAAAACTATTGACATACATTGCCTTGCACATACTATTTTCACGTAAAATTTCAATCGGTGTCATGGACAAGATATCTTTCTTTTTAGCCTTGTTTTCAAAATTAGCAGTCAACCGTTTTACTTGCTCTTGTATTTTTTTAATACAATTCGGTATTGATGTTGGCAATTCCATATTTTTCCAATCTACTTTCATACCAAATTTGCTTCCAGTATCTTTTAATATCTTTAAGTTGAAAACGGAAGTTTGTTTCATATCATATTTGATTTGCTCCCAAATACCATATAATCCAGGTAAATTAAAATCTGCACTGTGCACCATACCCATCGATGCTTCATTAAATTTAAGTTCCACTAAATCGCCGTCAAATTGCATGTCCCATTTAATGCAGTATTTACCAATGGATTTAACGAATTTCTCCGCATTCCAATATCCAGCAGTAAATTTGGTCAATGTATTTAAAATAGGTGTGACAGGCATATGTACAGTTGAACCAGCAAGAAATTTTAACAAATCAAGCATATTGATACAATATGGTTTATTGCTTGGAGATTCCCCTAGATTTACTAATGTAAACAATGGTTTAAATTTAGCTTTCTCCGACGTTTTCACTCCTACTTGTGCGGTTAATTTTGTTGGAATTCCAAGTTTTTGAAACATTTGTAACATTGCTTCTTTTCCTGATAATGGATGGTTCACTTTTTGTTCTTGTTTACCAAACATTTTTGCCGTTTCCTTCTCGTTTAAACGAAAAACATTTAACTGTGCGTTTACTAATGATTTAATTTTCATCTTATTTTGTTGTTTTGCAAACATTTGTATTAATAAACTTTTTCCCGGTTCATCGTCTGGCCTTTTTTCGCGCCCTTCGCAAGCTTTATTTACAAAATTGATTGCTTGTTTCAATGTACATGAAACATGCCCGGCATTGCTACTTTTTTGCATTTTTAAAAACCATGTATGTCCATTATGACGTTTGCACATTATATCTTTTAATTTATCTGTTGCCCAACGTTGTACACAACCATTTAAAGATGTATATGTAGCAGCGGCAGTCTGTGCTAATTTATCGATACTTTTTGATACTACATCTTCGCCTAATGTTAATGAAGATACAAATTTATAACATAAAGTTGCACCAGTTGCTGGTAATGTATATGGTAAACATTGTAAACCTTGTGGAATACTTTTTAATACATCTGCAATTCCTTTCTCCTCCACCGTTGTTGCATTACTATATGGTATTGTAAAAAAAATACATTGTATACCAAATATGATATATACAATTGGGTATATATATTTTCTCATGGATGAAAACTAATGTGGTATATTATACGATTTATATATATATACACAGAGAGAGAGAGACACACACACGAACGCAGGTTGTCACAGAATCTTTCCTCACTTCTCTTTATCTTATACTACAGCTATACATTTATCATTTGTCCACACACACACACACACACACACACACACACACACATACACACACACATACATGTATATATATTTTCTAATTCCCATCCCCCCTTTCGTTTAGTGCTTTAGCTTCTTTTTTTACATTTTAATTTAGCATCACACAGGCTTGGCCATAATTTGGTTGAAAATTTAAGTGCCTTTGGAGTTGGAATTTCGTCATGAACCGCTATCAAATGCTGATATTTTTAGTACGATGGTATGTATACTCGACCTTTGCACTTCACACGATGCAAACCATACATGTACACCTTAAAACAGCAAAAAATATTGTACTTATTATTTTAAATGGTATACTAATGCCGGTAATCTACCATTTCTACGGTATTATAATTCTATCCTAAAGTTTGATAGACTCGAGTTTTGATAGGGAACTTTCTGCTCACGATGGTTTTCGATCAAAAAAAAACTTAAAAAACTTTAACTTCGCCGCTTTTGTTGTTGCTATTATTTGCATCACATTTTTTTCAATCAAAAAAAATCATCAAAATGCACCAAATAACCCATAAAAAAACCAAGTCGTCTATATATTTGATATGTAAAACAAATGTGTACACATCGTAGATATAGATAAAAGAACGATCAAGAAAAGAAAACAATAACGAAAACAAACAATCGTACATATTATCATCATTGTTGTTGTTATATATATAGATATATATTATTTGTAACGATAATTTTATATTGTCTGATAGATAGTATTATTATTATTTCGTGTGAAATAAAATTTTTAAAATATCATTTAATAATAAACGTCGTATTTCATTGCCTAATTTAGGGGAAAGTTCAAATCGTATAATAATGTGTTGTAAAGCTGCTTTGTAATTTTTTTTATATGTATTTAAATATCGTTTTAATTCATTAATATTATATAATTTAAATGTAGTTCGATATGGCAATACAGGATCATCTAAATCAACATTTGCATTTTTATTGTCTAATTTTGATTTTTTCCCACCCATTTATATATATATAGCTGTAAATTGAAATGTATGTATTTAATCCAGGTACAGTACTATACTATCTATATTTCACAAAACGCGTATACGTACATACAGTACTACTTGTTCACATGGTGCATATAGATGTATGTGTATGTCTGCGTATATTTACACATGATGGGACATATTTATACCATATATGTTTTTTTTAACGGCTGCTTTCCAGCTTTTGCCTTCTTTCCGCAACAAAACAAATGGAGAAGTTAAAGTGATTTTTTTTTATGTCAAAGCTGATATACGGGGGGATAGTGACATATTGGATAATTCATTAAAATCGGATATTCTTGATATTTTCATCCAAATTAACATTGGCCATTTTTGGAAATTTATATAAAAAAAAATTGTATGATATAATTTAATTTACGCATTAATTTATTGTTTTAATTTACTCATGATAATTCCTACTCTTCAAAAGAATACCAGGTACAATAACTGAAATAATCTATCTCACACACTAGTGTGTTGATATTCTCATAATCGAGAATACCAAATTGTATGATATAACATAAAATTAATACGATTAAATTCCAATCTTTGGTATAAAAAATTATTTACGCTGGAGGGTTCTTTTTTTCCCTCTTCTCATCTCGTTTCTGTTTTGCTTTTTGTATTTTTTTGCATCTTACTTTGTGATTTTTCCAGTGTTTCTTCTGGCATTCACGACCGCAATATCTCGCCTCTTTGCATGCAGTGCACTGTTGCAATTTTTTTTTCCTCTCTCCACAATATGAGCAAGCTAAATCCCAATATTCTTTTTTCACACCTTCTGATTTAATATCAGAACCAACATTATCCATCCAAGATTCGATTAATTTACGTATTTTCGAATCTGTCTCGCTGTCTACTTTTTGTTTTTTCCTATTTTTTGATAAAAAAATACATGCATCATATGGATGAAGACCAGTGCACAAATATTCCATTTCTTTAATTAAGATTTCCGCACGCCCAAATGTCATTGCTTCGCAATTAAATGACATAGCTTCAACACGTATTGAAATATCACCGTATGTAATTGCTCCTTGGGGTAAAATCATGTTTAAAAATCCTACAAAATCCCATTTATTTTCAATAGTTGGATGAAAACCATCGTGTTCATTCAATCGTTGCCTGAGAATATTTACTTCAGATATTGAAGGAAGTGATACTGATATCTGCCTAATTTCTTGAAAACCATATCGTTGTATCTCCATTTGTTTAGGAATTGGCTGTCCAGTTAATTCGAGATATGGATGCACAATTTGCTCCACTACATGTTTTGGAACTGGATTATACATAACTATGGTTTGAAGCTGTTTTTTTGCATTTCTTTTACATCGTGATAAGTAATATTTTTTACAACAACGACTGAAAGGTTTGAAATTATCAATAGAACCCTTATTAATAAGAACGTTACGTGAAGGGATATGGGTAGTAAGTTCACTAGCAGGACCAAAGCCGTAACAAAAAGGGCACACGTCATCATCCTTCACTATTAAATTATCTGCCATTCCTAAAGTTTTAAAACCTTCAAATTTTTCAGGCGAAGTCAATGTATCAAAAAATTTCTTTTGGTTTTCCATCCAACGAGTGTTGACCCTTGTTGTGCTCCACGTGCAAAAAGTTAAATTCAATCTACAGCCAATTGTTTTCTTTGGCCGTTCACGCAAGTCAGCATTTGCCATTGTATCGGACGAATTACATACAAGGCCCTCATTCGTAGGTGATGTAACTAAGGTGGGTTTATTAATTAATGTGTAATGGATTGAACCAGATATTCTTGCACGCTCATATGCTCCCGCGACTCGCTCAAATAATTCATCCATATATTTTGCAGTTCGAACACGAAATTCAAACGAACCACCCCCAACAAGTGCACCAACATATGTGATTGCATTGCCATCAGGAGATGGGACCAAAGCCGTATGAAAGACACCATACTTCATGCCGGCTTTGTTAAATACAGATGGATTGCATATCTTCCCAATTTTATCAGCCAATCCCCTCACTATAAATACATTTTCTTTTCCATCGTTGGTTACTTGTACAAACACAGCACCACGTGGTGTATGCCCAACAACAACGAAATCATCTACAATATGGAATTTCCAATGTTCCATCATAACAAACTCTGGTTCCTGAATTTCGCGTCCAATTAGTTCCAATTGTATACCCCGCCTTCGTAAACGAGTTAAAACATATTGGTGGTTTGCTAATATTTCAGCTGCAACAACAAGCCTGTCTGCATTTGGAACAGTTGAAACTTCAATGTTCCAGTTTACAAGTTTTTGTTTTTTCGCTCTTCTTCGAACATTTACCCTTTTTGCGGCTACAAGCCCAAGTATGCCATACATGCAATAAAAATACATTCCTTGTTCCCTTGGCAATAAACCACGACTATTGGCCGGTTCTAGTACAGTCAATATTTCATCATCATTTTTTGACTCTGATGCATTATTTGAGGTTGGAAACGAAAATGCCATCAACTCTATTATTATTGACAAATATTAATACGTACTGGATGTATGGATGCAGACGATTATAGAATATATTATATATATATATGTGTGTGGATATGACACCTAGTAATATTATATTAATACAAATACAGAAATACTATATATTACCAGGCACTGGGTGTAGATACATATAGTGTCTATATATATTAATATATAAGTTATGTATGCAGCATATCTTTTTTTTGGTGTTTTTTTGCCGTAGTCTAAGTCAGCAGCAAGAACCTATCATCTGGCTATTCGTAAGAATGGTTTAGGGATAATATTTCATCATCACACCACGCACAGTGCTAGTCGAGCTTGCTCGACGCTTCTTCGCGAAGAAGTAGCACAGTGCCACACACACTTAACACATATACAGTATTTTTTACTAATATTACAATATGTATAAAATAAATTGGTTCCTTTACTTGAATACTCTCTCTTTTCCTTTGTGGGCACTCTGCGTTCATCGCTGGTTGAAATTATTTTAAATTACTGTTAATGACTGATAATATAATTTTTTTTTTTAACCTGTTACATATTCATAATCTGTATCGAAATCCTCGTTCTTTGCTCTACTGTAATATGCTGCAACTGATCCACGTCGATGGCTACATCCATTAGGCAAATTATGAGATGCAAAAAATGTACCTTTGAGCTCCACAATTGAATCCTCAGGAAATTGTTTTTGTGCAGCGGTAAGACAGTCTTCGTACAAAACGCTTTTGTCCTCAGTCGTTGTTGTAGTCTTAAATATCCTTTTCAGCTCTGGTATCTCGCTCGCCATGCATTTCCTCGTTTAATGGTATGCCCCTGTATGTTTAAGACACCAAACCACAGCATTGCCACACCATCCAGAAAACAAAAACCAAAAACGAAACCTAGCAGGCGGGTATCACGCGAACATAGGCCGCAGGTGTCTTGACTCTAGGCAATATGTTACTTGGGCAGCGGAATAATCTTATCGAATTCGGATTCTTTTTCACCGATTCGGTGGTTGTTTGTAATACTATTGTTATGGTATATACATGTCTTTTTTTAGATGTATCGGTCCGAATAGAAAAACAACCCATACTGTGTGAGTGCCCAGAGTGCTAATGAACCAGTTGCGGATATTTTTAAACGGTCCAATATGATAGGCTAACCGGTGAAGTGAATGCTACGGCACGTTTTTGTACTTATTTTACCTGTTTTAGGAGTTTTGTCCGTAAGCGTAATGCTATCGTAATAGCGTGAGAGCCCGAAATTTGGAGGTAGGGGACACAGCACAGAAACATTAAGGTTTTGTGAATATCGACGAGGGCGCACAGTTTGTATGTAGACTGTACTGTACAGGCTATCTGGTCCTATCAAAAAATAAAAAAACCTTCGAAAAAAATGATAAATTTAGAGTGAAATAAGGTTTTTATTATTATCATATGCTGAACTATTTTATTGTCACCAACCCCACATCAACTAACCAGAGATGGATTTAGACAACATAGCAATCTGAATGAAATCAAACACACGAAGAAGAAAAAAAAGCAAGGAGAAAACCTGTAAGAAAATAATATATATTAAAATATACGCAACTTTTAAACCATTACGCTTCCCATTGGTTCCTTTTTTTCACCGCTATCTATTTCCATGGATTTTATTTGAAGTTTGATATCACCTTGTTGTTTTTGCTGATCGTTTTGACGCTTTGCTTCTTCTTTCTCTGCCTTTTCACGCTCAGCTTTTTATGAAGTCTGGATTTTTCCCACCGCGCATTATATTTTGCACTATATGTCATTTGCAATCTACTTAATTTTTTTCTCTGAACAACGGTTAAATTGCCCTTTAAACCTACCACCTTACTATACTATATTAGATCTACATAGGCTCGTACGAGGGTACTGATCTAATATTGTATAATATCATAAAATCGGATATTCTTGATATTTTCATCCCGTTACCCTTGGCCATTTTTGGATTTTTTGAATTATCCAATACCGTTAAAACAAAACACACATTTCCAGAAGGTTGTAAAAATTAAAAT
>JACLAC010005895.1_pt1 | contig 15996 bp, 9 predicted proteins | sample 8027881 | NCBI WGS metagenome assembly JACLAC01 (sample SAMN15725517, study PRJNA655200) | protist metagenome | isolation source: fluorescence activated cell sorting (FACS) single amplified genomes of... | place: Spain: Blaines Bay Microbial Observatory, Mediterranean Sea | collected 2016-01-19
GGCTGAGCAATCATTCTTAGGACGGTGCTTAGAGCGCCTCTCTCACCAAACCAGGCTTATTGATGACTTATAGAGTAAAAGACTCTCCACAAGAGCAAGCGCTAGAGGCCAACGGGTTGTTAAAGACAAATCCTGTTTTAACCAATGTTCGCTCAAAATCGATCTCTGTACCATTAAGAAAAAGATAAGACTTTCTATCGACAGCTACTCTGTGTCCATCGAAGTCAAAGATACGATCTCTCTCTTCTGGAGCATCAACGAGATCCATGTAATAAGACAGACCTGAACAGCCTCCTCCTCGTACACCAATACGAAGAACGGCCTCTGGTGTCTGACGACGCTTTTTCAAGACATCAAGACGAGTAACAGCTGTTTCTGTAATGCTAATGGCCATTTTTTACTCCCGATCTGCGTGATTCTATTCTCTGCTGCTCTACATAACCAATTTTGAGCCGCTCAGCTCTATCGAGCAAGACTCATTCTCCTGCTGGAACGCCCTGTTTTTCTTGGTAGTCCCTGATCGCCGCTTTAATGGCATCTTCTGCCAATACAGAGCAATGAATCTTCACAGGAGGAAGATCGAGCTCACGTGCTATCGCCGCATTGTTGATTTGCTGAGCTTCATCAATGCTCTTGCCCTTAACCAAGGTCGTAACCAGTGAGCTACTTGCAATCGCAGAGCCACAGCCAAATGTCTTGAACTTTGCCTCTTCAATAATGCCCTCATCACTAATTTGAAGCTGAAGACGCATGACATCACCGCAAGCTGGCGCGCCTACAAGTCCTGTTCCTACATTGTCAGCTGATTTATCAAGTGTTCCAACATTTTGAGGGTTCTCAAAATGATCAACTACTTTGTCGCTATAAGCCATGATATTCTCCTAATTTTTTTATAATTTATTAGCTAATCGCAAGAGACCCTTGTCTCTCTACAGTATTAAAAGTCCCTAATGAGCGACCCAATCAATTGATTTTAAATCGATTCCCTCTTTGACCATCTCATAGAGTGGGCTCATTTCGCGAAGATCTTTAACCTTGCTGACAATAAGTTCCAGCGCTAAATCGATCTCTTCTTCAGTATTAAACCGGCCAATGCCAAATCGAATCGACGTATGAGCCAGCTCTACATCAACACCCATATGTCGAAGTACATAGCTCGGCTCTAGACTTGCCGATGTACAGGCAGATCCAGAGGAGCATGCAATCTCCTTGATGGCCATCATCATGGCCTCACCCTCAATGTAAGCAAAAGAAACATTCAGGTTATTAGGTAGACGATGCTCCCAAGAGCCATTGAGATAAAGCTCATCAAGCTCTGCTTGTAGACCATTCCACAAACGATCTCTAAGCTGACGCACCCGCTCTATACCACCATTGACAATATCTTCTCTCGCCAGCTCTGCTGCTTTTCCTAAGCCCACAATCTGATGAACAGGAAGTGTTCCTGAGCGCATATTCCTCTCATGTCCTCCGCCATGAATTTGGGATTCTAGACGAATTCTCGGGCGACCTTTTCGAACATACAAAGCACCAATTCCCTTTGGCCCATACATCTTGTGACCAGAGATACTCATGAGATCAACGCCCAGAGCCTTCACATCGATCTCGATTCGGCCAAGAGCTTGTACGGCATCACAATGAAAGAGAAGTTTTGAGCTCCTGTTCTCACTTCTAATTTGCCTAACCAAAGCTCCAATCTCTTTAATCGGCTGAATAACGCCAATCTCATTGTTTGCATACATCACACTGATGATGACTGTGTCCGGTCGAATGCTTTCTCGTAGCTGATCTAGAGAGATTAAGCCCTCGCTGTTTACCTCTAAATAAGTGACCTCCCACCCTTCTTCTTCTAGTGCATGACACGAATCGAGAACGGCCTTGTGCTCAGTATAAGGGGTGATAATGTGCCCTTTTTCATTGGTGTTCTTTTCATAGTACTTAGCCGCACCCTTAATTGCTAAATTATTAGATTCGGTGGCGCCACTGGTAAATACAATCTCTTTTGCCGAAGCACCAATCAGATCTCCAACCTGCTCTCGTGCGTACTCAACAGCCTCTTTTGCCACCCAGCCATACTGGTGGTTTCTCGATGCTGCATTTCCATAAAGCTCAGAGAGATATGGAATCATTGTCTCTACAACCCTTGGGTCACAAGGTGTTGTAGCATGGTTGTCTAGGTATATATTTAGCTTGGAACTGCTGCTCATGGTAATCCTTTTCTCTGCAATTTTAGAATTCTCATCTAATCGATTGTAAGGTGATGTAAAGCTTTGGCTTGGTCATTCTTTGCTGGGAAAAAACGATTGTTAGTGCGCTCAAGTGACGGTTTTAAGGGGTGCTGTTATCAAATCAGGAAAAGAAAGGGCCCTCTCTTCTTGGGCGCCTTGATGTGAGGCCTCTGTTCTCGAACGAGAATTTGTTGAGGATTTAGAGGCCCTTAAGCCTCTTTCTTCGATCTCTCCTGCCGTTATTTTCGACATAAGCTCCATGCATCCTGTGTGGGGATCCACTTGCTGTTGAGCCTCTTGGTGAGCTCCACATGTCAAGCAACCAGAGGGCTCTTTATCAGAGCTACAGCCACCACAAACATTGAGAAAACCGAGAGCCTGTTCGAGCTCCTGTTGAAGATGCTGAAACTGTATAATCTTAGCTTCGACCTCTGCTTTTTTCGCCAGATAAAACCGCTGAAGAGACTGCATCAGATCAACACCAGTTGATTCTAATTGAAGCTCCTCTGCAAAAGCTTGAATCTCGGGTAAGGAGAATCCCAAGAGCTGCAGACGTTCAATCCAGCGCAGCTGAATAAGTGCTTCCTCACCATAGAGACGATAACCACTTTCGGTACGTTCTCTTGGCTGTAACAAACCCCTTTCTTCATAAAGTCGAAGAGCTCGATGGCTTTTTCCACTTTGCTCTGAAAGCTGTCCTATTCTTAAAAGAGCACTCTGATCCATTACTTAATCCTTTACTCAAGTATAACCTTAACGTTAGGGTTAGTCTAGTCCTGTCGGCACAACAATGTAGCTCTTAGTCTGGCTCTTGTGACCACTTAATCCAGCTCCACCCCGTCTCTGCTCGCCATGATCTGCCATTCAGCAGGGTGCCATCTGAGAAGATCTCAATGGTGCCTAATTGATCCGTTCTCAAAATATGAGAAGCTTGCCATGCCTCTATAGAAGAATCATGAGGATGTCCAAAGCGGTTGTTTACGCCACATGAGATCAGAGCAAGCCTGGGCTGTAAAGCATTGACCAACGCCAACGAAGAGGAGGACCTTGAGCCATGGTGCGGCACTTTCACAAAGTCTACTTTATCCAAAAGAGGAGCAAGCATCGCCTCAGCATCCTCTTCGATATCACCAGTGAAAAGAAATCGATGCTCACCATAAACAAGCTCAACAACAAGGCTCTCTTCATTAACTCGATCAGCTCCATATGCAGACCATTTTAGAGGGTGATGAACAATCAGCTCATTGGGAAACGAAGCCTCAGGAAAATAGATCTGAGTCTTCTCTTCTTTCCACACCTCCCACAGCTCTTGATACGCCGTTTCTTCCTTCTCTGGAGCTCGAACCGTTAACACCTTGCTGACCTCAATTTCTCCCTGAAGAGCCTTTAGACCTCCCATATGATCTAGGTGTGGGTGAGATAAAATGACCCAATCAAGAGAGTCTATCCTCTCTCTTCGAAGGTAGCGCAGCAAAGATGATGAAGAGGGACCTGCATCTATGAGCCAGTTTTGACCATTGGGCCAACGAATCAAGGCCGCATCTCCCTGACCTGCATCTAGAAAAGAGATTCTAAGCTCAGGGTGCTGACGATTCAAAGGAGCCAGAACAAGTCCATACCCCATCAGCATCAGTAGAGGTCTTTTTCGAAGCCAAATAAGCCCAAAGAGAAGTGCTGAGCCCAAGGGGGATACTGCCGGATGTAATGGCTCAAGTGCAAGTGGTTTAAGCAGTGTCAGCCCACACTCTACGCTCCAATTAGCTCCCCACAAAAAAGGATGGGCATATGCTTCTGGTAAGCTCGAGGCAAGAATTGAAAGCGGAACAGCAACCGAGCCAATCGTTGGCAGAGCAATTAAGTTCGCCAAAGGAGCTATCCACGAAAAACTCTGAAAATAAAGAGCAGACCACGGCAATGTTCCCAAAGATGCACCAACACTAATTCCAAATGCAGAGACCACCCACTGTAAGACTTGCGGCGTATCTGGAGGAAGTAAGCGTGTAAAACGACGCGATATCAAGACCATTCCAATCACCGCTGAAAAAGAAAGCTGAAACCCCAGTGTGTTCAGCTGAGCAGGCTCTTCCAACAAGATCACCATAGCGGCAATTCCGAGAAGATTCCAAACCTCTACTTTTCGGCCAAAAGAGCGGCCAAGAGCCGCTATCAACACCATCCAAAAAGCTCTCTGTGCAGAAGCAGGCCAGCCTACTTTTGCACCATAACCATACGCAGCAAGAGAAGCCGAGGAACAAATCAAGTACGGCACCCAGTGACTTAGACCAAGCCGAGCTAGCTGGACTCCGATGGCCTTAGCCACCAGTGCCGCTATTCCTGCAATCAGACCAATATGCATCCCACTGATAGCAAGCAAGTGGGCCGTTCCCGTTGCCCGCATGAGCTCTTTACTCTCTTGAGCAATCGCAAACCGCTCTCCTGTCGCAAACCCCCAAAGCAACCCCCCATGCTTTTGCTTTTTGAAAACCAAAGGAAGCTCTTTCGGTCGCTGCTTACTCAAGGGTTCCCAACGGTACACTCGCTTTTTTTCTGCTCTGGCTCTTCGACGCTGAAGCCACGCTCGCGGCTCTCCAGGCACCTGTAGCTCAGCCCTACCTTCGCCATAACGCAGCACAACCCAGCTATGCTTTTCTGGCACCTCATCTGGAAACCAAAAGTAGCCCCGTCCAAATTGAGATTCCAGCAGCAAAGAGCGACCACTTTTTAAAACCACCTTCCCGACAACGCTGCCCTCTTTCGGATAGCTAGGCTCTGGATACTGCTCAACAGCAATCAGACCAAGAATAAAAAATAAAAAGACAAAAACAGCCCTCTTTTTACTGAGAATAATGATCAGAATCACAATAAAAAATAGAATATAAAGGAGCCACAGCTGAGCCGTTATCCAAGGCGCACAGAAAACACCACATGTCACACTCGCCCCCCAATAACCCCATCTATAAGTCACAGGCCACCTCCCTTGATTAAAGAGCATCAGAGCAAGATCCGTGCCAAAAAGCTACACAAAGGAGCACCTTAATCAGACCCACAAAAACTCCTGCTGGCCTTTTCTTTTGACCATTTTGGTGATCTTTGGTCAACCAATTGGTTATTTTGAAGCGCAATTCTGATGAAAAACATTATCCCTCTTCTTGCTGCTCTTCTGATCTCCCTAGGGTTCCTTCAACATCACCTACAGCCGGTCTATGCCGATATATCAGGCTATGGTTGGGCGGGTACTTTACGTCACTCATGGATGGTTCAGCATGGGATCTGGAGACACTACGACTATTTTAGAGAGCCCTCCATGGATTTCTACTCTCTACGCTGGGAGAGCTTAATGGTTCCTACTCTGCTGGTGGGCTGCTGCTGAGTAGAGCCTCTGTTGAAATTGAGGTTTGGATTTCTGAGCCTTAAACCAGCTAACGCACACCTGTTTTTTTGGGACCATAACCTCCCCCTCCTGGGGTCTCTATTCGGAGTCGGTCTCCTTGCCCAGCTTGCCAACTTGGAGGCATCGGCTCCCACCCGTGACCACAATCTCTCAAGTCGATCCCAACAGCACCAGCCAAACCACCGAACAGACCTGAAGCGGGTTGTTTTCTTCGTGTTGCCAACAAGGCTACCGAAGCAGGCTCCAAGAAAAGCCACTCTTTAATGACCCCATCTCCTCCTTTAAAAGTACCAAGTCCACCACTTCCCCAGCGCCGACGCCAGCAAAGAAGACGAATGGGAAAACGATGCTCTAGCTCTTCGATATCTGTGGCTCGTGTGTTGGTCATGTGAACCTGAACAGCTGAACCTCCATCACAACTTGCCCCTGCGCCAGCACCTCCTCCTATGGTCTCATAAAGAGCTCCTCGTCTGGTTCCAATGGTTACATTGTTCATGGTTCCCTGAGAGGCTGCTTGAACACCAAGAGCACGCATAATTGCATCAACAAGCCGTTGGCTACTTTCTACATTTCCTGCTGCAACCGCACGAGGATAGCTCGGATCACAAAGCCCACCCTTATTTGTCTGTAATTTCCAAGGACGCAGAAACCCTGCATTAAGCGGAATATCATCATCAACAAGCGCACGCATGACATAAAGAAGTACCGCTCTCAAAACAGCTTTTGGGGTATTTAAATTTCCCAAAGAAGGATCTGCTTGAACCCATAGCTCAGAGTCTCCCTCCGAGATTCGAAGCTCGACAGCTATAACCAGATCCTCGGTATGAGAATCAAGCCACTCTCCTGCCTGATAAAGACCTTGATTGGCCTTAATCCAACGCTGTGCAACTTGCTCTCCATGAAACAAAAGAGCATCAAATTGCCCCAAGCAAACACGAGAACCAAGCTGAGCAAAGAGCTCCTGAAGCTTGGTGGCACCGAAAATACATGCCGAAAGCTGAGCCTTTAAGTCTGCCCAAACCTCATCTTCCTGACGGCTATCAGACAAATCTAGGGGCTGAAAATCATTAAAAAAGAGGAGCTCTTGGCTAAGTAAAAAACCCTCTTCTTCTATATGCTTCGCAAACGGAGGCATCGAGCCTGGATGGGTACCACCAACATCAATATGATGGCCTCTGTTGGCCACAAAAGCTACCAGACACCCCTCCCAATAGACGGGCATCATAACGGTAATGTCAGGTAGATGAGAGCCTCCAGTATAGGGATCATTGCTTACCCAAGCACTGCCTTCTTTAAGCTCGGCTCCTTGCTTTTTGAGCAGCCCTTGAATGGTCTCTCCCATTGCACCCAAATGAACCGGTACATGGGGAGCATTTGCTATCAGCTCTCCTTTTGCATTAAAAACAGCACACGAGAAATCACGGCGCTCTCGAATTGATGCTGAGCGAGCAAGACGAGCAAGACGCTCTCCCATCTGCTCTGCCAATGCCATGATCCGTCGGCCAAAAATAGCCGTTTGAGCGGGATGAAAGTACTCAACAAAGTGCTTGCTACGGCATCCTTGATGCACGAGCTTAAGGGCTTCATCAACCAACGAAACGACCCACCCCTCTTCTACAATAACGGTACTGCCTTGTAGCAAGACGATGGCTGGACCTTGTACTCCATCGGCATGCTCCCAGCTAACACATGGTACTGAGCGCCAAGCGCCAAAATAAGCTCGCGTTTCTTCGGAAGCTCTTCCCAGAGGAGCAATTTTTATATCCTCTATCTGACGATGCTCTTCGAGTATCCAGCGAAGCTCCACCCACTCAACCTCACCATCCTGCTCATAACCAAGCCGTTTTTTATGAGCTTCTCGAAAAAGATGCTCCACATGAGCAATACTCTCACCTGAAAGCGCCTCAATCCAAAGCCCCTCTCCAGTGCCCCTATAGCGACCTCTAAGGTCGACACGTTCTCTCCAAGCACCCGCCTCCAGCTCCTGACTTTTTCCAGAAACATGTCGCAAATGCGCCACAACAGCAGAGATCCAGTCCCAGCTCAAAACCTCTTCTGCAAAAGGAACCACACGCTCCACTCGTTGTGCTGCTCGACCGATACCCAGCGCTGAAAAGCCACCAGCAAGCAGAGGAATAACGATCATGCTTACCCCCAGCTGCTCTGCTACACGGCATCCATGAGCAGGACCTGCTCCTCCAAAAGCTACCAAAACATGCGTTTTAGGGTCAACTCCCTTTTCTGCAGCATGTCGCAAGATGGCGCCTGCCATGTTTTCTGCCGCTACCTGTTGAAACTGAAGTGCTATCTCTTCTAAAGAGTATTCGGGCAAAAGCTGCTGTAGCTTCGCAGCAGCTACTCGAGTATTTAATGGTTGATCATAATGAGGACCACAGATATTCGGAAAATTAACAACTCGCCCCAGTACCACCTCGGCATCCGTTAAGCTTGCTGCTCCGCCACGCCCATAACTTGCTGGTCCTGGATTTGAACCAACAGATCGAGGACCAACCTTCATTAGACCTTCTTGACAGCTTAAAATACTCCCTCCTCCCGCCGCAACTGTTTTAATCTCAACAGCAGGAACCTTGAGCTGCCAGCCTCCGACAGAAAGCTCTGAAGCTCTCAGAATGTGCCGATCATAGTGACATAGATCGGAGCTTGTTCCACCCATATCAAACCCAAAGGCTTGTCTGATCCCTAGCTTTCGACAAAGATGCTCTACAGCAATAGCTCCTCCTGCCGGCCCTGACAGAGCTGCTTTAGCTCCCGACCACTCTGAGCTATCATGCCGAGCAAGACCACCATCTGAGCACATATAAAGAGCGGGCTGCTTCGGTAAAAGAGGAGAAAGAGAGGCATCAGCAATGGTCGTATGAAGACGTGCTAGAAAACCTCTAGAAGAGGTGACCTGATGACCAATGGAAACCTGTGAGAACCCCTGCTTCAACACGATTTGAGCCACCCGAAGTTCCTCTTCAGGAGCAAGAGGCCCATGGACAAGAGCCACCGCAACAGAGCGAATGCCCTGCTGAAAAAAAGCAGCCAGCTGCTCAATGTCAACCGTTGCGGGCTCTAAGACCACACCTTCTGCTGAGATTCTCCCCTCAATTTCAAGAACCTGAGGAGAAAGCTTTTGCTCTCTCCGTGCAAAAGGATCAAACAAGTCTGCTCTTCGCTGATCTCCAATGGCCCACAGCTCCCCAAACCCGCGGTTGGTAAGAAGAAGTACCGCCTCTCCCTGTTGCTCCAGAATAGCATTGGTTGCTACTGTTGTTCCTCTTCGAAGCTCATCAACACCAGTCGGAAGTTCTAGCTTATGGCTGAGCTGCTTTTTAAGCCGAAGCTTGCCCTGTTCAACCGCAATGCAGTCTGTAAACGTTCCCCCTTGGTCAACCCACAGCTTAGACCTCATTCTCTTCTCTGCTAATACTCATTACAAGAGCTCTCTTCTGCGTAGCTATAATGAATCACACTCAAAATGACGATGCTCTTTCTCTTCTTGCTCACACCAAAAGCTCATTAAAATTAAGCTTTTTTGCACCGAAACACCCTGCTGCTCTGTTAGTTATAGCACTCTTGGAGTGTGTCTTGTGGCTGAAGAAAACAAAACCAAAAATCAAAAGCTCTTTTTTATATTTGCACCTTCTATTGTCGTTATTCTTAGCGCCATTGGCTTTTTTTGGTGGGATCGGGGAGCATTTCCTGGATTTCGACCAACACTCTACGAGCGCCCTATTCAAGAAATCACGCTTAACGATAGAGGTGTTCGTCTCCACGGCATGGCTCGCTATGACATTAAAACAACGCAAAAAAACGATGACGATGAAATTCTCTACTACATTTTTCCTTTGTTTCCGCTTGATGACATCAACAACAAAACTATTAATGTCATGGTTAGAAGTAAAATTCCACCGGATTCACTCGCTACGATTGAAGAGCGTATAATAGAAGGAACAACCAAGCCTCCCACGCGTGTAATTTCCAAAGATCTACGGATATCTTGGATGAACCTAGGCTACTCATTCAATAAAAAATTCGTGCTCGTAGACTCCTTTGACGACAGCCTAGATAGAGAGTAAGGTACTGATTTTAAAGATTTAAAACACTTTACATTAAAATCAGCACCTCAATCTCATCCAAGCTCCTACCATCCAAAGAGAGAGCTACCCTTTGCCATTAAGGCCTCTTCAATGCGCAGCAGCTGATTGTACTTTGCTGTTCGCTCTCCCCTACAAGGAGCACCTGTTTTAATTTGTCCAGCATTGGTAGCTACCGCCAGATCTGCAATGAAAGCATCCTCAGTCTCTCCAGAGCGATGAGAGATCATACAGCGATAATTATTTTTGTGTGCCAGCTCTATCGCATCTAATGTTTCCGTTAATGTTCCAATTTGGTTGACCTTAATCAAGATCGCATTTGCTACCCCCTGATCAATACCTCTTTTAAGACGAACAGGATTGGTTACGAAGAGATCGTCTCCAACGAGCTGAACTTTCTCTCCAAGGCGCTCGGTTAGCTGACCCCAGCCATCCCAATCATTCTCATCAAGCCCATCTTCAATGCTAATAAGAGGATATTTCTCAGACCAGCTAGCATAAAGATCAATAAGTCCCGAGGCACTCAGCTTACGACCTTCTCCCGCAAGGTTGTATGTTCCATCTTCAAAGAATTCTGTTGCCGCAACATCCAAAGCCAGTGCTATTTGATCTCCGAGACGATAACCTGCTCGCTCAACCGCAGTAGCCACCAACGCTAAGGCCTCTTCGTTCGATCCAACATTAGGAGCAAAACCCCCCTCATCACCTACACCAGTCGCTAGTCCATCAGCCTTCAAAATCTTCTTCAGATGATGATAGATTTCCGAGCCCCACTGCATCGCTTCAAAGAAGCTAGAGGCTCCTATCGGGGCGATCATAAACTCTTGAATATCAACATTGTTGTCCGCATGTGCTCCCCCGTTCAAAACATTCATAAAAGGGACTGGTAAGCGATGAGCATTGATTCCACCAATGTAGCTATGGAGTGGTAACATCGCGCTTTCAGCAGCAGCACGAGAGAGAGCTAAAGAGCATCCAAGAAGAGCATTAGCCCCGAGACGGGACTTATTTGGTGTTCCATCAAGCTCGATCATCATGTGATCAAGCGCACGTTGCTCGAAAATCGATGCTCCAACTAATTTGGGAGCAATTTCCTCATTAACATTTCGAATCGCTTGTCGAACTCCCTTACCATGAAAGAGCTCTCCTCCATCTCTTAGCTCAACAGCTTCGTGCTCTCCTGTACTTGCGCCACTGGGCACAGCTGCTCGACCAAGAATACCTTCTGAGGTAATAAGATCAACCTCAACAGCGGGGTTTCCTCGAGAATCAAAAATCATTCGTGCATGTACCGATTCAATAATAGACATAGATAAACCTCTTGAAATAACGTTCGAAAGAGTGCTATCCGTCTTGATCCTCGTTTGCAAGAGATGCATGACAGAGATATGCTCTTCTTCATAAATATGTTTGGAGAATCCATGCTTGGCTTACTTTCTTTGCTGCTCAATAGCCCCTCTTTCGCTGAGGGAAATATTCAATTTGATGCCTCAAAAGTCAAAACGAAAAATTGGTCCACAGGAGAATCTCTTGGAGCCGTAGGTCGCGTCGAGATTAATGGTCCGATAGAAGTTCCTCTTTTTCTCTCTGATAGCACCAAAAACCCCTCCTCTTCTCCACTTAGCGCAGCTCCTTTTGTTTCAGTTACCAGCTACCCAGAGATTTTAGAGGGAGAAGATGGAAATAACGAAGAAAGTACAGAAAAGTTCTTCTTTGCACTCTCCACAAATGATTCAATGATCGTCGTTAACGACGACTTTATATCCAAGAACAACCTTGAGGTAAAGACAATCAACAAGCGTCTTATTCCCGTTCCAGATGACTATAAAATTGGCGGAGAGATTAAGATTGTTACCATTCCTCGAATTGATATCGGTGGATTACACCTCTTTGATGTTACCGCATATGTAAGCTCTTCAGAATCAAAGCTCTCTGATCATGATCTAATGATCGGACTTGATGTGCTTGATCTAGCCTACAGTATTCTTCCCAGCAAAGGTGTTGTTCGGTTCGGCCCACTATCAGAGGGAGAGAAATTTATAGAAGATGTTGGAGGAGCAACCTTAGATTACAACTCAGGCTCATGGGAGCAATCTTCTTTTACTCAATCTTCCAGCAGAAAAGAATTAAAATCTATTCGTCATAAAGGAGCACTGTTAACCGAGCTGAGCATCGGAAATACAACCTACCCCGTAGCCCTCAGCTCAACCGACGCAAGCTCGGCTCTTTTTGTGCCTTCTCAGTCTCTTCCTCCTAAAAGCCCGAGTAAATTCAAGGGAGATCTCTCCATTCATTGGCTTTCAGTACAGGCAGATGCTCTGGAGCTTCCTGCTAGCTGGTTTACTGCGATCAACAACCCAATGAAAACATATGAAAAGCAAGTCATTGGAGTCATTGGCTCCGATCAGCTACACCTGCTCGACATCGCTGTTTCCCCGAGCAACAACAAACTAGCACTCAACGCTGGTACTGAAATCAACTATAAGAGTATAGAAAAAGAGCAGCTCGATCGGCTCAGAAAAGAGATCGCACAAAGAGAAAGTGAAGAAGATGAAATCTCAGCCGAAGAGTGGACCTCTCTTGCAGAAAAAGAGTTCAACGAGCACCACTTTGATGATGCCCTCTTAACGATCCAAAAAGCTCTCGCTCTTGAAAAAGAAGATTGTACAATATGGGAAAGCAAAGGCACCTTTGAGCTATATCTGAACGACCTAAGTGCTGCTCAAGCCTCTCTAGAACAGGCTTCTCTCCTCTATCATGGCTGGTGGGATCGCTCTCTTGATGAGCGCTTGGAGCTTACCAAGACCCAAAATGAGGCCCTGGAAGCTGCTGAAAGCGATGAAGAAAAAGAAGAGCTCAAAGCATCTGGTTGGGTTGAAGCACAGTCTGAGACCTGCAAGGAGAGCGATCGCATCATTATGAAGCTAGAGCTATTAAACAACCTTGACAAGAAGAGCTCGACCGAGACGCTCAAGCAAAGCTATCTCCAAAATATAGATCTTGACTGGCTATTTCCCTCTTTTACTGGTAACGCTGCACTGCTCACAGGAGATCTAGCACTGGCTCAAGAAGCCTATCGCCAAGCTATCCTTCTTGAGCCATACCCATCTGCGGCCAACAGGTTGGGACTGGCACTCTACTATACTGATATTGGAGAGTGGAGATTTGCTAAACCCCTCTTTTTAGAGGCAATGCAGCTAGACCCCGAAAGCTCGCTGACACTTATCTACTACCTTGAAAATGCTCGAGGAGAAACCAATCCAAAGGCGCTCCTCAAGTGGGCTCAGCGATGGAGAGCGGCCAATCCAAACAGCAGTGCTGCTCATTATGGGCTCGTCTATGAATCAAAAAAGCAAGACGATCAGCGCAGCTACGAGGCTGCCGTAAAATTGGCCGATGTTCACTTTGCAGAGCACACGAAAGGCCCAAGTTATTACACTCACCTCAGCACCTACATCTCTTACTTGATCCTTGTTGAGCGTTTTGAAGAGGCCAAGCTGCTTCTTGATTCTATTGAAGGGTTCAAGACATCGACACTCTCCCTTGCAAGAGCAGAATATGCTGCTGCTATGGGAGATAGTGAAGCTGCAGATAAACACCTCTTAATCAGTACATTGCTGGTTAAGACCAACCCTGCTCTTACCATGATGCTCAAAGAAGAGGCTCAGGCAAGTGCTACAGAAGATGCTCCTGCTAACGAGGCTCCCAGTAACGAGACTGAAGCAGAAACACAGGAATAAAGCACCTAGACACTAATAGTCTGTGCTGGGTAAGCAGAGCTCTTTCAAAGCTGTGATGTACTGCTGATAAACTCCTTCATCAAAGCTGATGCCTTTTCCATCTGCACGGAGTGTAATCACGCCCTCTTCTCGAAAAGCGCGAAGCGCATTAGAGATGTTGACCTTCGATAATGCTTCTGGCCAGTGAAACTCCTGTACCGCCATTCTGGCCTCACCAAACTCCTGAATTTTAGAGGGGAGCTGCTTCGCTGTAATGCTGTGCTGACGCAGAGAGTGTGCTGCTTTCAAGGTCAGGTAGTAGGACTCTAAGAAGTTACGGGTCAGACCAGCCAGCTCTTGTAGATAGCTTTCATTTTTTATCATCAACATTCGCTCTTTGGAGAGGATGGTTTCTGGAGAAGGTCGAGCTCCATTCTGAAGTTGCTCCGTCCAAAGCTGGCTCTCTTCTTCAGACAAAGGTTCAACAGCCCCATAAATCATAAGCACCTTCAGAGCGTCTTGTAAGTGCTCTTCTATAGAGAGGGTTGGGTTGCTGGGGAATTCGTAGCGCATCATATAAAATTGGAGCATAAAAAGCTGCTCAATTTCTTCTATGAGCTCAGCCGTTGAGCGCTCTTCCTCCTTTGATTGGTCAAAGCTTATTTTTCTACCGACAACGGACAAGATGGCATTGCTTAAAAAGCTAAACATTGCCACAAAATGAAGCAAACCGTTCTTGTAGTACTCCATCGTAATTCGTGTTTTAGAGAACACCTGAACAATTTCACCCTCTTCATCTGAAATAATTTGTATCCATTTTTCAGATAAAAATCGCTCTAGAGCCTCTTGTACAACCCATCCACCATGATCAAGTGATACAGCGGACATTGCTCCTTGTAGCCGCAGAAGCCGATCAAATCGCTCTGCACGCTCAAGAACACGGGTAAGCCGAATTCCCGTAGCAGAAACGGAGAGTAAAGACATGGCGGTAATACCCGTTGGCAAAATCAGCATATTCTTGCCAATCTCGAACATAATTCGCTCTCCGACCTCAGCTAAAAACTCACGACGTTCGGGCTCTCCAATTTCGGTCCAGCTGGGTGTTAGGCTTTGTATTTCTTCATTTAAGTAAATAGCCTCTCCAACACGCAAGTAAACCTTACCAAAACGTTTTTTGAGCACCGAGCTGGCTCTTAAGATGCCACCAAAGCTCTCTCTCTTTTTATTTCCCCCAGCAAGCTCATGTGCATAGCTCTTTTCCTCTGCAATTTGCTCGTAAGAGATTGATATTGGCAAGAGCGATACTCGCCTATCAGGACGGTGATCAGCTGCCGCCTCTGCGACAATACCAAGCATTCCTATTTTGGGAGGCAGTAACTTTCCTGTTCTTGAGCGTCCTCCTTCAATAAAAAACTCGACGGGAAACTCATCTCGGATCAGCTGCTTTACATAGCGAGCAAAAACAACAGGAAAAGTAGCCTCATTTTTAAATGTTCTTTTGATAAAGAAGGCGCCACAACGCCTCATTATGGTACCAAAAGGAAAGAACAAAAGGTTGTCTCCCGCAACCACATGTGGAAGCGCTAAGCCCATAGCGTGAAACTGGCTGGAGATGAGTAAATAGTCAAGATGAGAACGGTGTGAGGGAACCAAAATAGGCGTCCCCTCCCTTAGTGCTTTTTGAAAACGCTCAACATCAACCTCTCGAATGTCAACACCTGAATAAATTCGGCTCCAAATAAGATGACAGCATCGGGCAACAAATGAGACAACTCGAAAGGAAAAGCGAGCCGATAAAACATTGAGCTCTTTGGTAATCTCTCGACGTATCTGCTCCTCTGACTTTCCTGTTCGTTGATGCTCCTCTTTAATTAAATTTCGGACATCAGAAGAGTCCATAACCAGACGCTTAACCCAAGAGTGAGAGCGAATACGTGGGCCTCGAATCACATGAGATTCTCGATAGAGGTATCGGCGTAAAAGAAGCCGTACAGCTCTAATGCGCCTCTCTTCCGAAACAGAAGCATAGTGCTCAAAAGCATCACTAAGAACGATAGGCTCTCCAACCTGAACAATGGGCTGATGATCCCGACTAGCAACATAAAAAAGCTTTTGAAGAGGACCTGGCTCGTCTTCTGCACCCAATAAAAATCTCATCGAATCAGAGCGTAGCTTTTCAGGACGGCGGCTCCACACAACAGCGACAGGCAGCAGCAGAATTTCTTCTCCTTCAGCGGTTTCTGTCATCATTTTTTGCAGCGCAAAAAGATTTCGAATTGCCCCCGTTGGTTTCGTTCCTCTGGTGGTTGAACGCACCAAGCTGACAACGACATGCTGACCGTTAACCAAAGCGGCACGAAGCTGATCTTCCTCTTTGGCCTGAGTAGAGAACAAGTCCTGTATTGCCTGCCATCCTTCTTTCAGCAGATGAAAAAGAGGACGAAAAAGAAAAGAGCGCATACCCATGCTAAAGTCTGCCAATGGCAGCTTATGCTCACTAAGTACTTTGTTCAGTGCAAGCCAATCTGTTTTTGAGCGCGTGTAGAGGACATAGACCA
>JACLAC010020283.1_pt1 | contig 15992 bp, 11 predicted proteins | sample 8027881 | NCBI WGS metagenome assembly JACLAC01 (sample SAMN15725517, study PRJNA655200) | protist metagenome | isolation source: fluorescence activated cell sorting (FACS) single amplified genomes of... | place: Spain: Blaines Bay Microbial Observatory, Mediterranean Sea | collected 2016-01-19
TCTAAAAAACCATCCTCCGAACGCGGCCCGGTCCAAAAACCCCATCCTGTCCATCCTGTCCTTTTGTTCATCCTCCGAACGCGGCCCGGTCCAAAAACCCCATCCTGTCAAAATGATTGTTACGCTATTGTATTTGGATGCGGGCTAAAGATCGCTCTCGACCTGAACGGCGATTTTTGGTAGCATAACTCTATGTACGCCCTGACGGAAAACCGGCAGGGCTTTTTTTCCGATATCACGAAAAACCTTTCCCGAGATGATATGGGCCGTCCTTCATTAGTTCGTCCCAACAAGCCTTGGCGTTTGGTATAGAGGTTACATTTCCATGATAGGTGCATTCGCCACAAAACTATTTGGTAGTAAAAACGATAGAGAACTGAAGAAAATGGAGCCTCTCGTATATCGAGTCGGGGAATTTGAACCCGCCATGCAAAAGCTTTCCGATGGGGAACTCAAAGCCAAAACCGGTGAATACAAAGAACGTATTGCCAAGGGAGAAACCTTGGATGACCTACTTCCGGAAGCCTTTGCCACGGTTCGCGAGGCCTCGGTTCGCGTTTTGGGCATGCGGCCGTTCGACGTCCAGGTTTTGGGTGGGATCGTCCTACATAAGGGCGCCATCGCGGAAATGAGAACGGGTGAAGGTAAAACCCTGACCGCAACCCTGCCTGTCTATCTCAACGCCCTAATGGGCAAGGGCGTTTTTGTCGTCACGGTCAACGACTACCTGGCCAAACGGGATGCGGAATGGATGGGCCAAATATACCGCTGGCTCGGTATGAGTGTCGGCACGATTCTCCACGAGAAAAACGACAAGGAACGTCAAGAGGCTTATAATTCCGATATTACCTACGGGACCAATAATGAATTCGGCTTTGATTACCTGCGCGATAATATGAAGTTCAACCCAGAGCAAATGGCCCAAAGGGGCTATTTTTTCGCCATCGTAGACGAAGTCGACTCGGTTCTCATCGACGAGGCTCGAACCCCACTCATCATTTCCGGACCCGCTGAAGAAAGTACCAGCAAATATTACGATGCCAATACGGTGGTCCAACGATTACAAAGGGATGCCCACTACACCGTAGATGAAAAAGACTCCCATGCCCTGTTTACGGAGGAGGGGATCCAAAGAGCGGAAGAGCTACTTCACCTCGAAAACCTTTATGACCCGGGAAATATCGAGATCCTACATTGCATGGAACAGTCCCTCAAAGCCCATTTCCTTTTCAAACGAGATGTGGACTACCTGGTCGACAAAAGTGAAGTAATCATCGTCGATCAGCACACGGGCCGAAAAATGCCGGGCCGCCGGTACTCTGACGGCCTTCACCAGGCACTCGAGGCCAAGGAGAGCGTCACGATTGAGAAACAGAACCAGACTCTGGCCTCAGTCACTTTCCAGAACTTCTTCCGGATGTTCGATAAATTGAGCGGTATGACCGGGACAGCCGAAACCGAAGCCGCTGAATTCCTGAACATCTACAAACTGGAAGTTTACATTATTCCCACCAACATGCCCATGATCCGGGATGATATCAACGACCATATCTACGGAACGGTGGAATCCAAATTCAAGGCGATCGTCCAGGATATCGAGGAACAACACAGCAAGGGGCGCCCCGTCCTCGTGGGCACCATTGCTATCGAGACATCTGAATACCTCAGTGACCGCATTCACAAAAAGGGCATCAAGCATACGGTGCTCAACGCCAAGTTCCACGAATCCGAAGCGGAGATCGTGGCGCAAGCCGGCCGCAAGGCCGCGGTCACGATTGCCACCAATATGGCGGGTCGTGGTACAGACATCATCTTGGGCGGCAACCCGGAGTTTCTTGCCAAAGCCGAGTTGGCCAAAAACCCGGAGCTCGACTCCGATGAGCTACTGGCAAAGTACCAGGTCCTTTGTGAGAAGGAGAAGCAAGAGGTTCTCGAAAGCGGAGGCTTGTACATCCTGGGCACCGAACGTCATGAATCCCGCCGTATCGACAACCAGCTTCGCGGTCGTTCCGGTCGCCAGGGCGATCCCGGTGCTTCCAGTTTCTTTCTCTCCCTGGAAGACAAGCTCATGCGTCTATTCGGATCTCCGCGGATGAAATCCATCCTGGCCCGAAACATGGAAGAAGATGTCCCCATTCAGCACAGAATAGTCAACCGGGCCATCGAAAAAGCACAGAAGGCCAAGGAGAATCAAAACTTCGAAATCCGCAAACATCTGCTCGATTATGACGATGTGATGAACAAACAGCGGACCACCTTCTATTCAATGCGCTACGAATTGCTCCGCAATTCCCCCCGCGAGTATTTATTCAAACGCACCGATGCCATCTTGGAATACCTTCTGGAGCAATACGAAGCAGTTGAACGGCCAGACGAAGGAACCAAAAAAAAGTTATACGAAGCCCTCAAAAAACAATTCGCCTTCGAGCCCGAGGACCCTTCCGCGGCCATCGAACCGGAAGACACCAAGGAAGCGGTCAGAAACTTCGTCAAGGGACAATACGAGGAGAAGTGGGCTTTGCTGGAACTGCCGGAAGAGACCGTGGCAGAGCACGAGCGCTTTATCATGCTCTATATGGTGGACCAGCAGTGGAAGGATCATATGCGCAATATGGACTTCCTCAAGGAGGGTATTGGCCTCCAGGGCTATGCGCAGAAAAACCCTTTGATCGAATACAAAAAGGCCAGCTTCGAAATATTCAATGACCTCATGGATCGCATCGATGAGGAAGTGGTCAAGACCCTTATCCACCTGCAACCCAAGTTGAACGATCAGTCCATGGACCGGATGCGGCGGCAACGTGCCAAGGAGGCCCGTGCCATGAAACTGGCCGGCAAGGATGAGGGAGACAAACGTTCCAAAACCTATCGTCGCTCCCAGCCCAAAATCGGCCGGAACCAACCTTGCCATTGCGGGAGCGGAAAAAAATTCAAACATTGTCACGGAAAAAAATAATGGCGCCCCGCCATGCCATGACCCATTAGGAAGAGGATAGTATGCTGGTTCACCCCTTGCCGGAAGCATTGACCTTCGACGATGTACTGCTCATTCCCGCGAAATCGGAAGTCCACCCCAATGAGGTTAGACTCGGGACACGTTTGGTCGCCGATATCGAACTCAACATTCCCATGATGGCCGCAGCCATGGACACGGTTACCGAACATCGGCTCGCTATTGCCATGGCCCAATTGGGAGGGATCGGTGCAATTCACAAGAACCTCTCCATTTCCCAGCAGGCTGATGAAGTTGACAAGGTGAAGCGCTCGGAATCAGGAATGATTATCGACCCCATCACCATCGGTCCTGATGAGCCTATCCAGAATGCGGAAGATCGGATGAGCCGGTACCGCATTTCCGGGATCCCCGTGGTGGAGCGGGACGGTGTCCTTGTGGGTATCGTCACCAACCGTGACTTGCGCTTCGAAACCAATTACCGCCAGCCCGTGTCCAATGTGATGACCTCGGGCCGGGACAAACTGGTGACCGTTCCCGTGGGCACCACCTTGGAAGAAGCCAAATACTATCTTCACAAACACCGCATCGAAAAGGTGTTGGTAGTAGATGAGGATTATCATCTTCGCGGCCTTATCACCGTCAAGGACATCCAGAAAAAACTCGAATATCCGGATGCCTGCAAGGACGAGAAGGGTCGATTGCGGGTTGCGGCCGCGATAGGTGTGGGCTCCGATTTGCTCGAACGGAGCCAGGCATTGATAAATGCCGGAGTGGACGTGCTGGTCCTTGATTCCTCTCATGGCCATTCCCTGGGCGTCTTGAACGCGACCAGGGAAGTGAAAAGCCACTTCCCCAATGTACCAATAATCGTGGGAAACGTGGCCACGGAAAGGGGGGTGGCCGACCTGGCAGAGGCGGGCGCTGACGCGGTCAAAGTGGGGATCGGGCCCGGATCTATCTGCACAACCCGGGTAGTTACCGGAGCCGGTATGCCCCAAATCACCGCAATCAGCGAGGCATACAAAGCGGCTACCCGCCATGGTGTTTCCCTGATCGCCGACGGGGGCATCAAATTCTCCGGTGATGTGGCCAAAGCTATTGCCGCGGGTGCCGACCTGGTCATGATCGGCAGTCTTTTTGCGGGGACCGATGAGAGTCCAGGCGAGATGGTTCTTTACCAGGGCCGTACCTACAAAACCTACCGGGGAATGGGTTCTTTGGGCGCCATGAAGGAAGGCAGCGCGGACCGATATTTCCAGGAGAACGAGAAAACTAATAAGCTGGTGCCTGAGGGTATCGAAGGCCAGGTCCCATACAAGGGCAGCCTCTCCGCGGTCGTCACCCAGATGATCGGAGGACTGCGTGCGGGGATGGGGCTTTCCGGCGCTGCGACCATTCCCGAAATGAAGGAAAATGCCCGGTTTGCCCGGGTCTCCCACGCGGGTCTGCAGGAAAGCCACGCCCATGACGTGGTCATCACCAAGGAAGCACCCAACTACCGGTTGTAATGATCCGGTCCTGATAAGTTTCCTGGTTCTGATCATCCCACCCTGCTCTCAAAATGAGATTTGGGTATTTCCAGAGATTTTTTGGGAAAAACTGCCGAAATGGGCCAGAGTCCGGTACAATAAAAAATGGTACGGTATAGAATCTTTTTCCCGTTTATATGTCTACATGGAGTTTTTGCGGTGTTTATTCGGTCTTTTTTTTTCCTTTTCTGCCTACTTCCCCTGCTCGGACAAACCAGGCTTCCCCAAGGCCCAGATCCCTGGGTGGTTCGCGCCTTTTATCCGGATGCCGATCGAGTTGGTGAGGTCACCTCGCGAATCCCGCCCTGGGAAATCAACCGCGAGGAAGGGTATCTGATCCTGGAAGTCGATGCAGGACAATACCGTGAATTGCAGGAACTGGGTTATCGGTTGGAGTGGGATGAGGGTAAGACCAAGCTCCTCCGCCAACCACCGGTGATGATTCCCGGCCAGTCACGCGGTATTCCCGGTTTCCTCTGTTACCGGACCGTTGAAGAGACGTTCGATGCGGCACAGGCCATTGTCAATAATCACCCGACCCTAGCCCAAATCATCGATGCAGGTGATTCCGAGGAAAAAAACCAGGACCCTTTCAACGGCTACGATATGCTCGTTCTCAAGCTGACCAACAGTACTATTGGAGGGGTAAAACCAAAGTTAATCGCCACGACGGCCATCCATGCACGGGAATACACAACGGCAGAACTGGCCACCCGATTCGCGGAATACCTGGTCGATCGATACAACCTGGATGCAGACGTGACCTGGCTCCTCGATCACCACGAAATTCATCTCATGCTCCACGCCAATCCCGACGGCAGGAAGCAGGCCGAAACGGGGTTGTCCTGGCGGAAAAACACCAATAACAACTACTGTACCGGTAGCCAGAACCGTGGAGTGGACCTCAACCGTAACTTTGATTTCCTCTGGAGTTGTTGTGGTGGCTCCAGCGGTAGCCCTTGTGATGAGACCTATCGGGGGCCTACTCCCGCTTCCGAAACCGAAACACAGGCCATCCAAAACTATTTGAGGAGCGAGTTCCCCGACCAACGGGTTGATGACACCAGCATACCGGCCCCCGACGATGCGACCGGTGTTTACCTGGACATTCACAGCTACTCCGAACTCGTTCTCTGGCCCTGGGGTTATACCTCCACTTCCGCTCCCAACGGACCCGCACTGCAAACCCTGGGCAGGAAGCTGGCCTTCTTCAACGATTACCGGCCCGAACAATCCAGTGAACTCTACCCGACCGATGGTACAACCGACGATTTTGCTTATGGCGACCTGGGTGTTGCGGCCTATACTTTCGAATTGGGCACCTCCTTTTTCCAGAACTGCGATACCTTTGAAAACACCATTCTTCCCAACAACATCCAGGCATTGATCTATGCCGCAAAGACCTCCCGTACACCCTACCTGACCCCGGCGGGTCCTGATGTGCGCGATGTGGAAGCCGTTACGGCAGCTGTCGGCCCGGACGAGCCGGTTACCGTGACTGCCATCCTTGACGACAGCCGTTTCAACCAAAGCAACGGTTCAGAGCCCATCCAGAACATCGATGCCGCTGAAGGTTACGTGGATATTCCGCCCTGGGCTACCGGGGCCACACCCATCCCCATGACGCCCTCAGATGGCGCCTTCGATAGCCCTGACGAGGCTGCCCAAATCGTCATCAATACCACGGGACTTCAGGATGGCCGTCATATTCTGTTCCTGAGGGCCCAGGACTCCGATGGCAACTGGGGCGCCCCCAGTGCCATTTTTTTCTATATTCTCGACCCGACGACCGCGCCTCGTTTTGAAGGGTTCGTGAGGGATGGGTCTTCCGGAGATCCCATCGAGGCCGAAATCACGGCGGCCATCTTCGGAACAACCTCCGATTCCGGTACTGGCTTTTACAGCCTGATGCTCCCTGAAGGGACATATACCCTTACAGCCTCGTCCCATGACTACGCCTCCCAATCCGTAACCGGCCTGGTAGCCCTTGATCAATCCGTAGTCAATCAAGATTTCAGCCTGATGCCCATCTGTCCTGTTTTCGAGGATGATGTGGAATCCGGGAATCAGGGCTGGGATCCGGAGTCACCCTGGGCCATCACCAACGAGGATGCTCACGGCCCCACTCATTCCTGGACCGACAGTCCCGGGACAATCTATGCGGACAATCTCGATGTTTCCCTCACTTCACCGCTTCTCGACTTAACCGATTATCAGAACACAAGTCTGCATTTCTGGCATCATTACAATATTGAGTCCAGTTATGACCATGGTCTCATCGAATACAGTGTTGACGGCGGCAACCAATGGCAACTAGCCGCAGACTTCACCGGCATTCTCTCCCCATGGAGTGAAGTCACCCTGCTGCTTCCCGATTTGGATGGTGTCGCCACTGCCAGGATCCGCTTGCGCTTGACTACCGATACCACCGTAGGCCGGGACGGCTGGTTCATCGATGATATCTCCCTTTCCGGTGGCTCGTCTCGCTGTTCCGCACCACCCCTACTGGAAACGTTGTTGCCTTCCTGGCCCGACCTCGTCGATGTGCGGGATTTGGTGACTAGCGTCAATAGTAACTGAATTTTCGTGGAAGTTTCTCCGGTTTTTTCCTGTTACCTTGATGGAGCCTTTAAAACTAAGGATTAACCAAAAAAATCCTCCAATGGGATTGGCAACAATCTACCGATGGGGGAGGGTCCTGGACCGACCTATGGAAGATAAACCAGTCTAAGAAAAAGTTGGAAAATAAATGAGATTAAAACCAAAAAGTGATGATCAGAAAAATGCTGTGTATTGAGATTCTGAGAATGCAACCAGCTTTGATCTTCACTGGGAAACCAGAGTACGTCCCATCGGGACAAGGCACCTTTGATCATACTCAGACCCTGTTTCGGTGCCGGCACCCGTAGAGACGGAAAAAATGACCCGTTACTCACTCTTGTCACTTTACAGTTTGTCGTGTTCGTGGTTAGATGGGGTAGCCTTGAATAATCAGGTTTCGGGGACGGCAAGGTTTTGGTCTCAATTTGATTTACCAACAGGAGTTACCGCAGCCATCATTTCAATCATATCCTGCCCGGTCACAACCTTCCCGGGCACATCCCATGAAGGAGCTTATTAATGAGTAAACTCAACCTCACGTGCCTTTTATCACCCATGGCCGATACCGAAGGCCCCATGGATATCGTTAACGGCAAAGCACTCACCGGTCCCAAGAAAATCATGGGCAAATACGGTGAGATCGGCCTGGAAACGGCCATTACCTTTGGAGAACAAAATCCCAATACCCTCCATACAGATATCCTTTCTGTCGGAAGACAAAAAGAAGTTACCACCCTCCAGCAGTCCGCCATTGCCATGTTCCAGCCTGCCAAGCACCCAGGAACCTTGGGGGTTCATGCCTTATACATGGATGATATCGATGATAAGGACGGTTTTGAGGTTGCCGGAATTCTGGTAGCCATGATCAACAAATTGGAGAACAAGCCGGACTTGATTTTCTCGGGTCGTGAGTCATTTGATTATGGACACGGAGTCGTCGGCCCCTCGGTGGCCCGACAACTGGGATATCCCTATTATTCCGGGGTAAAGGACATCGCACTCAAAGAGGGGATAACTTCTGTTACCGCCACTTTCGAGGAAGGCAATGACAAGATGGTAATGGATATTCCCCTGCCCGCGGTTTTCGGTACCACAGACTGGCTCAACGGCAAAGACAGCGCCCGTTTCACATCATTGAAGGGCGTGATGATGGCCAAAAAGTTCAAGCGCACCATCGTCGATGCCGGGAGCTTGGACATAGCCGGTTCAGCTTCCAAGACCGTGATTCAAAGTATTGCCCCGGTCATGTCGGAAAGGAAGAACCGTAAGCTGGAAGGGGATGAGGGACCGGCACTGGCCAAAAAGGCCGTTGATGTTCTCGTGAACCAGGACAAAGCACTGGCCGCAAGTGCTGCCGGTGGTGGGTATGGGAGCACGAGTGAGGCTGCCATCAATTGGACTGATGCAGCCAGCCTGGATTTTTCAGGCGACGTGGTGGTTATTGGGGATCACGATGGGACCGTTGTTCGAAAATCCACGCACCAGGCTCTCTCGCAGGCTCGGAAAATAGCTGATATTACCGGAAAACAAGTGAGTCTTTTCATCCTGGCCGGCAATGTTGAATCCCTGGGTGCCGGGGCCGCCGGTTTCGGTGCGGATCGCGTGATCGGCCTGGAATCCAACCATTTCGTGCACCCCACCCTTGACGCCTATGCCCATTGCCTTGACCAACTGTTTACTGCACCTCCAGCCTTCCTGGTCACGGTCGCCAATGATTTTGGCCGTGACCTTGCCTCCTATATGGCAACTTTTTTCGGGGGAGGGTTGTTGCAGGACGTTGTGGCTCTGGATCTGACCGACAATAAATTGACTGGTTCCCGCATTGTTTCCAATGCCCGTTATACCACTCGGGAGACGATCACCGTTGACGGCTGCCAGGTTGTCAGTGTACGTGCAACCGCTTTCGACCCCGTTGCCCGGGAGGAGGCACCAGCCTACTTCAAAATGGCGCCTGGTGATATTTCACCCAACGCCTCCATCAGGGAGATTGTCAGTGGTGAACAATCCAGAGGGATTCCCCTCAACGAAGCGAAAATCATCGTTTCAGGAGGCCGCGGGATGAAGGCTGCAGAAAACTTCAAACACCTCCACTCCCTGAGCGATCTATTGGGGGGAGCCGTAGGCGCTTCGCGGGCGGTTACGGATCTCGATTGGGTTGCCCACAACCTGCAAATTGGACAGACCGGAACCACTGTAGCTCCCGATATCTACTTTGCTATCGGCATCTCCGGCGCTATTCAACACCTGACCGGTATGTTGGGATCTAAGTACGTGGTTGCCATCAATCCAGATGCCGATGCTCCGATCCACACCCATGCGGATCTCAGCATTATCGACAAATGGGAAAATATCCTCGAACCCTTCACCGAGGAAATCAAGGGCGTTCTTGGGAAGTAATTAACCAGCCAACATCAGGGTTGTACTAATTAGTACAACCCTCGCTTCAATGTCATTAAGCTTATTTCCCACGGTTTTTGGCCTGTAAGGCCGGTTTAACAAAGCCCGGGTCCGTTGGCCTGGGCTTTGTTGACGCGCTTTCAGGCCGCAAGATCCAATGGTGGTGTACGGGATCTCGAAAATGAACTGGAACAGAACGGACGAGCACCACTTAAGCGAAAGCAAGGAAACCTACTACTGATTCCAATGCCGTTATTAAGTTTAGAATGGTTCCAAAGGTAAATTCTCCTGGATTCATCCGATAGGCAAGTGCTGGAACCCACACCTTGACCGTATTCTTGCCCTCGTTTTTTCGGAAACACCGTCGTTCAGGTATCCTGGCCACCAGGGATCGGTGGAATAAGTCATGCAGATCCACAAGAATTGACTGGATATGTTCACGGACGAATATAAGTACCAAAGTGTTTTCGAGCTGGGCAATGGGGTGCGTTGACTTGTAAAAAGCTTTCCTCAGCTGATCACAGGGTTTTCTAGGGGCGAATGAATAATATTCTTGCTCTTGTGCACCCTTTCTCCCGAAGCCCATTGGCTCGCGAGGGTTTGTTTCTCTTCCTATTGTAACGGTGCACGAATCTAACTAAATTAATGGAGACCCTGCTCAACACCTTTTCCAGACACACCATGCCCCTTTCCAAGCCACCTGCTGGACCTTTCACACGCTGGGTCACGATTGGAATCCAGGTATTGCATCAATTCCTGTGGTAATTACCCTTCCAAAGTTTCTTGATCCATTCTGCAAACACTTCCATGTTCACCACAAAGCGATTGATATCCTGATCCTTCCATATCCCATATTCCTCTATTGCATTCGGGTTTTGTTTGGCCTGGTATCGGATCTGATACGTACTAAAAGGGATAAGCTCGCATATCTCGGATAATAGAAAAATCCCTTTCTGTTTCAGAAGCACATTGCTGTCCCATTCACTTTTGACTGAACTGATCCGTGATTTGAGATGTTTCCTGTAATAGGATGCAAAGATTTTCATCCGGATTGCCCAATGGTTCCACACTTTACGGATACCCATGACCTTCCAAGATGAATTGCCCTCAGCTTGTATTTCCCGGGCCTTTTTAATCACTTTTGCCGAATCAAGCTCTAGAATCCGGACAACATCCTTCAAAAAGAAAATTCCCTTTTGAGAAAGTAACTCCTCTTGGGTCCAATTCTTATTGACTTTCATCAAGGTCATTTCATCTTCTTCGAAGATTCTATCCATCGGTTGGTCATCATTCATTAGCCACCTCCGTCCATTTAATATGTGTTTTTTTACTGCCTTCCCTTTACCTGAAAGATTTGGTTACATATGGATAGTCCCGTCCAGCAGTGGGTATGGGTTTCCCTAAGCCAAAGGAGTGTACTCCTCAGTTAACGGGTATTCTCATAATGTTTTCCAGCCCATCTCGCCGAAGGAACCCGATTGGCCACCGGCACCCCCTTTTGGAATGTAACGCAGACACTTTATCGGGGTCTGCCAAAAGACTTCCAGCTTACCCCTTGTCTATTTCCAAGAGCTAAACAGCAACCAGGGCGGTAAGCCCATTGCATTACGTTCCTGAACCTTCCTCGATGTTGCATCCCCATCAGTGGAACCGGTCACTATCGTCTCCTCCCCCACCGAAGGGATAGAGCAGGCAACTTAGCTATTGAGTATAGAGATTAATACCCATTCAAACAATAAAACCTTCATTGCTAAATGATTTATCCTTGAAAAACAACTTCTGGCTGAATGAGTTTCTGGGCTTGTAAAAAGTATGGGTTTGCAGTATGCTGGCTACGAAGGCTTCCGGCCTGACTTTAACCCCTTGACTCAGGAGGCAGGTGTTTTAGATCGTCACGTACTCACCACAGAAATCATTACCGATATCACCAATCCTATTAATCCACCCCGACATCCCCAACCAGGCTCGCTCCGGCAGGACTTTGCGGTCCCGGCAGGAGAAGGGTGGCATGACTCGGCCGAAGGATGAGGAGTATGACTAGGAAAAAGCCGATGATCATCAGAAAATTCCTCTACGATTACGGTAAAAAGAAGGGTTATGATGCGTCCTCCTTTCCCAACAAGATCCTCAGTATGGTTGCTGCCCTGAAAAAAGAAGGCGTTGTGATCGAAGAAACCGTCGGTATCCGCAAATTTGGCGGCCGCTGGTTTTCCGTCGACCAGAAAAGGCTCGAGTCATGGTTGGATCGCAATATCAAACCTGGTCCCAGCTACGAGTTGAAGCCTATCCCGGAGGATGTCCATAACCCGGCCTTCCTCGAGAAAGCAACGGGTATCTATAACCTGAGAGCCATTTTGGATTATCTCGAGACCGAAGTGGTCGATTTCTATAAAGTCCGCAATGCGGCTAAAAAGATTGAAAGGCAAAATGGGGACACCCGAGCTGAAATAGGGGCGTTTATCAAAAATGCTGTTTGGGTTGTGGAGTTTCCGAAGTTTGGAGTGTACCTTCGTGAAAATGAACCTAAAATCTGGTTTCAATATCAACGGCTATCTGCTGGAAACCAAGCTGAGTGATGCGAATCACCTCGTTTGGTTGGCTTATGAAGTAGCCGCGGAGAGAGACGTCGTCCTCAAATTCATCGAAGACAAAAAGTCGGCCAGGCGAGAGCGTATCTTGATGGTCGACATCGACCATCCCAACATCATAAAACTCTTGACCGTTTTCCAATATATGGATTACACGGTTCTCGTTTTGGAATACAAACCGGGTGAGAACCTGAAGTACATTTGGAAGGACCTTGAAAAAAAAGCCTGTCTCCAGATTCTCCTGGACGTGGCTTCCGCCTTGGATGCCATCCATCAAGCAGGTCTCTGGCATGGGGATGTCTCTTACCTGAATGTGCTCTATTATAAAGAAAAGAACAAGGCCTATCTCATTGATTTCGCTTATGAAGGCAAATGTGCGGTTGGTTTTCAGGCGCCCGAGGATTTTGATGACAATCCCCATCAAGTCAATAGCCAAACGGATGTTTTCCGTTTTGGAAAGCTCATCGAATTATTGCGCCCGGACCTCGTTTTCAGGTTTCAGTCCTGTTTTTCGGAGGACCCTGCACAACGCCCTTCCGTCAGCGTCTTGTTGAAGAAATTAAGTCTCATGCAACAGGTATTTCGATACAAGGCCCTGGCTTGGACCGCGTCTATCCTCCTAACCCTGTTGGTCACTTTCTTTATCCTGAGTTCCCAGTTGAGTCCTCAGCCTGCGCCAGCCGAAGCTCCGGGTCAACAGCACCCCATTCACTCTCCGGGCACCTTGATTCTCCCCGTTGATTCGGGTCCTCCAATCAGAATTCTGGCAAGTTACCACAAGCAAAAGGGGACCCGTATCGATGACAAAAATACCCTGGAAAGGGAAGCGGGTCAGATGCTCGAAATTTTAAGTGATTCTCCCTAACGTTTTTAATTGGACTTCAAATCATCATAGGCAGATCCCCAATAAGAAAATCCCTCCCACCCCGGAAGGGATTTCTTTGGGTCGCTACGGTTGTTTGAGTTTCCAGTTAAAAATTCAAAAGTGCCTTGGACCCGTTCCAGTTCTGCACTCCACTTTTTTTGAGGTGAAAGGAATCTCGAGGAGACAGTGAACGTCTTCATTATTGGTTAATGAAAGAGCCATGGTCCCTCCTGGCTGAGAAGCCCTCCGTTCCCGGCGGAGGACAAGAAACGGCTTAGAATGGCCGAAACGCGTTTATTTCCCTCCCCTTCTTATCATCATCCCGGAAAGCTCCGGTCTGCATCAGTGCACGGGATTGGATGATTGATCTTTCCAGCCGCAACCCTGTGATTTGAAAAAAGACCCAATGGACCTCTTTTGTTTCGGGACCTGACAGGTCCTTGTCCTTGATGGTGTTTTGCTCCACGATGCATGAACCTGAAGAGCTTTCTTCCCAAACGTTTCCCAAACTCATTTGCCACCCTGCGATGGGGTCATCGTTAATGACACCACCACCGGAACCCGGTTCATCGTCAAGAGGCTGAGCAAAGATCATCCCGGTAATCAAACTCAGGAATACAATCATCAAAATTTTTCTCATGGATCACTCCTTAAAATATGCTTTTAGGAAACATCAAAGTTCCGGTTGCGATAGAGATCTTAAATGGACTCGTCACTTCAGGTGGTTTGGTAAAAGCTTGCCCAAGCTCGTGTAGCGGCCGGTTTCTTTAGATTTTTTCAATATCCGGAAGATGGCTTCGAAGCCCTCACTCCACTGATTCGGGTAGTCTTTTTTGGCTTCGGCCATCATGGCAAGAGCCTCTTCATAATGTTTGTGTTTATATTTCCATTGGATTTTTAGCACCAGGGTTGCAAGTTTGCCTGGCTCCAAGGCTTCACACTCCTCCAAAAGCTTCTCCACCTCGCTGAACACCCCTTGTTGAATATTCACCGAAATCACGTTTCGCAAAGTCCAAGCGGTACCAGCCACATCCCCATTACGCCCTTTAATTTCCAATGACCTCTGGTAATATCGTGCGGCATTGGTGAAGTCTCCCAATAAGAAGTGAATTTCGCCGTGATTGTTGAGGAGGTATGAAAGACGCTCACTAGCGAGGCCCATCTTTTCAATTTCTCTAATCAGGATTGCGGAAGCACCCAACGCTTCTTCGTAATAACCCAGTCTCAAGTACACCGGGATGAGTTTGTTATAGACATTCCGGTACAGGTAGGCAATGGGCTTGCGTTTCAACCTCTCGACATTATCCAACAAAATCGCGGCCGCCTCCAAGAGCTTGCCACGATTGAGGTGAAGGGTCGCCAAACTGTTGCGAAGCCTGATCTCCGCTTGAAAAAAACCATGTCTCCGGGCCATGGGCATCAGTTCCAGAATGAGGGCTTCTGCTATGTCTGTACGCCCTTGACCCATATGGAAATTAGCGCGTTCCATCCTCGTGCTCAGGAAACTGAACATGCTGCCCACCTCCAGAAAGCCTTGTTCAGCACGTAACAGGGGCTCCAGAATCTCTTCATCGGAAAAACCTTTTCGGTATATTTTTTGAAATGCTTCCAAAAAAAGAGCCGAGGCTTCGTATTGTTGAAATCCTATGTCATGCGCTTGTTCCCCGGCTTCCTTGATATAGGCCTCTGCTCTCTCATGGCTTTCTGCCAGGCCCATGGTGATGAGAATCCGAGCTAAAATAAGTTTACATTCCACCAGTCCCTTACTGTCATGAAGTCGTTGGTAAATCATACGGGCACGGTCCACACTTGCCACTGCTTTTTCCACGTTGCTCCGGTTGGTGTGAAAGTGGTTGGCTTTCAGGAGAACCAAGGTTACCAAATGTCGTTCCATCCCGTGCTTTTCCGCAAGGGTTATCGCCTTTTCCAGGTAGCCTTCCGCCTCGGTCAACGCTCCCGTTTGAGCCCTAAGCTTATACAGAATTTTCAAAATGGACAATTGATGAGATGGTGCTGGTGATTCTGGGAGAAGCGGCTCAATGAGGGAAAATTCTCCGGTTACCAGTAGGCACTGGGCGAGCCGAATTCTCGCCATCAAAAAGTCAGGGTCCAGGTCCAAGGTTGCCCGGAATAGGCCGGCCGCTTGGGAAAAGTGCCCTTTATTCCTGTAGTTCAAGCCTAGTTCGTACAGGTCTTCGGCTTCTTCATTAGCCGAAAAAAGATCACTTGAACCACCGGGTTCGATGCCCACCAACTTCCGTAATTCCCCCACCACCCCTTCTACTACATCAAATAAGCGTGCTCCTCGAGCAGCAATCGGCCATAAGCGATTGTCCTGCCCAATCAATGTCCCCTCGAAGCGCACTTTCCCATTTTCCTCATGGGTTCGGCCCACCAACACATTTTTAATGCCCATGTGATGAACAAAAGAGATCACGGATGAGGGGTCCTCTTTGAAGTTTGATCGTATTTTCAAGGAAATATCAAAGGGGACGACATCCCCATTTCTACTACCTTCCAACCGGAAAGTCAGGGCTTCCATGATGGCCAATCCCTCATTGTTGATGGGGAACAGAAAGAATTGTTTGGAGCCGGATGCCTGGGCCGTCCAGAACCAGGGATTAACCAAAAGCCACCCCAGAGTGAAAGTACCCAAAAATGGTAGTCGATTTTTTCCAACCAAAAGAAAGCCGAGCATACATCCACACTCCAACCAAGGATAAGAGAATACTATAAAACATTCTAGAATATTTTGGAAATATTATTTCAACAAGGAGTGTAGAAGGTGTACTATCTTGTTGGAAATCATAACCACGAATAAATATATTTCACAAGTGGAGTTTTTTAGAAAGTAGTGTCATCATTCGAAGAGAGATTCAATAATAATAAATCTGGCAAGCATACATGTTTTTACTTTTCTGACTGAACCCAGACTTTACTGAGAAATAGCTAAACAATTGTTACCGACTAGAGCCTTGGTATATTAAAAAGACCGCGAATATAAAGTTAAATATTATACACAATATATTGGAAATAAGCAGTTTTTGGAAAACTGC
>JACLAC010004284.1_pt1 | contig 15990 bp, 16 predicted proteins | sample 8027881 | NCBI WGS metagenome assembly JACLAC01 (sample SAMN15725517, study PRJNA655200) | protist metagenome | isolation source: fluorescence activated cell sorting (FACS) single amplified genomes of... | place: Spain: Blaines Bay Microbial Observatory, Mediterranean Sea | collected 2016-01-19
TTTTCATTTTGGAGAATTTGTTCGATATTAAGTTCGGAAATAAGTTTATAAAAAAATAGAATAGGGTATATAGATAAAAATGGTCAGTAATAGGAATTTCAAAATTCACTAATGACCACCTCTTGTACAATTAAGGCTCCCTCGGGGGGATTGGGTCTTAATTGATGGGAGGAAAGACGTTTAAAAAATGGTAAAAATGGGTACAGTTAAACTGTGAGGGAGTTATTAGTATCCGGTGTATACCAATTCTAATAAACTTCTGTAGCCCCCCTAAAGAGTCTGTTCATGGTATTATGAGTGTCATGAACAGGTTCTGAGGGGAGGCTGGTATAATATGACTATTCATTTTCTATACAAAAAGACCGATGTAACGAGTTCCTAAAAAATCAAAATAAAGGTCCTGATAATGCCCTTTATCCATTTGTAAATATATTATTTTTCTCTTTTGTATTACACTAGTTCTATGCATTGCTACTGCTGTTCTGGCCTTGAATATGACATCTGTTGCCAACCTTTTATTATGCGTCTAAAAAACCCGCCCACGGCCGAATCTTTAATGAGATCTCGATACACTGCGTTTTGTGTCTTGGATCACGCCTATCTCAATCGTACTGTATGTGGTCCTGCAAAACGGTATATTAGTGACACCGTAAGGCCCTGTCATTGGGTGAAACTTGACATCTTAAATACGGTTAAAGGGTCTGAAAAAGATCGGTCTGGCACGGTTCAATTTAATGCGTTTTTCAAAGAAAATAATCAGCGCTTCTGTCTCACTGAAATCAGTCAATTCAAAAAAATTGATGGACTATGGTTTTATGTGGATGGTATTTCTCATGTTGAATCAATCGCTGCAAATTAACGTATTCCTATATTTTTTCACTAAACTTTATTACAATAACGAGCACCTACTATAAGGAGCGCTGCCATGACTCGGCATATTAAAATTTTTGATACGACACTTCGAGACGGTGAGCAATCACCCGGTTGTTCTATGAATACATCTGAAAAAGTTGAGATTGCAAAACAACTTGAGGCGTTAAATGTAGATATTATTGAGGCGGGATTTGCAATTAGTTCTAAAGGTGACTTTGAGTCCATTCAAGAAATTTCATATGCGGTTAAACAGCCGATCGTATGTAGTTTATGCCGTGCCGTAAAAAAAGATATTGAAGCGGCTGCAGACGCTATTAGAGCGGCTCGAAATAAACGGATTCATACCTTTATTGCCACCTCCCCTATTCATATGAAACACAAGTTAAAAATGATACCTGATAAAGTACTTGAAACAGCGGTTGAGTCTGTAAAATATGCCAAATCTTTTGTTGAAGATGTTGAGTTTTCTTGTGAAGATGCGGGTCGCTCAGAGCCGACTTTTTTGGTGCGTGTATTAACAGCGGTCATTAAAGCGGGTGCAACAACGATTAATATTCCTGATACGGTGGGGTATCAAACGCCAGACGAATTTGGGATTTTAATTGCCTATTTGAAAGACCATGTTGAGGGTATTGATGCTGTTGATATTTCGGTTCATTGTCATGACGATTTGGGGTTGGCGACGGCTAATGCACTTTCTGGTGTTCTTTATGGTGCCAATCAAATTGAATGTACGATTAATGGGATTGGCGAACGTGCTGGAAATACGTCGTTAGAAGAAGTGGTTATGGCACTCAAGGTTAGAGAAGATCAATATCAATGTCACACAACGATCAATACGAAAGAAATTATGGCCGCTTCTCGACTTGTCACCTCTGTTACAGGGTCTGAGGTTCAGGCTAATAAGGCCATTGTCGGTGCCAATGCCTTTGCCCATGAAGCGGGTATCCATCAAGATGGGGTACTAAAGCAACGAGAAACGTATGAAATTATGGATGCCACAATGGTGGGATTAAGTAAAAATAAACTGGTTTTGGGTAAACATTCAGGGCGTCATGCGTTTTCGGGTCAACTCAATACCTTGGGGTATCATTTGTCTGGCGATGATTTAAATAAAGCCTTTGAACGGTTTAAATCCGTTGCCGATCAGAAAAAAGAGGTTCTTGACGATGATTTACATGCCATTGTCTCTGATGAAATTTATACGGCACCTGAAATTTATAAACTCATTTCTTTTTCTGTTCACTCTCAGTCTACAGGTCAGCCTAATGCCACTTTAGTGCTTGAAAACGACGGCGAAACAATGACGCACACGTCTGAAGGTGTGGGTGCTGTTAATGCCATTTATGCGACGATTGACGCTATGATTGGTGAACCGGTGAATTTAGTGGATTATATTGTCCATTCTGTAACAGGCGGTACAGACGCATTGGGAAAAGTAACGGTTCGTATTCGTGATGGCGAACGGCTATTTAAGGGCAATGGATCTGCTTTGGATGTATTGATGGCATCAGCCAAAGCGTATTTAGAAGCAGTCAATAAAATGCTTTATTTTCGATCGAGACCGTCTAGCGTTAAGCCCTATTTATAAAAAAGGATATTTAATGAATTACACTATTGCAGTTATTGGTGGCGACGGAACGGGTCCCGAGGTTATTTCTGAGGCACTAAAAGTGCTTAAGGCGGTTGAATCGGAAACGCTGTCCTTTACCTTTACTGATCTCCCCTATAATGGGACCCGTTATCTTGAAACGGGTGAAACGCTTTCGGATGATGAATGTCAGACGTTACGTAATTATGATGCCATTTTATTGGGTGCGATAGGCCACACGGATATTAAACCGGGTATTTTAGAACGTGATATTTTACTTAAAATGCGTTTTGATTTGGATCAATATATTAATCTTCGACCGGTAACGCTTTACCCCAATGTTGAAACGCCGCTTAAACATGTTACCCCTTCGGATATTGACTATGTGGTTGTTCGTGAAAATACGGGGGGATTATATACGGGTAAGGGGTCTTGTATCAATAAAGGGCGGTCTGATGAAGTGACCACACAAGTGATGGAATATTCACGTCATCAGGTGGAACGCTGTATTCGATATGCCTTTGAAACGGCGACACGACGAAAGGCGCAGGGAAAACAGGGTAAGGTGACGTTATGCGGGAAAACAAATGTATTAACGTATGTCTACGATTTATGGGACCGTGTATTACATGAAGTGGGTGAGGAATTTCCTGATATTGAACATGATTATGTCCATGTAGATGCAGTGTGCATTTATATGGTGGAGTCTCCCCAACGATTTGATGTGATTGTTACGGGCAATATGTTTGGCGATATTATTACCGATTTGGCGGCGGTTACCCAAGGGGGTATGGGGGTTGCCGGTAGTGGTAATATTAATCCCAATGGCGTGTCTATGTTTGAACCGATTGGGGGTACGGCCCCGGCTTTTACGGGCCTGAATCAGATTAATCCCATGGCGGCGATTACCGCGGCACATATGATGGTGGATTACCTAGGACACACTGATATTTCTCAAAAAATTGAATCTGCAAAAATTCGTGTTATTCAGCAGATGGCGTCGATGCAGGCGGGTAAAATGGGATATTCGACCACGGATATTGGGGATAGGGTGGCAGATCAACTGCGAAGTGGATAAATCAATACTTCGTCAACGATTTAGACGATATCGGTCCAATGCGCCCTATCATGAATTGGCTATTTCTGATTTAGAATCTAAATGTAAAAATATAACGCATATTGCTACTTATTTACCGATCCAAAATGAAATTGATACGATCCCCTTTATAGAATGGGCATTATCTCAATCAAAACACGTCTATATTCCGCGTCCAGACGTAATGGGTAACTGTTATCACATTGCAGAAATGACGAATTTAATGACAGATCTGGTTGAGGGTCCTTATAATATAAAGGTCCCCCACCCTGATTGTGCCTGTTATGATCCAAATAAAATTCAACTATGGATTGTCCCTGGGCTTGCCTTTACTGAAAACGGTGTTCGATTGGGTCAAGGGGGCGGTCATTATGATCGATTACTTGCCAATATGCCGGGTCGAAAAATAGGGGTCGCTCATCGCTGTCAACACGCAGAGACGCTTCCTCAAGATGAATGGGATGTTTCTATGGATCATGTTTTATTTTATTAGTTTTGAAATAGAATAATCTCATTCGGTTGATAACTATCATAAATTGAAGTGTATTTAGACAATTAAAATAACCATCCTACTTGCATCCTCAAATGTTGATACTTCACTTTCTGGGTATTAGACTCATTTTTCATGGTACCTTGATTCTCGTTATACGATACTTCCATTAAAAGCTTTTTTTCATATATTGTTCCGATACCTATTGCATAATATAGAGATCCGTTTAAATCATTTCCTCCTTTAAGCCTATCATTTCCCATAAAATGGTTATAACCCAATCGAGATGTTATGAATAAATCTAGACTATTAGATATATAATTTATAAAATACCAGGCTAAGTAGATGGGTATACTATTTAACTCTGATTCATCTATCTTTATTTTTACAGGTGAACTACCTGATATACCGGTTCCAAATGAAATATAGTCATTAATATTAAATAAATATTCTGCGGATAGACTGAATGATTTTTTTGTATAAAAACGAGTCTCTTTCATATTTATAGTATCTGATTTTGCAAAATAACCTGAAAGGTCTCCTCCTATTTTTATTAAAGCCCCTGAAAACTCATTATAAGCTATTGTCGTCTGAGATAACGCCACACCAACTATAAATATCAGAATTGCCAATTCTTTTTTAATTATTTTTAAGAAATTTTGATTCATTTAAACTCATATATATAGTTCCCAATTTAATTTAAATTTAAACCTATTACCAAAGCACCAAAATATGTAACCCAGACCTCTATTATTTCTGATAATCGTGCGATAGGGGTTTCTGCCTTATTTAGAGATATTAGAATGGAACTTTAAACGATTATTACTTTTAGTAAAGATATCAGTATGTTTTTATATCAGGGGAATCATATGGATGATTTAAAGACTCTTTTTAGAGAATCCAAGGCATTTCAATTTTATATTTTGAAAGTCAAAATGTTCAGCTAAGATCGTTAAAGATAACGATGGTATAGTTGATGAAAATCTACTTGCTAAGATTCAGGTATTTGTAGGTAGCTTGATTTTTGGTTAATAACGTTAAACCATCTGCTTACTTAATACGGTATACGCTTCGTTAATCCGTTTAATTTTTTCTTCGGCTATTTTCCGAATATCTTCGCCTAAATGTTGAACACGGTCGGGATGATGTTCTTTGCTGGCCGTACGATAGGCCTTTTTTAAGGCCTCTTTTGTCACACCTTTAGATATGCCTAATATGGCATAATATTGATCCGTATTGGACTCAAACTGCTGATACGCCGATTTGATTTGGTTATGAATGGCATCTGGTACACCTAAATATTGAGCGATTTGATTGGCAATATCTTGCTCTGTTCCTGTGATTACCCCATCACTGGCAATAATCCGATACACCATATCTAAAACAACATAAGAGGGTTCTCCAGGAAACTTTTCTTTAAACTCGCTACATAATTCACTTAATGAATGGTCTTGCTTTAAACCGGTTTGAATTAAATCATCAATCCACGCTATTTTATGGCCCTGATAGTGCATCTGTTGTCGAAAAAAGGCTTTAACGCTATCGATCTCACGCTGATCGATATGACCGTCTGCTTTAATGGCTTGAATGGATAGTCTGACAAATAGTTCAACAAATTGGTTATGCTGTAATCCAAACCCTTTAATTGATCCACCAATTTGGCTGTTTTTTAGAATCTTACGGAAAATCCATATTATTGCACCCAAAAATAACAAAAACGGTAATAACGAAAAAAATAGGCCGACGAGAAGAAATATCGTTCGTAATCCGCCAAATGCAAAAAATACGAGAATCCCTAACCCGAAATAATTGCCACCATTATTATAATTTTGATATCTCACGAATAACCTCCTTCAATTTATTCCAATTCTGATCTGTTTTTTGAGGACGTCGTGTTTGAATTTCAATCAGAATATCATTCAAATATTCTTCTTTTCTCATTCCTACTAAAATACTACTCACACCATCCAGCTCTCTTAATCCGTGTATCGCTTTTTGACTCAGGGTATGACAATCACACCAGTCTGGAATATGACGATTTAAAATGGTTTTTATGTGCTCTGATCGATTGGCTGATATTGATTTATAGTGGTCGCTAAGGTGTTGGATGGTGGTATTAAATAATTGAAGGTATTGGTTAAACCATTCTTCATCTTCCGATTTTAGTCGATTTTTGTCTGTTAATACAGCCAGTGTATGATCGATATGGGGTAAGAAGTAGGCAGAAAGTGTATCTTTCCAATGCTCATATCCTAAAAAATTGTTCCAATGATGACTTAATTGTTGGCCCCAGGATATGCTTTTTTTTAGCGCGTCACTGTGAGCTTTATCACATCCCATATCCTCAAAATTGAGGTCTATTACTGTTGATTCAAACTGAACAAGGTCCTGGATAAGATCTTCAATTTCCAATGATGATGGCGTATCGTCAACATGAAAGTCAACTAAACGGTATAGACTCTCGTTGAAAATTGCATTGAGGGGACGGTTAATTAATACCCCCAGATTATGTTCTTTGGCAATAGGTAGAATCGTGGCATTGTTTTCAAGTAAATTTAGGGGAAACTGGACTACTTTAAAGTGATTCGTTTTACTGATCTCTTTCGCAATCTCTACTAGCTCATTAATATCTACCCTATCATAGTCTTCTGTTGGGTTAGATTTTATTAAATTGGGTAGTGTATTAGAACTAATACCATAGTATTTGATGCGTCCATAACGAACTTCTGATTCTAAATGTTGAAAGGCGGCCTTGATCCGTCTATAAAATTCCTTTTTTGCGTCTTCTACGGGAATATCATTTAGTTTTTGACTCATCAGGTAATATTCTGGATTGTGAAGTAAATAAATATCGATATGATCTAAATCCAATCGGTTTAAACTTTTTGTAATTTGCTCTGCAATAAAATCAGGATGAATACAGTGTTCTAATCCTTTCGAATATTCAACACATTCAGGAATGGGCGTGTTATTTTCTTTTCGTTTTTGACTTTCAATGTATGTCTGGCCTTGGATATACCCCCCTTTACTGACAACAACGATATCATCACGTTGAATAAGTTGAGAAGAGATCAGGGTATTAAGGGTACTACCCACGAGTTTTTCAGCATCACCATCACCGTAGTTTGAACTGGTATCAATCAGATTAATACCGGCTTTAATCGATTCTGCGAGTGCCACTTGATGGTCTTCTGAATTGGATGACACACGGTAGGTTCCAAATCCGAATTCGGATACAGAATAGGGCGTATCCCCAAGTTGGTTATACTGTAGTTTTGTTTTTTCTTTAATTTTTGTCATCTGATTATTAATATCATACTATTAATTCATGTACTAGTTGGCAGAGGGAATGTGCTATAGTATACCCTCATGAAAAAAACAAAAATTTTGTTATTAATGGGTTTTCTTGGATTTATTATTCTTTTTAATTATTTTGATCTGGCTCAACTTTTAACATTAGAAACTTTTAAGCAGTACCAAGCGTCGTTACACTTACTTTATTCCCAATCTCAGATCCAATTTATTTTAATATTTGGATTAGCTTATACATTATTAATTACATTAACATGCCCTGGCGCAATTCTATTTATGTTAGGTGGAGGTGCCATTTTTGGACCTCTATTAGCTACTATTATTATTGCTATTTTTGGTTCTATTGGTGCTGTTTTTTCAATGTATGCATCCCGTTTTTTATTTAAAGAGTGGGTTGAAGATAAATTTTCTAAATGGATTATTCCTTTTAATCGAGAAATTAATAAAAACCCATTCTTAACCATTACATTACTTCGTCTTATCCCTGTTTTTCCTTTTTTTGGAATTAATATTATGGCTGGTATCACCAAAACACCTGTATCTCATTTTTTTTGGGGCACTTTTTTTGGAATGATCCCTACTGTTTACATTCATGCAGTCGCAGGCTTACAAATTAGTCAAATAATGAAAATTAGTGATATTTTTAATTTAAAAATAACATTACTACTTTGCCTGATGCTTTCACTATCTATATTGGGACTTGTATTAAAAAGTAAATTAATAAAATCCCATGAAATCCACAATTAGCCTTCTCGGCTGTGGCTGGCTGGGAACTCCGCTCGCAAATAAGCTTGCTAACTCAGGATATGCGGTTAATGTTTCCTCATCGAGACCCCGACCCTTTTCTAATGAAAGGCTATCTCCCTATGTTATTCGTCTTCCCGAATCCATTGCACCTCATTTTTTTGACTGTGAGGTGCTCATTATCATGGTTCCTTTTAAACGTCGTTTTTTGGATCCCTCTCAGTATTTAGATATGATTATGTCGATACACCCTTATCTATCAACTAAAATTAAACAGATTATTTTCACCAGTTCAACGATGGTTTATCAGGCAAATAACCATCGTGTTAATGAAGATAGTCCGATTGATGAGGGTGAAAGAGCTCAGGTATTAACTCAGGTTGAGCGCTTTCTATTGGATTTACCCGCTATTAAAACAACGATTCTTAGACTGGGGGGATTATATGGGCCACATCGTCATATTGGCCAATTTGCACTTAAAAAGAAAGTGATTCTGGGCGATCATCCGGTTAACTTGATTCATCAAGATGACTGTATTGCCATTATATCTGCGCTACTCAAAGAACCTTATCATGGTATTCTTAATGCGGTTAGCGACGAACACCCAATACGGTATGATCTGTATCGTCATTTTTTAGATGAGACAGCGCTTTCTCAGATCAAATTTATAAGTGATCCAACTCAGTCCTATAAAATTGTTGATAATACAACGTTAAAACACCATCTTAATTTTAAGTTTAAGAACGATTTGCCTTTTTAATAAGTCCCCATTCCACAAGTTGAAGGAGTTTATAAGAGGCGTATTGCCTTAGTTTAGATGTTGTCGGTGTTATCTTTTCTTGCCATATCATCTCGTTAAATAATGCATTTTTAAACTGTTTAACAATATCTTGATCATTAAATGAAATAACAACCTCTGGTTGTTCAGAACAATAGCTTATACAATCAAAATTGCAACTTCCAAACCATACTTTTTGATCATCACTAATAATAACCTTTGAATGATTCATATCACCCTGGATATAACATGTTTTTAATGGAAATTGTGATTGATAATAATTTAAATATCCTGTAATAATCGGCTTATTATTGTTTTCTGGAATATACAATTTTAAGTCAATCGATTTTTCACGTGCAATGTGACATAATTTTCTCAAAAATGGGCCACTAATGTAAGGAGATACAACTTCAATACTCTTTTTAGATTCGGATAAACAATTAATAATCTCGCTATAATGATGTTCACTATAAAATCCATTAAGTGACCAACCTGATACGATATTGGACTGAAATGACTCGATTAAATCTGTCCCTGACCATGTTGAAGAAAAGTCTTTTATTAAGAACGCTGTTACAGATGGTATCTTAATTTTTACCATGAGATCATTCCATTTAAAGTTATGATCACAGAAATTTCGGCCCCCAATATAAACATGATCATCAATAATAATCATCTTCTTATGATTTCTCATTGGATATTTTATGCCTAAAATCCCTAATGGGTTTGTAAAGTGAACCTGGACCTTATTTTCTTTCATTTTCTTCCAACATTGAGAGGTTTGGTATCGTTCTTTAAGTAGTGAGATATTAATCCATGCTGTCGGAAATGCTAAAATAGTATCGTTATGAACAAGTTTAGAATAGGAATCGACCATTAAGCGTTTATCTGATGCAGGAGATGTGATCAACGCCTCCGTCAATTGTTGTCCGATGGTATCTCCTTCAAACGACATGCACTGTACCCATACACGGTCTTTCGCAACGGAAATATCATGTCGAAGTTGATCGAAGAAATCTAATGCGGATGGTATACATTTAACCGAGTCCTTTGAAACTTTCATTATATCAGAGTATAGCAGTTAAGATATTTTTGCAGAATACCAAAACCAGCCACATAATTGGTGTAATAATCGTGCGCCAACATTGGCATCCCAAGGATGATCCCCCACTTCAACCAGATCACATCCAATTATTTTTTTGTTTGATTTTGAGAGTTTTTCTAATAAATAAATGACGTGATTATATGATAATCCGCCTGGCACTGGGGTTCCTGTGTTGGGGCATAAATCAGGTGATAGCCCGTCAATATCAATACTAATATAGACGCGTTCTGGTAAGGCGTTAATAATGCGTTTACAACTATAGTCCCATGTTTTTCCAGTATATACATGCGCGTTAATGTCACGATCAAATATTGTTTTTACTTTTCCTTTACTTTCTTTGGATACCATCATTTCTTCTTCGCAGTAGTCTCTGACGCCCACTTGAACAAGACGTGACACACTGGGTAATTTGATGACATGATTCATGACAGATGCGTGGGAATACTCGAACCCACAGTAGGCATGCCTTAAATCCATGTGGGCATCAATCTGCAACACGCCAAACTGATCGCAATTTTCGGCAATAAATTGAATGTAGGGCAGTGACACACTGTGTTCACCTCCCAATAGAATCACGAGCTTATCTTGATCGACTCCGTTTTGGATTTGGGTCTGAATCAATTGATGGATGGTTTGACTTGCGGTATTCACTTTTTTAAGGGATTTATCCAAATTAGATGTCCATTCTGTGCCTTTTTCTAGGGCTGAAATAATTTTTATGGCTTCTTTTCGTGTGGATTGATTATGTTTTATTATTTCTGAAGAAACAGGGGGCATCGCAATTCCGTCTTGCCATAGATCAGGAAAATCGGGATGATACAAATCCAATTGAGGGGATGCGGTCATGATGGCTGAGTGGGCATTTGCTGTGCCGTCATTGCCACTGGTCGTGACGTCCCATGGTGCGGGAATAATAAGGATATCTGCCTCTTCTGGTGTATGGGGAAGTCCAAAGATACCTTGATTTATTCTTCCAACATCATTAGGGGTGTTTGTCATGCTCGGGTTATTGTATCACATTTGACCCTAGCTGTTGTCTGATAGATAATCATATCACTATGCATATGATACTTTATTTTATTGCGGTACTATTGATCGGATGTACCGTAAAAAAAACTCCTGTTGTCGTAGAAAAAAAGTATATTTCTGTTCAGGCTCACTATCTTAAATCGATGTCGCTCCCCTTTGTTGCGAAAATCCCCAGAACCTGGGCGATGTTAACTCCTACGCCCATGCAACGGTATCGATACTTTATTTATACCAATGATGGTACGGCTGAATTTTCTTTGTCTCAACTGGATACGCCAATGATTGATGTGAGGGCCAATGTCGATCGATGGCGAAATCAACTCGATCTCCCTCCCCTTCCCACCCATTCTAAAATTCAATCCACGCGTATTACAACGCCTTTTGGTCGTGCTGAAAAGATCTTTATTTCATCAAAAAAAGGTCGTGCTATTAAGGTTCTTATTTTAAAGATTAACGATCACCACTACTTTTTTAAGATTATGGGTGATCGTCACCTTGTTAAAAAAACAAAACTTCCCAAAATAGAGAAGAAAAACAAATGATCGACAGACTACTTAATTTAATGAAACCACTTACCTCGCTGAAACTAACGATTATCGGACTCTCCGGTCTATTTATTGTGATTCTTTGGGGTACCTTTGTACAACTTAAATTGGGTATCTTTTATACGCAAAAATTGTACTTTCAATCATTCTTTATTTTTCATACCTTTCCAAATGGGTTTAAAATTCCTATTTTTTTCGGTGCAGTTGTCTTTGGTGGGCTATTAACGATTAACTTGATTGCCGTATTACTCATGCGAATTAAGTGGCGATTAAAAAACAGTGGTCTTATTTTAATTCATTTGGGTTTATTAGGATTGCTTATCGGTAGCTTTTTGACGGGTAAATTAGCAAAAGAAAGCCAACTTATTTTTTCTGAAGGAGAATCAAAAACTCATAGTATTTCGCGTCAAACGCCAGAGCTTGTTGTCAGTCTACCCCATTATGATATCGCACCGACAACAACAGAATCACAATGGATATTTCCTTTTCAATCGCTTAAGCAGGGGCAACTCCTTCGGATTCCCCAGCTGTTTGATATTCGAATTAATGCATTTTATCGCAATAGCCGTCTTAGACGAAATTCCTCTATTAATACGGCATTAAATGGTATTGCCCGTCATTTTGATATTGTTCCGATTCCGATTGATCAATCGCCTGAAGGTGCGAATACAGTGAGTCTTGTTGTTTCTATTATTGCTGAGGGTAAAGAACTGGGAAGATGGGGTCTTTCTCAAGGGTTTGATAGTGACCAAGTGATTATGGTTAATGGAAGGCCCCTCTATATTACACTGCGTGACCAACGGCGCTACACGCCTTACACATTGTCTTTGATTGACTTTTCGCATGATGTTTACCCAGGAACAACGGTCCCTAAAAACTTTTCAAGCTTGGTCCAGCTGACGAATCCTGACACGGGTGAAGATCGTGAGGTACTGATCTATATGAATCATCCCCTACGGTATGAAGGACGCACCTACTTTCAAGCCAGTTTTGGCGAAAATGATACGCTGTCCGTCTTACAAGTGGTTGAAAATCCAGCATGGCTGTTTCCGTATATCTCAACATTAATGATTACAGCTGGGCTTATTTTTCAGTTTATGATGATGCTTATTCGGTTTATAAGGAAGCAAACAACATGATTAAACGGTATGCATTGCTGGGCTTTGTACTCATTTTTATACTGGCATTAAGTTCTTTGCCTAAAATTCCAGACTCGCCCTTTAATCTTAAAAAATTGGGGTCGCTTCCTGTACTTCATGAGGGTCGCTTAAAGCCCCTTAATTCGGCCTTAACCTCGATTGTTATGATGGGTCGAGAAAAGCAATATGTTAAATCTGAAGATAATAAGATCGTTCCAATTGCGTGGTTTCTAACACTTATTACAGATCCTGAAACGGCTCATAGTATTCCTTTCTTTTTGATTGATCACCCTCAGGTTAAAGGGGTAATTAATCATGCTAAAAGCAAGAAAAAAGTATTTAGTCTTAATGATATTCGGCATCGGATTGTCACAGTTTATAATCAAGCTGAGCATGCATTACAAGTTGATGCACATCAACGGAATTCCTTTCAACGCGATATTATCCAACTCCAACAGAAAATTGATGTTTATTCGGGTCTTCAAGCCAGTCTACTTCCCTCTCCTAACACAGAATATATGGCGGACTTAAATCAGTTTCAAACTGTCATTCCAGACGTCTTGCCCCTTTTGTCTGAAGGACAACCGTCTAAAGACCTTTCTGCTGATCAAAATCAAAAATTAAATGCGTTTATTCAGCTATTCCAATCATATAAGCGTGTTGAAGACCAGGCGATTATTCGATGGATACCCCCTGTTCATCATACAGACAATGCCTCTTTATGGGTATCGACGGGCGAACATATTCTTCATCAGATTAAAGAAAAGCAGCCTATTCATTCACTTGTTCCGTCACTGGCCCAGTTATTGGATGCCTATAAAAATAATGATCATAAGGCGTTTAATTCTGTTCTCAGTTCTATTGATCGAACTGCTATTTATGGCACGCCTTTGTTACGGCAGGTCCAGACTGAACATTATTTTGTACTTTCACAGCCCTTTTTTCTGGCACTGATTCTCTATCTCGCAGGGATGCTTCTTTTATTTTTAAGTTATATTCGCTTTCCCATTTTCTTTCAAATGATCGTGTCGTATTGTTTAAAATCTGCGTTTTTCTTACATACAGTGGGGTTGGGACTACGTCTTTATATTTCAGGTCGTCCTCCCGTTACTAATTTGTATTCATCTGCCGTATTTGTGGGATGGTTCGCTATTATTTTGGCTTTTTTATTAGAGAAACGATTTAAAAATACTATTGGGCTACTGGCTGCAAGTATTATCGGGTTTATTACTTTAATTATTGCGCATCATTTATCGTTTCAAGGTGATACGATGGCGATGCTGCAGGCTGTTTTAGATTCTAATTTCTGGCTATCAACGCATGTTATTACGGTTACAATGGGATATAGTGGCACCTTTTTAGCGGGATTCTTGGCCCTTATTTTTATTCTTATGGGGGTGTATACCTCACGCCTAAACTCCCAACTTCGAAAGCAACTCTATTCAATGGTCTTTGGGGTTGCTTGCTTTAGTTTATTATTCAGTTTTGTCGGAACGGTATTAGGGGGAATATGGGCGGATCAATCGTGGGGTCGATTTTGGGGGTGGGATCCAAAAGAGAATGGCGCTTTATTGATTATACTCTTTTTGGCCATCATGCTCCATGCCCGTATTGGTGGGTTTATTAAAGAAAAAGGATTCATGGTATTGGCAGTATTTGGCAATATTGTCACGAGTTTTTCATGGTTTGGGGTTAATATGCTAGGTATTGGTCTGCACTCCTATGGGTTTATGGATAGTGCATTTATGGGGTTAACCGTTTTTATTCTTAGTCAGTTATTGGTTATGGTGTTGGGGATGTTACCTGATCGGTATTGGCGTTCTTAGTTTTTACACCCATCACAGCACTTTAAGTGACGATGATTACCCGTTTCTTATCATTGATTCCTACAGGATTCACAAATGCCATATAAAGTAAACTCATGTGAGGTAATTTGAAATTCTTTTGTGGGTAATAATTGATCCAAATTAATATTAAACATGTCTACATGACACTGTTTTAAGCAAAATAATTCAGAACATCTATTACAGAAAAAATGATGGTGATGCCTATTTTTTATTAATTCAAAATAGGACTTTCCATTATTTAATGTAATCAGTGAAACTTTATGATATTTAACCAGCTTATCCATTAATCGATATAAGGTCGTTTTATTGGGATGTAAACCAAGATTCGCTAATTGTGTCATGAGCTGATTAATCGATAGTGGTGCTGTTGCAGAGTTTAACAATTCAAGGACTTTTGTCGATATAATTGTTTTTCTTGCTAATGCCATAGCTTACAGCCTATTAAAAACTTCCTATGATTGCAATACAACTGATAATGTATATTTATTGTGTCCTAAACGAGTATGCTTCTTCACCATGATGGACCTTATCAAGACCGATATCTTCTTCACTTTCTGTGACTTTTACTTTCATAAATTGATTGATTACCTTTAAAATGATCAATGTCATAACAAATGAATACACACAGGCAATCACAACACCCAATACTTGAATACCGAAAAATCGATATCCGCCATCTAACAACCCATTCGTAATTCCAGGATTTACAGCTGTTGTTGCAAAAATACCCACTGCAATACTCCCTAAAATACCTCCTACCCCATGGACTCCCCATACATCCAATGCGTCGTCCCAGTTTAATCTATTTTTAAGTTCAACCGCTGCATAACATACCATGCCAGATGCCAATCCAATCAATACGGAAGAACCAGTTGAAACAAACCCTGCAGCGGGTGTAATGGCGACCAACCCTGCAATTGCACCGGTGATAAAACCCACTAATGTAGGTTTTCCTTCTCGTCTCCATTCAATTAAAAGCCATATCATCGCGCCAAAAGATGCTGCAAGTTGTGTGTTCGCAAAGGCCAATACGGTGACACTATCAACCGTTAATGCGCTCCCTGCATTAAATCCAAACCAACCAAACCATAATAATGCACCGCCTAAGGCAATCATAGGCCGGTTATGTGGCTTTGTCTCTTTTTTTTCGTCTTGACCCCACAAATAAGACACAGGCCAATGCCGACATTCCCGCCAATGGATGAACAACAATACCACCTGCGAAATCTAAAACACCTAGCTTATGTAAAAAACCGCCCCCCCATACCATATGCGCAAATGGAAAATAGACCAAAAGTTCCCACAAAACAAGAAAAACAAGATATGCTTTAAAAGATACACGATTAATAATCGCCCCTGTAATTAATGCGGGTGTAATAATTGCAAAGGTTAATTGAAAAACAAAAAAAGCAAGTTCAGGTATGGACCCTCCATCTAATAG
>JACLAC010012904.1_pt1 | contig 15990 bp, 13 predicted proteins | sample 8027881 | NCBI WGS metagenome assembly JACLAC01 (sample SAMN15725517, study PRJNA655200) | protist metagenome | isolation source: fluorescence activated cell sorting (FACS) single amplified genomes of... | place: Spain: Blaines Bay Microbial Observatory, Mediterranean Sea | collected 2016-01-19
TCGTGGAGGAGGAGGAGGTAACCGAGGTGGTGGCGGTGGTGGAGGTTATGGCAATAGATATTAGCCACAGCCGCTAAGTAGCATAAGACTAATACACAGAGCCGATTTCTTTCAGAAATCGGCTTTTTTACTAATACTTATTTTTATGATTTGATCTGATTTGTTTGGCAAACAGTAGCCAATCTTTGCTCCAAAAAAAGATTTGATATGGTCCCAATAGATATGTGACGAGTGTATTGCTTTTGGGTGAGTGATAGGTGGCACGAGCTTTCTTTTTTGCTAGTGCTAGACTTAGGACCTCAAAATATTTGTCGATTTCCTCAAAAAGATTCCCATGGCTGATACTAACCGAGACTTTATCCGTTTTAATTACTTGATTAATATGTTTGGGTAAGAAATTATCTGATTTTTCAATCAGTGTCTGAATCGGTTTACGAGAACAATCATTTTCAGGTCTTGAATTTCTCGTTGGGTAATTGGAATCGGAAGTGAATTTCCACCAAGTTTGATGTGGTTCCATTTGCTATCTCCAATCAAACAACAAATGCGACCCAACCTTTTTAAACTTTCGCGTATAGCTGTTAATTCGCTTTCATTCTCCATACACCTTCTCACATTTTAATATTCGGGATAAGTCAAATTTCCACTCAATATACATAGCCATCGGTCCGCACAAACACCTCAGAAAACTTTGTGCCAAAATTCAGATCTGTTTAATTCTAATAGTGTTAATTAAAAAGTTAATTGACAATTCCCTCAGAGGTACTGGCTTGGTCTGTTGGAGGAGTTAGCTCTGATTAGTTTTACATTCTGATATCCATGGCCACTAATACATTTGCTAATTTTCGACAAAAATAGAGAAGGTTCGACGAATCAAGTTTAACATTGTCAATCTAATCTTTTTAAGACCCAACTCAGTAAGAATGGTTCTCCATCTAAAACACGGGTTATTTTTTGCGTGGGTTTCAATTAATAAAACCAAATATATCAAACTGCATTTGATATTCGAAATACTGTTTAATAGAATTTTAGAAAAATCATCTCACTTTTCAGCAAAAGCTTAGTATTTTTCTGATTTTTTAAATGATGCTTAGATTAAATTTGAAAGATACTTCACTCGACTGTACCATTTTTTTGCTATCAGACAGATCTATTTTACTTACTAGGAGCATAATTATGGAATCACAGTTAGCCATTGACCCTGACCCTGAACCCCCCAGTTACAGAATTCACCAAGAAAAAAGAGGTAAATTCTCTATCTGGGTTATCACCCAAAATAACAAACTTATCACTGTTCTCCCCCAGAAAGATCTTGCCCACAGATGGATCTCTACCCGACGCCACCTCCGACACAGAATTCCACATTCTTACAATTGAGGATAAGTAAAAATGTCTTTACCCATAATCCAAGAAAATATTTCTGTGAACCTGAACGTCCAACCAGCCTCAAAATCTAATAAAAGACACGGATATCTAATAGATATGGATGGTGTTATCTATCGAGGCGACAAACTGATTCCGGGCTCTGACTACTTTATACAATCATTACTAGATAAAGAGATCCCCTTCCTATTTTTGACCAATAACAGTCAACGAAGTCGTTGCGATGTTGTACTCAAATTAGCCAACCTTGGAATCAGTGTCGAGACTAAGCATATTTTTACTTGCGCTATTTCTACTGCACGCTTCCTCGCGCAACAAACACCTGCTGGCTCTGCTTATGTAGTCGGGGACGCAGGTTTATTGAACGCACTTCATATAAATGGATATGCTATTAATGAAACTAATCCAGATTATGTTGTTGTTGGCGAAGGACGGCTCATTAATTTTGAAGTATTGGAGAAAGCGTTGAAACTCATCATGGATGGAGCCAAGTTAATCGCTACTAACTTAGATCCCAATTGCCCAATTGATGGGGGAATTCGTCCAGGTTGCGGCTCAACCATTTCTTTTCTAGAAACTGCTTCTGGGCGGAAAGCTTTGAACTTGGGCAAACCTAGTCCAATCATGATGAGGATGGCACGAAACGAACTCGATTTGAGAACAGAAGAAGTAACCATGATAGGTGATACTATGGATACTGACATCCTTGGAGGGTTACAAATGGGCTATCGCACCGTCTTGGTATATAGTGGTTCTACTCAGCCTCAAGACCTAGGCCGATACCCATACACACCATCTCTCGCGATACCAGCATTGAAAGATCTAATTGCAGAATTGTGATTCGATCCCAATATAGTGCATTGATCAATGTTATAGAATTCAATAACTACAAAACCTGACAAATCAGAAGAAGGTGTTATCATGAAAAAGTGGCTAATTGGTGTTGATACTCGCCTGACTAACGTTCCCTTGCGAGTTGATTTCAACTACGTTGCTGTATATTCCTCCACTCAATTCTAAGATTAAATTAAGAGCAAAGTTTGACGTAACCACTTCTTTGGACGAAAGTATGCCTTTTGGGACTTGAGGCGTGATTGCTCATACCCTGCGTAATAGCCCTAATTTCAGATTATCTTTTTTACCAAGTTCGCCCAGAACAGGTTTTGTTACGAGGAATACGAGATGCAGTCACTATTCATTACAATAAAAAAGTGGATAAACCAACATTTATCCACTTTTTTATGACAAAAGTTGCTAAGAGACACCAAGTGATCTAGATCTAAGCAAACCAATTAAATCCGATTCTTTTTGATTTTAGACCATTGGCTGGTCAGCTTCTGTTTCGGATCCACAGGCAAACTAGGTATCACTTCAATAGCACTGTACATAGCATTTAGATCTCCCTTGCCTGTTTTTGCATTACCAGCAAAGTGAAAATTCATGACCTTATCTTTAACTTCAACGTCCTCATAAACTTTGATGTCGATCTCATCTTGCCCAGGTGTGACATAAAGTGGCTGCACATTTTTGTCTTCGATGAAGATATCGAAACCACGATTATTGGGGGACCAATGTTCGCCTACCATATAGGTAACCTGAAATGTGCCATTTCCGGTGTTCAGGTCTAGTTTAACTGTTTTTGGGAATGCAGACCAGCACACAGAATGGAAAAGTTCATTGTCATAGCCAGCTTGCTTGGCTTTCTTTTCAGCCTCCTTAGTCAAATTTTCTACAATGGCAGTCTGTGGCTTTTCCTTAAACCAACCACCCCACTGATTGGCTTTGTATTCAGTTTGTCCGGCTTCCCAAACCCTATTTTTAGAATCTTTAAAGGCTTTTTGAACGCCACCTCGTACTCGCCAGGCTTTTTCTTTTGAAAAGCCAGTAGACACTAAGAAAAAACATATTAATACACACACAAATAATTTAATCAGTCTATACATTTTAACCTCTTTTTATTACTCGATAATATGCAATTGACATCTAAGTCAAATCTTGCACTAAAATCGTAACAGAAGTGAATTGTCCAGTCAACGGGTGTCTTTTGGATCTGGTTCAACCACTTGTAGACGTTGGTTTATTTCTATTGACGTCAGAATTTGCTTTCTACCACTAGGCCATAAAATCTCGATCCGGTCTACAGTTTGAGCTGTTCCCAATCCAAACTCTACTTCTATACTACTTTGAGAAAGGTAACTGGTACCGCAGACCACTTCTCTTAGTTGGTTTTGACCATTGGCCGTGAGGCGTACCTTAGCTCCGATACCATCACGATTACTAGCTATACCGATCAATTTTAAATGTAACCAATTGTTATGGTTTCCGCCTTCGTTACGAAGTAACTGTGCTTTCTGACCTACATTTACAACCAAAATATCAACATCTCCATCTTGGTCATAGTCCCCAAAAGCAGCTCCTCGCCCCAACATTTTCCCCAACGCTATAATCCCTGCTTCGGATGAAACATCGGAAAAAGTATCATCCCCGTTATTATGTAACAGGATATCGGTTTGTCCGCCGGGCATCTGCCAGCTGGCTGGGTCTATGTGTCCACAAGTGATGTAGAGGTCTAAATCACCATCATTGTCATAGTCAAAGAATTCGGTTCCCCAACAAGTCTTACCGATGCCTGACTCAAATATTCCACTACTAGAGGAAACATCAATGAAGGTTCCGTCCCCATTGTTACGATAAAGCACGTTATTTTCATCTAACCAGTTAGTAACCAACAAATCCAAGTCGCCGTCATTGTCATAGTCCCCCCAAGTAATACCCATACCACCACGGATATCGCCAGTATGACTACGATGGTCAGCCAAATTGGTGTTGGTGAAGTTAGATTCACCATCGTTTCTATAAAGAATATTTTGATCAGTATCATTAGCCAGATACAGATCAATATCTCCGTCATTGTCGTAATCAGCCCCGGCAACTCCCAGAGTCAAATGGTTACCTCCACTGATACCAATACTGTTTGTAACATCCATGAATCGCCCATCACCGCGGTTAAAATAAAGAACGTTGTTTTGACCGGTGAAATCATAGGGGAAAAAATTATCTGCCCCAGATGGAATTTTCCCATAATCAAGATAATTACCCACATATAAATCTAGAAATCCGTCGTTATCATAATCAATCCAGCTAATACCAGATCCAAACCGATTATCACCAATACCACCCGCGTCAGATGAAGCCTGTTTGAAGGTGCCATCTCCTAGGTTTTTGAAAAATACATTAGCCAAATAGTTAGTCAGGTAAAGGTCGGCATCGCCATCGTTATCATAGTCAGCAAACGCACAACCCATTCCCCAACCATCGTGGTCCAGTCCAACTTGCTTGGCAACTTCAGTGAATCGACCTTGGCCTTCGTTTTGGTATAGAGCATTAGTGGGTCGGGAGTCAACGTCTCCACCCGGCTGATTCGAACTTTCATGTGGCTGAGCAGTATTGACCAGATAAAGATCTAAGTCGCCATCGTTATCGTAATCAACAAACGCAGCCCCTGACCCAACAATAGCAGGTATGACTTTTTTGTCAATTCCACCGGCGTGAATGAAGTCGACACCGGCAGAGTCAGCACAGTCAACAAAGTATACAGCTGGGTCAGAATATGAAATCAACGAATAAAGAAAAAAGAATATTGTTATCCGAATAACAGCAATCATCCTAAAAAGTAAGTTAACTTACTGTATGCTGAGGAACGTACATTAGTTAGGATAAAACAACCAATGGGTTGAAGATTTTGAACCCAAACGGTGGGAGCTGGTGTTTGAACATCAAATTTCAGCTCGCAGGCAGTAGATTTATCATTTCAAAACATTTTCTTATTCTACAACAGGTTTCCAAATTCTTCTACCGATAAACACAAACACCAAGCATACTGTCCAAGAGAGGAATGGATTATTCAAGTCGATTGTTATCGAGCTATTTATATCTTCGGATTACAATATGTACTAAAAAGTGATTCACCTTCGATCTAACCCCCTCAGTAACACGGCATTATCCACCCACACCCCAGCCCTAAAAGCTAGAGGTATTGAAGTTTTATATGACATGCCTGAAGGTGTGGTCTTATTCAAAGATGCCAATGTAGAGAAAGCAATTAGAGATGCACTAGGAATACCAATTGAACTGCTGAAGAAAGAAGATTTGGAGAAGTTGACTGAGTTGAGGTATGAAGGTAAATAAAGAACTAAAATATCCGATTTAACTGGGATTGAGTATCGTACTAGCTTAACTCATCTGGATCTCGAACATAATACTATAGATGATATAAGCCTTTTAGCTAACCTGATTACCATCTTCAATTGTCTCTGAATGGTCTTTCCAATCATCAAAAAAATCTTTTAACTTCACCTGATCATCGGTTGACAGATAGGTATTGAACTTTTCTTGCATCAAACTGATACATAAATGAATAGCCGGCTTCAGGTCTATGATTAATTTTACTATTTCGATTACTAGTCTTAATTTCGCAAACCAAATGTGTTGTTTGTAACCAAGAGTAATGATAACAGACGAATACTATCTTGGTAATATTTCTCTTTTTGACTGAACTGCCATTCCTTGGCAGTCGTTGCGTCTTTGCGCTGTACAGCAAATAGGCTGCACATGTGTGGAGCAGTAAATGCTCCATCTGTCCATTCATTTATTTCTTTTCCATCCAGACTATACCCGGCTTTAAAGCTGTCGTTGCCAACTTTACCAATGCCCGCGTTAAAAAATCGCAGCAGATTTTTTGCGTCTTGATCGTTATTCTCTATCGAGGCAGCAGCCAAACGCCATGGAACTCTACATGAATTATAGTACATCATTCCATCATAGTCACTTTCGAGTAAATTGGGTGGCGCTGGTTTCCATCCGTTCTCATCTTTAACCACAAAATCAGGAAAAGCCCCTTTTTCTTTCGAAATCTGTTCAAGAAGTAGATAGTGTACCTTTTTAACTTTTTGCCAAAGTTGTCGGTCTGAAATTTGTGAAAACACATCAAAATGAGTCGGCATTATATCTGATAACCTAGTGGCATGCTGGTTAATATCCCAGTCTCCTCTTCTGAGCGAGTGATCAATTCTAATCAGAGAGTCTTCGATTCCACTCAAAACTTTCTTGGCCTCCTCTATATATCTTGGACATTTCCACTCACTCCAAGCCAAGATTAATGCATAGGCGATGTCAAGATCACCATCTGTCGCACAGGTAGTTATGTTATTTATACCGATCTTGTCGTCTATATACCACGACGTCAAGCGCGGGTCAATTGAACTGCTAAATTGACGTCGAAATCGATTGAGTGCATCAAAGTCATCCCTAGCATTATTTTCATCTAGGCGAGACATGTAGATGGAAATGAGCATCCCGTATCCAAGTGCCTCTGAGCAAGTTGTTTGGTTGTTCTGGTAATCGATGTATGCGCCACCTTTTACCCGTTGACTGACTCGAAAATACTTGTCTTTCCAATACTTGTAATAATTCTGAATTTTGATTTTGTCAGATCTTTTTGTGTTAGCCCAACTATCTGAATAAATAAATAAACAAATAAATATTGAAGTAAAATGAATACCGATATTGAGGTAGAACCTTTCAGGTCTAGGCCAAAATTTTTGAATAACTGAAGGAAAAAACTGAAATAGCATAAGAAAAACAGTCTATTAACCAGCAAACTAGATTCTTTGTCATTAGGTATTTATTAGTAAGGCGTAGAGGGCTATAAATGCTTATTTATATCGTATATTTTCAAATAAGCATTACGAGATTCTTTGACTTTACCAATACTATACAGTCCTTCTAATTCCGAAGATTTAAGAAAAATTCAATCCATACGCTGTATAGACGGATAGTGCTACTGCACGACCAAGATAATGACCAATTAGTAATCCGATAAAAAACGGAATACCTTTAACATAGAGTCGTGGCCCTCCCCACTTCAATATTACATGTTTCAAAATCCAAGTAATAAAGAAACCGAGATAGACAGTATACAATGTAAATGAAGAAATTATAACAAGTCCTATTGGATGGACGGGCCACCACAAAAACTGGTAATACATAATTGTCAGCCCCATCATAAGAAAACCTCCAATTCCAAAATAAAACAAGCGTTGCCAAATTTGTTCGTTTCCCATTGAAGATTCAATCTGAGTTAGTATTTGTCCGTAAGTGTTAGGCCCAAATCCACGGAATAACCAAGTGTTCCAGTTTAGAGCACCTTGCCAATAGCCCGACAGAATCACTCCCCATGGAGCAACTAGTAATCCTATACCCAAAGCTAACAAAATTACTATCGTCAGCTGGCGTCCTGAGCAACCAATGGCAGACCTTAACCTCACTGCTTCTGCACTAAAACCAGAGACAATAGATTGAACATCACCATGCCAAGCGTAAGTTAAACTCATTGAAATCATTCCCTGGTGACCAATTTGCTTAGGAGAAAACAGATGAATACATGGATTTTGAGCAATCATTGGGGGTACGACATAAAAAATACCTGATTGACAAACCACACGAGAAATTCCGAGATAAATCAGCATCAGTAACGGTATGAAGATTAAGTTTATTTTAAGTTGAATCCCAGATTGAGTCAGCCATATGACCATAAAAGCAATACTGGTTCCAAATGTAATTATCGCACTTCTAGGCGTCATCAGCATATTTGGGTCAGCCTGAGTCTTTTTCAATGATAGACAAACGAATTGCCAGAGATTTCGTCGAGCACGGTAAACAAGAAATACTACGAAAATAATAAATGCTCCGAAAGATTGCCAAGCAATAGCTGCGTTTCCCCAGACAAACATCCCTCCAGAACCAAGGTACCATTTGCCAGTGTAAGACAATACTGAGACTTCCCCAACTTTTATCAAAAGGTATAAGAGCCATATACTAAGGAGTACGTTTTGTGGTACGAAGTAACCAACCCCAATAGCAATGAAGTTGATACAGACCGTCAATGATGATAGCCCAGGAGTCGAAAAAGGTGCGCCCCAGTTGAGCGAACCAAGGTGATCTACTGGGAAAGATGGAATTTGTGGTTTTATATGATGACCTACATCAAAAATAAAAATAGAAAAAGGAATTGAAACTCCCAACCAAAGCAACGGGTTCAACCAGATGGATAATTCAAGATGTCGACTCCCTTCTGTTAGATGTAGAATCGGTTGCATTAATGGATAGGCTAACTTTTCCTGTTCTATCCACTGTTGGCGAAAGAAGATAATCAACGTATATGAGGCTAAGATGAGAGAAATAAAGAAGGTCGACCAAACTGCAAGGGGAATAATCCAATCTTGCCAAGGTAGCTTGCTTCCGGATGGTAGACCTTCATAAAACCATTGGACTGCATGATTGGCATCACTAATAATTAACCAATCTGGCAGGTAGGGTAGAAGAAGGTTATGCCATTCATTTTCTGGTGAATCGAAGTAACGAGGAGAAATAATTGCCGCTAAAAAAAAGTAAATCAACCAGATAGAAGTTGCATTAGATACTAAACCCATAACAAAAATAACTAGTAATTCACTTTGGGTTAAACCAAGTTTTTGTCTGATATTTAGTATTAGTGCATTAATCGCTATCAGTAACAGTACAGGGATAGCGGCTCCTTCCGGTAGATAGCTCCACGAGAAATTGCTGAAACCTACGCTTTCAGCATATGGAGACGCTAGATTAATAAAGATTACTACGATAACTCCAATCACTATTGATCTGGGAGTTATCTGTCTTTGGTCATTTTTTTTCATTTAGTAAATCGGATTTGTAAGTCTTCTATCCTTATAGAGAATATTATCTTTTGTCTTCTTCGTGATTCTCGACTTCTGGCTTATAAATTCTAAATCTACCAACTATTTATCGTTTATTGTAACCTCTAATCAAGTTATAGCTTACTGGTTGAACTACAGAGACCTTCTGTCGTCCAATATTTTGGTATAAAGGCCTCTAGAGTAATCTTGATGGCTTAAACGAGCCAAATATAACTACTTGTTCATGATTTCATCTGTGGGGTAATCAGATAGATGGCAAATCTACCGCTCGTGGTATATTCTGTCTGTACGTGGGAATATTTCAGCTTAAACCTGATCACTTCTCCGCATTCAGTACTGTTCTGTCAAGCTAAAAAGTTTTGGATGATGGATTGGCTCAAACAGGAGATATATTCAAATTTTAACTGTCATGTTATACCAATGTAGAATCAACACAGAATAAGTCAATGAAAAAGAAAAAAACGATTAGGAAGGGAAAAACTCAATAATACTGAGCCCTTACATCTTTATCAATTATCAGAAAGATACTCAAAATAAAGATGATCACAAAAATCATAAAAGTTATATATTGTAACAAATGAGGCAGAATGAGACAGCCTACAATCAAGGAGAGAATAAAAAGAAAATCTCATGTTGTTAATGTGAGTTTGATATTCACGGAGATAAACTCATTATGGTCAGTTTTCAATGGACATTCTGCTATTTCCTTATCATACTTGGAAGGTAAAATTAACATGCCATCATGATAAGAAATGAGTATACACAAGCGATCTTTTTCTAATCATTTGGGAAGCAAATTTAAAATGAAGAATAGCCATTATCCTTCTGTGGACAGAAAGGATTTTCGATGTTTTAAGACAGAATAAAAATTGATGCTAGTTTTAATATCAAATCCAAAAAACATACGTTTCTGAGTTTCCGATCACACCAACAATCGTCCATATGCTCCCCATCACGAACTCACCCAATATCAGGCCAAGAAAAAACGGAATGGACCGCCGATAGGACTGCAATCCGCCATGCTTTAATACCACCCACTTGATGAACCAACTCAAGAAAAGTGGAAACCAGATTAGATTCATTGTCCAACTGCCAGACAATGCATATCCAAGTGGATGAAAAGGCCAGCCCAAAAAACGTGTTCTCATCCACATCAAAATGTATGTCAATGTTACACCTATGCCCATGAATCCCATACCAAGATAATCTGTACCCACGGGACCATTGAGCCACCCTTCTAATCGAGTGAACGCTTCTTGACCAACGTGTATTCCATTTGCTTCTGGCATACGATAAGTCATGATAAGATACAGAAAAAAAGAGGCAAACGAGCCCACAAAAATGGCTGGGATTGTGGCGATGAATATACTTTTGCTTTTGAGCTTCATCAAGTCCGCCATTTTAAATCCCTCTAACTGATGTGGTTGTGGATGGTTCCGGTAATCGCGGTTAAAACCATAAAACAAACTGATAGTAGTTAGGTTAGCTGGTCCGAGCCGTTTGGTTCCAATCATATTAACCATGATTGTATCAGGCCCCGAGGCCCCCGCATACCACAAGTCGTGTACAGGTGTTCCTAGTTCGGCCCGCATACGGGTAATAGCAATTGAAATCGAGAAATAGGAGACCAGGAAAATTGCTGATGCCCAAAGTGTCAATCCCGCCTTGACGCAAAATACCAATAACAAAATGGAAACCACAATAGCTGTTAGAGACACTAGCCGATATTGACTTGGTTCCTGACTATCATCCGGAACTCTTGAAAGTGTAAGTATCTTTCGAAATACGGACCAAAGGTGCCTGCGGCTGCTCCACAAGGCTAAGGCACACAAGCCGATATAAGCTCCTACTGCTTGCTCATTACCATATGGAAATCGTGGCAAACCACGTAGCCCAACCGCGCTGCCAAGAACTAACTGCAGTTTATATATCAAATAAAAAGACCAACAAGAAAAAGAGAGATCTAATGGAATCAAAAATCCTAGTCCAATGATGAAAGGGTAAAACCGGACAGGTAACCAGCTAACTGCTGACCACGGTTTTTCAGTTAACAATTGCTTAAGGTCATATCCACGGATAGGAATTACCGGAATCACTGGATAAAACACACCTAGGCCGTTTAACACGTTAATACCTATAGCCACCAAAAATCCAATTATCAGTACGCGATTGCTCAATAATCCACCTAAGTCTTTGTGTCGTATCATTTCTAATGGTAGCTGAATGATGGGATAGCTCAGTTTTTCGTGTTCTATCCACTGTTTGCGTAGAATGACATTGAGGCAAGTCATCATTACAACCAGAAGACTGATAAATCCTGTCCACATCAGGCAAGGAACCAGCCAAGCCTTGATGTGTCTTGGAATCAATAAAGTCGAAGATTCCTGATAATAGCCTCTAAGGACCTTTAAGTCATCGACAATAAGGTGCTTGGGTAAATAGCGCCAAAAAAGCTGCTTCCAATCATTTTCTGGCGTTGCATACCAGAAGGGATGGCCCAAATTTGCTACTACATCCTGCATCATATCCAATCCGCTGATACCAGAGGCAATCGATAGCATAGTATAGATAATGAGTAATTCGTGAGATGAAAAAGCCAACTGAGGCAATAATCGGACAAGCACCAAATTCATCACTTGTAGAACAAAAATGGTAAAAATGACATTAAAAAAAAGAGAAATGCAAGTTGGATAAGCTAAGTATCGTCCCAGTTCAATGGTCACAATCCAGTAACTGTTCAGTGGAATGAGAACACAGCCAACAAGGATTGCTTTAGTAATTGATTTATTTGTCTCTAACTCGGCTGTGGTTTTTCTATTCATTCGATAGACTATTCCGTCTTGATCGACCTAAGAATGGAGGCGGGTTTCGCTTAGCCTAAATGCTAAAGCGTTGACTATGCTAGTTTTTGTTGCTCCGTCGACAGTGGGTTATGACCAGACAACAAGAGGTTGTCTTTTAAAGGAACACCTTCATTGTTCTTGGTGCCGACTGGCATATAATGGATTACCATGGCTCGACGGTCTTGGTCTGACCTATTTGGATTTGTCTGATGCAAGGTCAGACAGTGGTGGACCTTGGCATATCCGGCTTTGAGTGGTATGGAAACAGATTGACTTTCATCAACTTCGACTGATAATAGACTAGGTAATTCTTGTTGTTCCTGTTTAGCTCGGCTGTGATTATGTGGTTTCTCTAAATGGCTACCCGGCAAAACATTCATGCAACCGTTGGTTGTATCGGCGTCATCAAGGGCGATACAAATACTAATCAGTTCAGCTGTCTGACAACGCCAATAGCCATTATCTTGGTGCCAAGGGACACCCTCTCCGATTTTAGACGGTTTATAAAGAGCTTGATCGTGAAATAGTTGCACATTTGGACCAATGAGACTGGTGGCCACATCAAGTAATGGCTGATGGAAAAGTAAGTCACGGAAGATATCATTCTTTTGCCATATCTCACTGACTTGTAGCATTTTGTTCTGTTGGTCGTTAGTTTTTTCGGCTGTCAACGAAAGATTTCGCCACCCTTGTTTGGTCGTTTGATCAAGTTTGTTAAATACTTGATCATAGGATTTACGCAACTGTTGGAGATGGTCATACTCAATCACTCGATGTGGAATTTCTAGATACCCAAGCTGTTGAAAGGCTTTGAATTTCGATGGGGTTAATTTCAATTTTTCACCTCAATAATCCAATTAACTTTTTCGGGGATCAGTATATAGAAAGAGCCCTTTCTATCAAAATAATGATAATTGAGCAAACCAAACGACTCGAACTATATTTCAATTGATAAGGCCATATTCGAGAATTTGTATTTGGTAAATAGTGGTTTGGGATCAATTGATTCATTAAGTTCGTTTCGGTGGGATAGAGCTAAAAAAGCCCCGTTATTAATTGAACGGGGCTGAAATAAACTCTAGCTGATTGAACGTTTTAGTTAGAACCGTGAACTTCTTTGATTTGACCCCACGAGGTGGCTAGTTTATTCTTAGATTCTACGTTGAGCCCAATAGTTGCCAATTGCATAATCTCGTCCTTGTTCAAAGTTCGTTCAAACATCATCACTTCATCTAGCAATCCTTTGTAGAAACGTTCTCCACAACAGTCGTCTTTACCAAAGACAAAATTGAGAGGGGCTTGCTCAAAATGCTTGATTTTGTTTACAGCTAGCTCTAGTTTCTTAGTTCCAGCGGTATAAGCGTAAGCCGTAGCTTCTTTTTTTCCAATCGCCACCGCTACTAAAGCCCAGGTATCTTTGGGGATTTTAATAGATCCTCCCCAATCCCAAGTCTCGGCGGCATTATTGTTATAGACGTAGGTTAAAGTGTCATCACCGCCATGGTATCCCATCCAATAAGCTTGAGCTCCATTCCCTCGCGCTGCTACAAAGGCGGCCCAATCGTTGGCTTTATAACCATTGATCCAAGTTACCACGGTAAATTCTGCGACAATCGGGGCTAAATCCTTTTGGGCGACTTTGATATGGCTACCAGCTCCGTCAAAGTTTGCAGCTCCACCAACTTTACCTTCTGCCTTCCATGTCACTTTTCCATCCAATTCGCCGTGATAATTATTACCTGACATATCCTTGGCATTTCCATCCAATGGCCAATAACCAATCATGCCGTCAGTAATATCAGCCGCTTGGGTGTTAACATTAACGATAAAGAATAAAATTAGAGTCACACATATGGACTGAAAAAATTTAGCTTCAAATGTATCATCTGGTTTCATTTTCAATTCCTCGTATTTGTGCGCTGGGCGCCACACAATTGTGGCAGGAATGATACACAATTGCAGGGTTTGTGTCAAAACCTACTCTTATTAACCATTAATACAACAAAATCTAAATCAATTTGAATCTCTCCAACCACAGACAATTGAAAATTGAGTTTATTAATCAAAACCATAATTATTTATATACAACTATAAGATGATGAGTAAAAAATCGGTTCGACATAGATAAAAAATCCAATAATCACGAGCTGAATGGGAAATATTGACTAGGTAATATATGACTTACTTGATGAACTTTCTCTTGATGAAAACCGAGACATAGTAAAATATTCCAAGAATAATATCTAGTTCGGTTTTGAATGGCCTTCTAGCTTGGGATTGAATTATCGTTCAATTTTAGTGTTAACACCTATATCTAAAGCGAGAATTTCTTTCATGTCTCGAAGGTAAATCTTTCCACCAGCTAAGGTAGGCACAGTCCAGGCGCGAGAGGTTAAGACTTCTGACTCAGCTAGTACATCAAAACTATTAGGGTTAGCTTTGACAATTGCTAATTTACCGGCTTCATCCAGAACAATCATTTGTGTCCCGGCTATAATTAGGTTGGCTTTACCAAAACCTCGCTGTTGGTTAGTAACCTCTCCTGTCTTAACTGAAATAGCAGTTAAAAACGCTGGTCCATGGCCACTAGAAGCGTAGATAGTCTCATCGACTCGAACCGCTGACCCGTGTTGCACTCTTAACTTTTTGCTATACCATAATTCTTCTACCACTGTTTTGCCGTCCTGAAGGGACAAGTGAAGTGCTCGACTACCTGCATCATAGGCAGAGGAAATAAACAGGATATTATCTTTTCCCCAAATTGGGGTCGAAGCATGGATTTGATACTGGGTATTATGTCCATGTTGCCAAAATAAGCCTCCAGTATTAGGATCCAGTGCTGCTACCTTTTTCTCTACAAAAGCGATAAGTTGATCTTGACCATCCACATTAATGATAATGGAAGATGAATAAGAATTAATGAAATCTTGCGCCTTCCAAACAAGTTGCCCATTTTTCAGATTGAAAGCCATAACACCATGACCTTTACCACCGGCAAGAACAATTAATAAATCTTTGTAAGCTATTGGGCTAGAGGCATAGCCGCGATCACCTGGTTTTGCACCATATTCGTCCCATAAATTATGGGACCAGATTTTTTGGCCATTGTTTTTATCTAGACAAGTTAGTTCAGTTCGAAAACCGATACTATAAATGTACTCCCCAACAATCAAGGGTGTAGAATGTGGGCCAGGTCCATATTGCTGATTAAATTCTCCCCAAGGTAGTGAAGTATAAGCATATTCCCAAATTGTTTTTCCTGTCTTAGCACTTAAGGCAATGACAACATCCTCACTTCCACGGCGAAACATTGTATATAAATTATCCTGATCAGCACAAATAGCCGAATATCCTTCTCCAAGTTGTCGTTTCCATAATTGTCTTGGTTTTTCTTCATTCCAGTCCGTTTTTAGACCTTCTGAATCAACCTTAAAATTTCGATTAGGCCCACCCCACTGTAACCACTGCGAGTAACTTATCTTCGGACAAACATTTAAGCAGAGTAGTAGCAAGAATATTCTTTGAAACAATTGATAAAGGTGATTTAGAGATTTAATTTTCATTGGAAGACTCCTTAGAGAAGGTAATAAATAACCGTTTAATTTCTTGCTAGTCAATTTTTTTAATCCATGATTTAACTTACAAAAACAAAATATCCACTGATGAACGATTTTCTTGGAAAATATCTCAACTTCTTTACTTCAATCAGTCAAGAATACTATGAATGAAAATTCTTCGAGTCTGGTATTTCGTAATCCTACCCTGTCTAAAATCCTGTGAAATAAGGAGCTAAAAGACTGTAGTAAATATAAACTCGGAATGTGCAGGGATAAAAATATTGTTAATAGCTAAAACATAGAATTTGAATGTCTAAGTAATTAAATCACATTTGCAACATCTTGAACATACCTATTTAAAAGCAGGAGCTAATAACAATTGAGTTAGTAAAAATCTGATTGATTTCATAGAATGAAAAATTATCTAATTGACCTGTTCCCAATGAAAGTCTT
>JACLAC010003247.1_pt1 | contig 15988 bp, 11 predicted proteins | sample 8027881 | NCBI WGS metagenome assembly JACLAC01 (sample SAMN15725517, study PRJNA655200) | protist metagenome | isolation source: fluorescence activated cell sorting (FACS) single amplified genomes of... | place: Spain: Blaines Bay Microbial Observatory, Mediterranean Sea | collected 2016-01-19
TTTCACGATGGCAGCGCGACCTATCGGATTCAACCGTATTACGAAACATCGGTACGGCCCTCGCACATTGCGCGATTAGCTATCAGGCGACGATGCGTGGGCTCACTCGACTAGACGTAAACCCCCAAGCCATCGCCCAAGATCTAGATAACAGTTGGGAGGTACTTGGCGAAGCAGTACAAACCGTCATGCGAAAGCACAGAATGGCGGAACCGTATGAGAAGCTGAAGACAGTTACTCGCGGCCGCCAAATGAGCGCTGCTGTGTTCTCGGATATCCTAGCTGAACTTGAATTACCCCCTGCAGCGCTTGCAGAACTTAAAGATCTGCTTCCTTCGACCTACATCGGTCTGGCAAGCGAGTTAGCGCGCCAAAGATTTTAACAGGAGGCCCGTGGTGAACATTCATGTCGCTAAGGTAGTTTGGCGCGACAAACAAGAAATTCTGAAAGAGATTCGGTTTGACGTCTTTGTGACCGAACAGCATGTCCCCATCGAAGAAGAACTAGATGGCCTCGACGAAACCAGTAGCCACTTTCTAGCGCTCAGCGATGCCGGGCAACCACTTGGTTGCGCACGCTTGCTCGACACGGGGCAAATCGGGCGAATGGCAGTCCGCAAGAGCCATCGCGGCACAGGGATGGGTGCGCAGCTTCTAGCTGCGGCAGTTGCTGAAGCCCAGGACCAGGGTATGAACAAAGTCTTCCTACACGCTCAGACACATGCAGAAGACTTTTATCGTAAAGGAGGGTTTGTTGGCCTAGCCGATCGCTTTATGGATGCTGGTATCGAGCACACCACGATGGAGATGATGCTCCCGCTCCAGTTCGCACCTTCCGATGTGCCCTTCGCGCAACCGATCACCAAGTCGTATGTTACGAGCAAGCCATTACCGGTAAGCAAACCTCAGGCGTTCAAGGGTATAGAAGAAACCAGAAACGCCTTGCATAAATCACTTTTACTCGCTTCCCGGCAGCTCCTAATACTCAGCCCATACCTGGAGCATAAAATTTTCGCCGAGGAGCGCATTGTCGAAACAATCTCCGCTCACGCACGAAGTGCTCCAAAAGCAGTGGTCAGAATACTCATCATGTCCACTAAGTTTATGGTCGCGCGCGGCCACCCGCTCTTGGAACTAGGACGGCGCTTGGATCAGAAAATCTCGTTACGACTATTGGATGAACCCATCACCCCGGAAGCGTCGAGTTTTGTTTGCGTCGATAACACAGGCTACTGGCTACTGCCGGAACACGGCGTAACCCAAGGCATAACTGATGCTGGCAATCCAGTAACCACGAAGCGATTAATGGACGCATTTGAGACCGCCTGGAACAAAAGCAAATCAGACCCAGAACTGCGCCAGCTGCGGCTGTGATGTTACCCTGCGCTTAATAACGCCTGCTGCAACTCATCGTACGACTGCGTGGTCAGAAACTTTGGAAATTGAGACGTCACGTTTTCAGGCGCAGAAAAGAAAATCCCAACATCAGCTTCGTCTAACATGCTGACGTCATTGAACGAATCCCCAACAGCATAGATACGGTAATTCAGAGACTTCAAGGCTTGTACCGAACGACGTTTAGGGTCCTGTTGGCGTATTTGATAGCCAACGATACGGTCGTTCTCAACCTCCAATTGGTGACAAAGCAGCAACGGATAACCGAGCTTCGCCATCAATGGCATACCAAATTCGTAAAACGTATCTGAGACAATGACGACCTGATAGCGAAGTCGCGCCCAGGCAAGAAAATTCCCCGCGCCTGGCAACGGTTCAAGCGCCTTGATCTCAGCGTGTATCGTACTAAGTGCAATATCGTGCTCTCGCAGTAAGCCCAGCCTGTACTGCATTAACTCATCATAAACGGGGATGTCACGCGTAGTTTTCAACAAACCAGGCACACCAGTTTTTTCGGCAACCGCCTGCCAAACCTCTGGCACCAAGACCCCTTCAAGGTCGAGACACAACACGTCCACTAGCTTCTCCTAATACGGCCTGACTAACGAACAGGCAATGTTACATCGGCAAATAATGCTTCTCGCTGAACACGGCTATGGGCCGCCACGACACTCTGTACGACGTCTCTATCTAGATGCGGCGCAAAGGCACGAATGAAATCCAACATATATTGACGTAGAAACGTACCCTTCCTAAAGCCAATGTGCGTAATGCTAGGCTCAAAAAGATGGGAGGCATCCAGTGCGATCAGATCACTATCATTAAGTGGCTCGTATGCCATCTGGGCGATGATCCCAATGCCAAAACCAAGGCGAACATAGGTTTTAATGACATCCGTATCCGTCGCCGTAAATACAACGTTAGGAGACAACCCTGCCGAGCGAAAAGCATCATCAAGTTTTGACCGGCCCGTGAACCCGAAGACATAAGTTACAATTGGGTGTTCAGCGACAACGTCAAGAGTCAGTTCATCGACCGTGGCCAAAGGATGATCATGGGGCACCACAACAGCTCGATTCCAACGATAACAAGGCATCATCACAAGATCGTTGAAGAGCTCTAACCCTTCCGTTGCGATGGCGAAATCTACCTCGCCGGATGCGGCTAGCTCTGCGATCTGTTCAGGTGAACCTTGGTTCATATGTAGACTGACATCAGGATAACTTTCGCGGAATGAAGCAAGGATCCCCGGCAGCGCGTAGCGCGCTTGCGTATGCGTAGTTGCTATGGACAACGCGCCTTGCTTTTCATTGGAATATTCTTGCGCAACCTGTTTGATAGCACCAACTTGACGCAGTATCCCTTCCGCCATGTCTATGATTATATTGCCAACTTGAGTGACGTGAGTGAGATGTTTGCCACTGCGCGCAAAGATCTCTACACCCAACTCATCTTCGAGCAGGCGGATTTGCTTACTGATGCCAGGTTGTGACGTAAAAAGACTTTGAGCGGTCGCTGATACGTTCAGGTCATGATGAGCGACCTCCCAGATATAGCGTAGCTGTTGCAGTTTCATCTCGCCTTTGACTCATTTCTGACCAAGTTAGAGAGCGCTACATTAGCAAAGTTTAGCAATAAAAAAATGGTTTTTTAGATCGGTAAGTTCGCGGCGATGAGTCGAGTTTTACCCGACGAACCATCAATCGTTGTTCGAGACTCCGTGCAACACATGCGCCGTTGCGACATGAGGTGCAGCCCGTTCGCAATGGGCAGCCTGATCATCAAAGAAAATATCTGCCTCAAACGCTCGCAAGAATTCCGTCTTGTCAATGCCGCCAAGAAAAAGGCTTTCATCCAGCCGGATATCCCAGGCACGGAGCGTGCGAATGACCCGCTCGTGGGCCGGGGCCCCGCGTGCAGTAACCAACGCCGTACGAAGTGGGCTCTCTCCCTCCGGAAATTCCTTCTGCAGCTCATGCAAAGCCGCAAGAAAAGACTTAAATGGTCCGCCGTGGAGGGGTGTTTGTGCTTGTTGGCTTTCCGATGCGCTAAACGCATCGAGCCCTTCGGTTTGGAACACCCGTTCTGCCTCATCGGAAAAAAGAACCGAATCACCATCAAAGGCAAGTCTCAGTGGATCATCAAGAAAATCCTCGATCTGCGGGTTTTGCCGCCGACCAAACAACATCGCCGCTGCAACGTTCTGATCGAGCGCCAAGCGGACGTCTTCTGCATCGGTGGACAGAAAGAGGTCACAATCGAACGCCTTGATATACCGATAGGGGGACTCACCACCACAAAAGGCGGCCCTGGTGATATCGAGGTCAAAATCTCGAATAGAATTGAAAACGCGCAGGCCAGTGTCCGCAGAATTCCTCGACAATAATATAACTTCCACGCGAGGCGTAGATAGTATCTTGTTGATATTTAGTATTTTTTTTACAAGCGTGTAGCCCTCGCCTGGCTTCAGGATGCGATCTTCCTGATCAATTTGATATTGCCTATACGCTTCTAAACCTTCTTCCCTGTAAATCTCATCCGACTCATCCAGATCGAAGAGTGCAGTTGATGAAATAGCAATCGTCAGTGATTTAGGCATGATCAGGCATCGAGATCTGGAATCAGACCGCTTTCAAGACGGGTAATCATATCTTTCAGCTTCAGCTTCCGACGCTTCAGACGCTGAATGCGCATATTGTCCTGATGATGGCTGTCTTGTAGGTGTTTGATAACAACATCCAAGTCACGGTGCTCAAGCCTGAGTTTGTCTAGCCAATTTTGGAGTTCGGTTTGATTCAAGTAGATAACATAACGTGCACTTGAGCGTGCATGATAGTCCTTTGCACGACAGTTGTATGCACAAGACACCTCACAAAGCCTATGCCACCCAAATCTAGCCAGTATGCTCTGACGCATGTTGTTTTAGATCGATCTGCTAACGCGTTCACAACTAATTTGGCGACCATAGAGTACGCTACCTATATGCCAAGCAAATCGCATTCTGAGCGAAGGGAACATACCCGTGAGTTAGCCACGGGACTGTTGGTCAGCGCACGCCGGAAAGGTCGCCTGACCCGTCTGCAAGGCATTGCTGTGGATTTTTCACGACACGGCATAGGGATCTTGATAGACCAGCCACTCCCTAAAGACGCAACGGTGTATTTGTCTATAACTGGACAAAAGCAGCATCTCGACAGCGTCGTTGGCATTGTTCACAACTGTACCGGCCAATCTGATGGGTTTCGCTGCGGAATACAATTTCGAACGGGCTCCGAATTGCAAGACGAAAAGGCGAAGGTCGAAGCGCGCCTCGGAGAGTTAGAACAAGAATTACAGCAAGCGTCTAGCAGCGAGCGGTAAACAAGCCTTCGCGCCTAAGCCATCAAGGCTCGCGCTTCTTCTTCAAGCGTATTTAATCGTCGCACCCAATTATCCAGCAACAGAAATTCATCGTCATCGACTTTAAATGCTCGGCATATCTCTTTCAGCAGACATTCTTCTTCGATTTCAAACGCACCGTCTGCGTAAGACAGTTTCAAAAGGTTCAAAATCGCAATTATACGGGTACTACGCTCCTCAAATACATGCTCGATGCCATCAAGCTCAAGGTATTCGACGTCGCTATTGGCCAGATCCATCTCGCGACGAAACTCGTTAAGCATGCCCTCTTCATTTGGATCGAGTAGTCCATCGGATACCACAATATTGTGCGCCAAGCGCATCAGCGCCAGACGTTGATCATCGCTAAGGGAAGAAAGCCACACTAGTTAAAAGCCAAGTAGCGGGGCACCAAAGCTCGCAAGCATGATGGTCACGCAGAGCCAGCCCAAACCAAGAATGGCCTTCATGAACCAGCTTTGATCAAAAAAGTCCTCGATCAGATACCACATATCTTCATCCCATGAGTTGCTACGAAAGTGTAGGAGTTAAAGCTGCCTATTTTAGCAGCACGCACGCGCGGATTTTAACAGTTTAGAGCACAATTAGCCGATACGAATTTCTTCTCCGACAACATGGCCATACAGATCGTAATGATCACTGCCTATAATGTCTGCCCAAACAAATTCACCGATCCCCGGCGGCGCTCCCTCAACAGTCAGGCGAACAACGCCATCGATTTCTGGCGCATCAAACATTGACCGACCGACAAGGTGAACGTCACCCTGCTTTGGATCGCCTTCCTCCCACTCATCGACCAGGACACGGAGACGTTGCCCAACGTGGCGCTGTAGGCGCCGTGCACTGATTTCTGCCTGAATTTCATACACTCGCTCTTGTCGATCAAGCTTTTCTGCCTCATCAATGTGCCCTTCGAGCAAATTTGCTTTGGCTCCGTCGACTGCCGAATAAGTAAAACAACCTGCTCGATCGAGTTCGGCCGCCTCGAGAAAGTCCAGCAATTGTCCGACGTCATCATCCGTCTCTCCCGGAAATCCCACAATAAAAGTCGATCGGATAGCCAACTCGGGGCAGATGTCACGCCAAGCATGAATCCGTTCTAGGGCTTTTTCTGCGGCCGCCGGGCGACGCATCGCTTTCAGTACCGTTGGTGAGGCATGCTGCAGCGGCACATCGAGATAAGGCAAAACCACGCCATCACGCATGAGTGGAATAATCTCATCAACATGCGGGTAGGGATACACATAGTGCAAACGGACCCACGGAGCGATGCCACCCAGTATTTCGCACAGCGATTTTAAATTCGTTTTGTAATCTTGTCCCGCAAAGTGCGCTTGCCGATACCTTAAATCGGCACCGTAGGCGCTCAAGTCCTGGGCGATCAGCGCTAGCTCCTGAGCACCATCTGCGACCAATCCCTCAGCCTCTTGAATCACATTAAGCAGTTCTCGACTTCTGAGTTTTCCACGCATGGACGGGATGATGCAGAAGCTGCATTTATGGTTGCACCCCTCAGAAATTTTGAGATAAGCAAAGTGATCCGATGTCAGCCTGGCCCGAGCCTCTCCCGGTAAACCGGCGTCCCGTAACACCGGTGCAGTCGCCATCGGCAAATACTCTTTGACAGCCGAGATGACTGGAGCAACTTCCGCCGGACCACTAATGAATTCTAGTTGTGGGAACGCATTAGCAAGTTCGCCCTTTGCTTCACCCATACAACCGGTCACCACGACCTTCTTGCCCTGCTCGAGCGCGTCGGCAATCGCTTCACGGCTTTCTTCTTTCGCAGATTCGATGAAACCACAAGTATTAACCACCAAGACATCACTGTCATCGCCGAGTTCTACCTCGTATCCCATATCCAACAATTGCGTGGCGATCTGTTCACTATCCACTAGCGCTTTCGGACAGCCAAGACTCACTAATCCAACTTTCGGCATGTATGCAATTCGAACCAAGAATTTTGAGGCGCGATCATAGCAGGTCTCACACGCTTTGATGGGAACAGAGGCTTAGCCTCAGTTACAATAACCGTGTGTTAAGTTCATTCGTCAATATCAATCAGCCCCTTGTAGACAAGCTCAGCGCGGCAACACTAGTGACCGCCAATGAGCGTCTTGCCCGTGAATATCGGCGCGGCTATGCCCTCTTTCATCAGGCGAAGGACGCGGCCGCCTGGGTAACCCCAGACATTCTGAGTCTGCGCCAATATTTCACTCGTGAATATCAAGACCTCGCAATTGAAGAACCCGGGGCACATCCCCACCTGCTCTCACAAGAGGCGCTGATCGGTCAGATATACGACGTCCACCCCGAGGCACCAGCGCATCTGGTGAGCAACTTTCTAAATGCTCTGCAGACAACATTGGCATATGAACTTTCGTTGGATGAAATCCGGACTCACCAGCGCGCAGGTGAGTTTTACGCTGACTGGGCGCAAGAAGTATTAGCCCGTATCGGCGAGACGCGACTGTTAGCAGAACAGATCCCAGCTTATCTTAGTCAATTTGGCAAGCTACCAAACCGACCGTTGATCACTGTTTTACTCGAACAGTTGTCCCACTCAGAAATGCGCTACTTTGGGGGTTTAATTGAGTCAATGCCGGTCTTGCAGCTACATCATGATCGTTCACTAAGAAAAGCGACAACGGCCCAAGATTTAATCGACAGGCCACCAGAAGCCCTCAACCTGCCTGTGTCAATCTACGCTGCCGCGACGCCCCATGAAGAGCTACGCGAAGCTGCAGCTTGGGCCAATAATCTCCACCATACTGACGCCAACCTGCGCATCGGGATCATTGTCCCGAGCGTTGCACATGATCACGCGCTAGTCGCTCGCGAGATCGGCATCAGGCTGGATCCGCATGCAGGAAGTGACAGCGTCAAGTTCGACATTTCTGGCGGAGAACCTCTCGCCGATCAGGCCGTATGGCAAGCGGCCACTCATCTGCTACAGCTCGTTTTCGACCGCGCGACCAGGCGGGATTTTGCCGTGATCACAAACTCTGGTTTCTTCCCCGACTTTGGATTGGGTGTCCTGTTAGAACGATGGCCGCGCCGGTTGCCGACTCGCCTCGATTTTCCAACTTTCCAGAGGCATATAAAAGATAACCCGTTAACTAAGGCTATTGGCGCTTCAATGGTGCATCCAGTTCCCGACTTACAGCCCTACGATCAATGGGTGCAACAGTTCCAAGCCGTATTGCAACAGAGCGGGTGGCCCAACTTATCAGACGTGGGGTCTCGGCAATTTCAAGCCCATACCGCCATCATCGATGTTCTGAACTCCTCGCTTCCATCTGAACCAGTCTCAGCAAGCGCAGCACGACGACGACTCGACTACCTTCTCACCGGCAAACTATTCGCACCGGAACGTCCACCAGCGAACCTCGTTGTTCTTGGTAGCCTGGAAGCAAATGGGCTTGCCTTTGATCACCTTTGGCTTTGCGGTATGGATGAAGAGAATTTTCCAGCTCGCAATCCAGCTATTCCATTTATACCGCGTGCCCTTGCTCGAGCTTCTGGTGTCCCGCGAGCAGATCAGGAGGACGAGCTAGAATTTTCGGCACGTCTCTTGCGACGCTGGCAGGGTCAGGCCGACAATTTACACGCGAGTTATGTCCACAGCACGGATGATGCTGGGCGTCGCCACAGTCCCTTGCTCACACAAACCTCGGCGTTTGTCAGCACCGTCGATCACGTACCGCATTGGCTCCCGACGCGCGAAACTAAGCTTGAGCTCTATTCCGACGAGTACGGCGCCACGGTAGAGAATGAGCAGAACGTACGTGGTGGTGTACGCCTGGTTGAAGATCAAGCGGCCTGCCCCTTCCGAGCTTATGCAGTGCATCGGTTACAGGTTCCTAGAGTTGAACACAGTGCTGACCTACCAGATGCGCTTACGAGAGGCATTTTGCTACACGACGTGTTACACGCACTTTTCACCATCGCAAAAGATTCAACCGCACTGCCGAACTTGTCAGACAGTGATGTCGATCTAGTAATTACACAAGCTATTCAGAAACTCGAACTCGCCTTGCCCGCGGAATTCATTAAATACGAACGGCTCAGGCTTCGTGCATTGGTATTTGCTTGGTTAGATGTCGAACAACTGCGAGAAGAGTTTGAAATTTACGCGCTCGAGACTACCTATGAGATAACCTTCGAGCAGTTTACGTTAACGATTCGAGCCGATCGCATCGACAAAATTCGCAGCAGCGGCCGTTTAATCGTGATCGATTACAAGACAGGGCTCGTTGCAATCAAAGGTCTCGATGAATCTCCACTCGAGCGCCCACAGCTTCCGATCTATAGTCAAGTTGACGCCGAGGTCTATGGCGCATTTTATGCTGCTATACACAAGGACAAAGTTCGCTTCACAGGTATTTGCGATCCAGAAGCCGATCCAGGGGCCGCAACTAATATTCCACTGAAGCGAAGTTGGGCTGAGCAAAACCTGCTGTGGCGAAACGAACTTACCCGGCTTACCCAGGACTATGCACAAGGTTTTGCCGCTGTTGAGCCAATTGCTGGCGCATGCGACTACTGCCACCTCGCCTCGTTCTGTCGTATTTCTGAACAGCAAGCGTCGTGAATTTACCAGATACACAGGCACGGCAGGGAGCACTGAAACCCACATCATGTCTGGTTCAAGCCCCTGCGGGTTCCGGCAAAACCACACTTCTTGCAACCCGATTTGTGCACCTGCTCAACTTGGTTACGCGCCCACAAGAAGTACTCGCTATAACCTTCACTAAAAAAGCGGCGGCCGAGATGCGTCAACGCGTACTTGCAATGCTTCGTGAAGATTCACCGACAAGTCGTGCAGTAAGACAACGAAATATCGAGCTTAAGTGGGGTATTTTTCAAAACCCAAACGTACTCAAAATTCAGACCATAGATAGCTTCGCCTTAGAACTCGCAAGCCAAAGCAGCGACGAGTCAACGCTGGCAGGCATGGGAATTGGAGAGCACGCGACAAGGCATTACGATGAAGCTGCATACCGAGTGATCGCGCAACTCGTTCGCGAAACCACCACGGCACCACTTGTTGCCGAGTTCCTCGCCTTTCTTGATAACGATGCACGCAAGGCCCAGGGCCTCCTCTCGACAATGCTTGCCCGCAGAGACCAGTGGCTAGGCCTTACAACTCAGATCGCCGCTAATATCATGATCGCACCGGAGCAGTTAAAACAGATCCTAGAACGCACCCTGGCGACCCTGCGTCACGAGACCGAACATACTCTGTCAGCAACGCTTAATCAGGATGACATTGCAACCCTGGATCTATTTGCAACTGAACCGGAAGCAATTTTTTCTGGCGTCCGAAAGCTACTCACTAAGGCTCAAAGCTTGCGGCGGCGTTTCACCTCAAAAGACGGCGTCGGTGACGCTACGGAGGTCCGCAGACTCAATCTCTGGCTCGGATCATTACATGAACGAGGCCTTGCCAGCCTTATCGAAAAGCGCGCGCGAATCCCGCAACGATTAGACAGTAGCCAGACGCAACAACTCGCCAATGTCAGCGTGGTGTTAACAATGGCTGCGTCGGAATTACAGCTCCTATTTAAGGAGCACCGAGAGGTCGACTTTGTCGAACTTTTGTTGTCTGCACAGCGCGCGCTTAGGGAGCCCGACGGTTCACCGACGGATCTTGCCCTACTGTTGGATTATCGCATCAAACACATACTCGTTGATGAGTACCAAGACACCTCACGCTCGCAATTCGATTTTTTTAATCTCTTGTGTGAAGGCTGGTCAGATGAATCAGGTGACACTTTCTTTGCAGTCGGTGACCCTATGCAGTCAATATACCGATTCCGAAACGCAGACGTTGGCATATTTGGAGAAACTGTACGTACTGGCGTACAGCTACTTCGGCCAAAACTACATCAACTCACGGCTAATTTTCGTTCGGCACCAACGATAGTGAACTGGTGCAACGCCCTTTTTCGAACGTTATTTGCAGAGCATCAAGGAGACATTACTTACACCAGCGCTGTCCCGATCAAAGACGGCACGGCAGGCACGGTCAGATGCGAGGCTTTCACCAGCGAGCAAGCCGAGACCGATTTTATCATTGCAGAAATTAAGCGTTTGCGTAAAGAAACGCCAATGGCGGATATAGCCATTCTTTGTCGTGCCCGAGGGCATATCCGCGCCTTATTGGACAAGCTCCGCACCAACAATTTGGACTGGCAAGCGTCAGACATCGATCTTCTCTCGACGCTTCCTATTGTCCAAGATCTACACAGTTGTCTCATGACATTAGTGCATCCATCAGACAAACTGGCCTACTACTCATTGTTACGAAGTCCCCTGTTTGGCGTCACACTACGTGAACTCACCACTCTAAACGAACACCCAGACAGCTGCGCCGATGACACTCGCCTGACACGCCTTCGTAAGGCGCAAGAATGGGCGGCATCAGTACTGTACCAGCGACCTATCCGGGAGGTGCTGGAAGGCTATTGGCTACGCATCGGGGGTGGTGCGGCATACCCTACAAATACGTGGCCTCAGGCCGATGCGTACTTTGATTTGTTGGAGCCGTACGGACGTGGCCTGATCGATCTCGATGATCTCGCCTACCACCTAGCCCATCTTTTTGCACCGGACAACAACACGTCCAACATCAAAATCATGACGATCCACAAATCCAAGGGGCTAGAGTTCGAACACGTTTTTGTTCCCGCACTGAATCATAGAACACGACCAGACGATCCCTCGCTGATCTCAATGGAGCAGAGCAAAGCTGGTCTGCTAATGGGCGTACGTGGAGATTCGATTCACGACTGGCTGAGCTTCGAAAATCGCGCAAAATCTAAGGCTGAAGAAAAACGTCTTCTTTACGTCGCATCCACGCGTGCGAAAGAATCGCTCTTTTTAACCTGGACTAACACCACAGAAAAAAGCGCCCAGGGACTTGCGAACTTGCTTGAAGCACAGGGCGAAGGGGCGGCGGCAACTAACAATCCACTTCCGCTAGAGCAAAAACCAGCTCCAGACAGAACTGCTATCTCGCCACCTAATGTCACAAAGTCTTTCCAATCTGACCTATTCCAGACTCACATGTATAAACGACTACCCACCGACTACGAGTGGCTGGACGCGCACTCGCCAGCCATAGAAAACCCCAAAACCACGCTACGCGATGTTGTGGGTAGCCGCCAGGAGGTCGCGGTGGGGGTTCTAGTCCATCAGGCACTGCTTTGGTGGACACGGCAGCAACCGCGAATTGATCGTATTGAACATTTCCTGCCATCACGCCTTGAGCGGTGGGCACAGAACTTGCAACTGAGCACACAGGACCAAGTGCACATTTGCGCATTGGCGCGCGCGCAGCTTGAAAAGTTCTGCGTATCTGAAGTCGGCATTTGGGCATTACGCGAGCATGATAGTCATGTTTCCGAACTCGCGCTCACGGGCCTGATCGATGGCGAAATAAGAAATGTGATCATCGATCGGATGTTTGTCGATGGCGGCGAGCGCTGGATACTCGACTACAAGTCCTCACAACTCGATCAATCAACAACGAATCACACAGAAATGATTGCGCGCTATCGACCACAACTCTCACTTTACAAAACCATCTGCAGTGCGCTTTATGATGAGCCCATTCGGACCGCACTAATTTTGACTGACAGCGCGGAGCTTGTAGAAATTTGAAAATTGCAAAGACTTGTTTAACGAGCACTATTCGCGGCCATGAAGCGGACTGAACTAAAACATACCAACGCACAACTACATCCGACTGGCAGAGCCGGCGACTGCGGTGTGTATTTTTCTTGGTCTGGTTTTTACTTTTTAACTTAGTCAGCCTACAAATAAGGAAGCTGCAAGTCTTCCGTCGCAATCAACCCGTGGTCTTGGAATCAGTTATGCAACAGATACGCGGCGACAACCAATCTATTACCGGGCTCATGATCGAGAGTCACATGCAAGCCGGTAGCCAGGAACTGAACGGTCAAGAATGCGATACGGTGTCTCAATAACCGACGCAGGTATTGGTCAGGAGAAAACCGAAAAAAGTGCTAACACACTTGCGCCAAGAAACGGCCCAGCGCTTCTAATACGTCCAACCTCGGTAGAAGCTACGGATACTAAGAATAGTACGCGTTCTCGGTCAAAGTATGATCGGTCATATCTTTAACTGCGGTTAGCTCTGGCAGACGTTCCAGTAGCGTTGACTCGACGCTGTGCTTAAGCGTCATGTCGACCGCGGAGCAACCCTGGCACCCACCACCAAACTGGAGCACGGCTGCTTTTTCACTGGTCAATTCCACCAGCGTTACCATACCCCCGTGTGCCGCAAGGCCAGGATTGATCTCGTTGTACAAAATGTAATTGATCCGATCTTCTAGTGGCGAATCATCCGAAACATTAGGCACTCGGGCATTCGGCGCTTTGATTGTCAGCTGCCCGCCCATTTGATCTTCCTGGTAGTCGACAACGGCGTCCACCAAATAAGACTCACTGCGTCCCTCAAACCAAGCGCGAAAGCCAGCATACTCGACCGGCGTATCTCCTTCCTGCTCTTCTCCGGGACGACAATAAGCAATACAGGTCTCTGCCTGAGGCGTGCCAGGTTGAGCAACAAATACCCGTATTGCCGTCCCATCCTGCTCCTGTTTTACCAGAAGCTCTTGAAGATAAGTCTGGGCACTTTCAGAAATCTCGATCATGGTTTTTTCGAATTGAATCTAAGATGTGCTTTATACCCGACTATTTTAGTCGGGTATAGGGAATGCGCGGTTTTCTTGATCACCCTCCCCGCGTATTAGCTTGATTCATGTTTCTACGTCTAAACTTCAATTGTTTTCAAGTTCACGGCACCGTAAATTCAAGCATTGATTTAAGTATTGATTTAAGTATTGATTTAAGTATTGATTTAGGCACTAAAGATACTCGTTCTTCGTACTCTCTCCATAACCTCTGCAAAGCATTTAACTCATGACAAATATGGCCTCAAAATTGACTGGTGAGTCCTTCCAAGAACAACTCAGTCAGAAGATTCTTATCCTAGACGGTGCTTATGGAACCGCGTTACAAGGCTACAAACTCGCTGAAGAGGACTATCGCGGTGCACGATTTTCTGGCCACGGCAGTCCACTCCAAGGTAATCACGACGTCTTAAATTTAGTTAAGCCTGAGGTCGTTGCTGAAGTTCACGCCTCCTACCTGGATGCTGGCGCAGATATCATTTCAACCAACACTTTTTCTGCGACATCACTTGCCCAAGCAGATTTTGGATTAGAAGACTTCGCCTTCGAAATCAACCAAACCGGCGCAGAGCTTGCGCGGCAGATCGCCGATCGATATACAACGGTCGGCAAGCCAAGGTTCGTTGCCGGTTCCATCGGTCCCACTAATCGCTCCGCAAGCCTATCCCCTGATGTTGATGCTCCGGGATTCCGCAATATTACTTTCGACGAGCTTGTCGAAATCTATACCGAGTCCATTGATGGCCTTATTGCTGGAGGCGTGCATCTACTCATGCTCGAAACCGTGTTTGACACACTCAATGCCAAAGCGGCTATCTACGCAATGCTTAGTCGCAACGATGCGCGAAAACAAAACCAGCTCACGCCTCTACCCATCATCGTCTCTGGCACAATCACAGATGCATCAGGGCGAACGCTCTCTGGACAAACGACGGAAGCCTTCTTAAATTCAATCGCGCACGCCAAGCCAATTGCGGTTGGCCTAAACTGTGCGCTTGGGGCAGAACAACTTCGGCCCTATATTTCCGAACTGGCTAAACTCAGTCCGTTCCCAGTGAGCGTTCATCCAAATGCGGGGCTCCCAAACGCTTTCGGGGAATACGACCAAACGGCCGAACAGATGGCAGAAATCGTATCTGATTATGCAGAGTCTGGCTGGGTAAACATTGTCGGCGGCTGTTGCGGTACGACGCCAAAACACATCGCGGCGATAGCAACAGCTATGGCCGAACTCCGACCGCGAGTGATTCCAGAGATATCAAAGCAACTCCGGCTGTCTGGCTTGGAAGCCCTAGCGGTCAATGACGCTTCTCTTTTTGTAAACGTTGGAGAAAGAACCAACGTGACAGGTTCTGCAAAGTTTGCCCGGCTCATCCGTGAGGATGATTTGAGTGCAGCGTTGGAGGTTGCTCGCCAGCAGGTCGAAAACGGCGCACAAATCATCGATATCAATATGGATGAAGGCATGCTCGATGGGCAAGCCGTTATGACCGAGTTCCTCAACTTGATCGCGGCAGAGCCGGACATAGCGCGTGTTCCGATCATGATTGACTCAAGCCAATGGTCAATCATCAACGCCGGACTGAAATGTGTGCAGGGAAAAGCGATCGTTAACTCCATCAGCCTGAAAGAAGGTGAAGAGAGTTTTATCAAACAGGCAAATGAATGTAGGCGTTTCGGCGCAGCCGTAATCGTAATGGCATTCGACGAAGACGGACAGGCGGATACATACGAACGCAAAACCCAAATTTGTGAACGGTCTTATCGCATCCTCACAGAGATCGTCGGTGTTGCTCCTAGTGACATAATTTTCGACGCTAACATTTTTGCGATTGGAACCGGCATCGAAGAACACAACAACTACGCGGTGGACTTCATCCAAGCCGTACAATGGATTAAAGACAACCTGCCACACGCAAGCACCTCAGGCGGACTCAGCAATGTGTCGTTTTCCTTTCGCGGCAATAATCCCGTCCGTGAAGCCATACATACCGTATTTCTATATCACGCAATCCAAGCCGGTTTAACGATGGCAATCGTTAACGCCGGGCAGCTCGGTATCTATGCCGACCTGCCAGACGAGGCACGCGAAGCCGCTGAAGATCTTGTTCTTAACAGAAACGAAAATGCGACCGACCGTCTATTGGCGTTAGCTAACACGTTAAGCTCGTCGGGGTCTGGTGCGGACAAGGGTAACGATGAATGGCGCTCTGCAGAAGTTGCAAGCAGACTTTCTCATGCGTTGGTAAACGGCATTACCGAATTCATCATTGAAGATACAGAAGAAGCCCGTCTCGCTGCACCCAGGCCCCTAGACGTAATCGAGGGACCGTTAATGGCTGGCATGTCAGTCGTTGGCGACCTGTTTGGTTCAGGAAAAATGTTTCTCCCTCAAGTTGTTAAAAGCGCTCGCGTCATGAAACAAGCTGTTGCACATCTCGTCCCTTTCATTGATGCAGAGAAAGGTGGAA
>JACLAC010001404.1_pt1 | contig 15980 bp, 33 predicted proteins | sample 8027881 | NCBI WGS metagenome assembly JACLAC01 (sample SAMN15725517, study PRJNA655200) | protist metagenome | isolation source: fluorescence activated cell sorting (FACS) single amplified genomes of... | place: Spain: Blaines Bay Microbial Observatory, Mediterranean Sea | collected 2016-01-19
AAATTTATCAAAATTTTCATTTAAAGAATCTAAACTAGCTAAGTATTTAGCAAAATAAATAGAATAATCTTTATAAAATAAATCTGGTTCTATTAAATTATTAGATGTTGGTTTTGGACGATAATCAATTCTTTTATTAATAACATTAGGTAAATTAATATTTGAATCACAATTAAACCCATATACAATAAGTTTATATTTAGAATATTTAAGTAAACTCTTAGCAAGCACTTCAATCATAGCTAAATATGATTCATTACCTCCTGTTATCCATACAAACTTCATAATTAATATTTATTACTTATATAAATCATTACTTGATTATAATACTCTAAAAAATGCTCATTATATAAATCCCAGGTACAATTAACTCCATCAACTGACATTATTTGGACATTTTTAAATTGTGATAGATATTTGTCTCTAAAGTATCTAAATTCAACTTTCTCTTTTTCATTTCCTAAATGCCATTCCCCTACAATACAACCAACATTATTTAGTAAATAATCTATATTCTCATCAATAAAAATATAATACTCAGCACCTTCACAATCAGTTTTTATAAAATCAATATAGTCTAAATTATTATTTTTTATAAAAGTACTAAATTTAATACCAATAAATTCATTTTCACCACCAAATAACATATTTGAATTTGTTGTATCATCAATATATGATATTCCTTTTTTAATAAGTGTAATATTATCAAATTTATCAAGATTTGTTTGTAATGTTTGAAATTCATTGTTACTAGGTTCTAAACAGTAAATATGTTTTGGTTTTTTATCTAAAATAGAATAACTAAAAGGACCTACACTAGCACCAATATCAAGTACAATATCACCTTTTTTAACCTCCCATATTTTTTCATAAATTTTATTATCAAATATTTCACTAATCATACTGTTCTTATGATATTCACCTAATGGTATACCATTAACTGAACCCTTAGTTTCTTCATCCATCCAACCCCAATTAAAATTATCTAATTTTGTTGACATAATTTTTAGTTCCTTGTTTAACATTATATTTTGGTTCCCATCCTGGTATTCTTATATTTTTATCAGCACAAGTATAAAATTGATACCAACCTGGTATTTTGTCTTCGGTTGTATAGTTAAATTCAATACCCATTCCACTAACTAAATCCTCAAATGGCGTTGCTTCACCATAACCCACATCAAAAACACCACGATCTAGTTTAAATGCTGCTAAATTAGCTGCTACAACATCATCAATATAAATAAAATCACGTTTTGGGTTTTTTGGAAATAGTGTAAAGGATCCTTTTTTATAAGCTTGGTAAGCTACAGAAGCCATTTTACCTTTATGTTGCTCTCCAGGACCATAAACATTAAAATATCTAAGTGCTACAAATTTTTCATTTGCTTTTAAACCATATTCCTCAGCTAATTGTTTAGACCAACCATAAATGTTAGTAGGAATACCATTACCCAATCCATAAGTAGCAGCTGATGATGAGTATACTACTTTTTTATCATACTTTCTAGCTAAATCAAATAATTTTTTACTTAAAGTATAATTCCAATAAAGCATTTCATTACAATCCTGAAGTGTAGTATCAGATATTGCTCCAATATGAAATATACCATCACAATTTTTAACTTGATTTTCTAATTCTAAATCATTTTCCCACTGATTTTTATCTTGATGTATTTGGTAAACATAATCACCACGCGATTTAAGAGCTTTTAATACATTACTTCCAATAAAACCTTTTGCACCTGTTAGTATTATTTTCATATCCAATCTTTTATTTTATTAAATACTTGTTCGGGTGTTATGCTTGTATGACACTCAAACTGTCTATTTGTATTTTCGTATTTAGGACAATTATCCCAATTACTTATATCTATGTGTTCAGTATGCCAACAACCATGACATACTTCTTTATTAGTAATTCTTTTATAATCTTCACAATTAATATCAAATTCATTCCAATCCTCAGTAAAGTTAGCGATCATTGCTACAGGTTTTCCTAAAGCGTGTGCTACCCAAGTCATACCTGATGATAATCCTATATAAAATTCAGAATGTTCTATATAATTTACGACATCTTCTAATGGCATCCCAACTTTATTTATAGAATTTTTAGGTAAAACATTAAAATGAGGAGGTTTTCCATATGCATTATGTAATTCTAAGCATACTGGGGTTATATTATTTTTTTTAAGTAATTTACACAATTGGTCCCAGTACGGTGAGTCTTTTTGAACATCTTTCCCATCAGGATGATTCCAATATTTCATTTGTAATGTAGAATGTATACCAAAAGTAATATATTTATCTTTTAAAGGACGTTTATTTTTAAAACTATCAATTTTAGGTCTAATATAAACATAATCTTCAAACCCTAATTGTTCTGCCATACATTGTTGTAAGGGTTTATTAAAATCATGAGTAATATGAATAATTTTTTCAAAAGTATTATTAAATTTATTATTATTTTCTTTAGTTATTATAATGTTAGGATAGGATTTAACAAATAATTTATTAAATGCATTATTAGTTCTTAAATATACTATAACATTATGTTTAGATGCATATAAATCTAAATAAGGCATTATAGCAACTATATCTCCTAATGAATTAGAATGTAAATCAATTAAATGATTTAGTTTTTTTTTTAAATCTTTAACTAAAAATGTTTTATTTTTAAGTCTTTCAGATAAACTATCAATAATAACACCATCAACTTTTATTGATATTGAATCTGGGTTGTCTGATATCCCACTCCACATACCATTATGTATAATGTCAGAATAAATAACTTTATTTAATTTATCATTAATAAATTCAACTTTATAATGTTTTTTATGTTCACCTTTAATTTCAATTTTAGGTGAAGGATCAAAACAAGTTATAATTTCATTTTTATCCTCAGATTTATTATAATTTTTTAAAAATTCAACTATTGTATCTTTACCTATTTGAGCAACTTTATCCCAATTAAATTCTTTATGTATAATTTTAGCATCTTCTAATACTTGATTTTTATGTTTATCATAATTTTCATATGCATCTCTCATTACTTTTTGTAAATCATCAAAATCAGGTTCAGGAAAATTACCTGGTAGTTCACTTTGTGAAAATTGAAAATACCCATCACTACAAGCTGATTTTTCACCTATAACTTTAACAGGTAAACCTTTACCTTTAGCAAATTCCATTTGACCTGTGTCAGCTGAGTATATTGAAGGTGTACCACAAGCCATAGCTTCAATTAAAGGTAGATTCCAACCTTCACTCCTAGCGCAACTTAAGAATATATGACCTTTTTTTAAATATGTAATATAATCTTCTCTTGATGGAAAATGTTTAACTTTTAAACGTTCATCATCAAATCCATTTTTTATTAATCTATTTTCTGTTGTATCATATCCATCACTAGCAAATTTATTATCAATTGATAAAATCAAATCTACAGGTTCTGATTCATCAAATGTTTTTAAAAATGCTTCTATAATTTCTTTAGTTGACTTTCTATAATCCCACCTTCCAAATAATACAAATTTAAATCTACCATCATTATAATCATTATGATTAACTTCTTCAGGATAAAAAGTAGTAATATCTACTCCTTCAGGTACTACTTTAACTTTATTAGGATCTGCCCCTTGTTCTATAGTACATTGTCTTTGCCATTGTGAAGGAACCCATAACTGGTCAAATTCCATCCATTTTTTAAAAAAAGAATCTGGTTGTCTTGTAGATTCCCAAACATTATATCCAATTTTAGGACCAGTATAATCTTTATCCCAAAAAAAGTAATGATGGTTTGTTTCAGCTAATACGATGTTTACATTTTCTTGAAATTCATTTGGATATTTAGTGTAGAGTTTATTTAAAGACATAGTTTGTGCAGCCATATCTATCCAAAGATTTTGATAACATAATAATTTTTTATCTACATCATTTATATATTTTTCTTTATTATGTTGTTCTTCACCTAAATCAAGCTCCCAATCAGGACCTATAGTAAAATTTCTTACTTTAACATCAACAAGTTTAGATAAATGTCTAAAAAAGTCACGAGTATGTTGATTATACCCTCCTGTTCCTATATAGCTTCCGTGAGCATAAACTTTGGGTTTAGTATATTCCAATTTTCTTTAATCTATTAAATGTATCTACGTTAATTCCTTGTAAGTCTGCTATATGAAAATACAAATCCTCAGTAGTACCTCCAAATTCCTCCATAATATCTACTAATTTATCTTTACTAAATTTAAATTCCTTACATAATTTAGTTTTAAATTCCTCCATTCTATCAAACTCAGTTTTCATACCATCTTCATACAACGCTTTATGGCGCTTTCTCGCGCGTTTTTCGATGTCTAGATAAAGAATATCATTATTATAATTATCTCCATTATAATTTTTAATAAATTCCTTTTGTTCATCACGCATCCATTCTAATTCCCATTCAGCTTGTTGAAAATATTCTGGGTATTCAAAATCTCCATTTCTAATTTTATCAAGTAATGTTGTTTTATATGGCAACGATTTATGTGTTCTAAATCTTCTCCACCAATAAAATGGTGTTCGTTTTCTATGTGTAGGTTTCTTTGGTGCTTTCATTTTACTCCTAAATATTTTTTATATTTTTTACTCATCTTATCATAATATTTAGTTTTTAATATAATATCATGTGCTTTTTTTATTTCTTTCTTATTATTTATTAAAACTAAAAAACAAGGTGCTAAAGATCTAGCATTAAATCCATCTACTTCTAATTTATCGTCAGGATTTATACATAACGCTTTCCATTCGCTTTTATCCATCGCTCTTAATATGTTATTTAGGAATTTTTGGTATCTTTTAGTACTTTTTTCTAAGATTACATCATCTTGTATAAGAACTGCTGAATTCTTACCAGATTCTACAAAATTATGTATACAAATTATAAAATCATTATCACTTGTTATAGTATCTATGTAAATATTATTACTTTCACGTTCTTGTTTAGCAAAAGGACAAACAGGCATACCATTATATTCATCTCTTGGTACTTCTAACACATCTTCTATATAACTTAATACTTTATCTTCCATTTAGAACCATCTCCATTTTAATCTGACAATCCCTAAATAAAGATTAAACTCAGCCCAATCTTCTTCTATAACATCATCTTTACTATAATAAGTAGCTCCAAATAATATTCCATCTCCAATTGAGACAATTTCAAAATCATATTTTACACCTTCCATTTATTTTACTTTTTTAATTAATAACTCCATATTTCTACTTCCATCAAATATCACTCCTACAATTCTTTTCTTACCATCTTTTTCAATAAGATTAAAAGTTTCTTTGTCAAATTTTCTAACAAACACTCCTGACCTTTCAGCTCTATCTTCTGAAACGTTTAAAAATATTCTTTCCATAACTTATATATTTATTAGCGTTTTATACGCATATACTTGCGATTTTACGCATTACTATTAATAATTCACTACGTTAGTTGATAAACTAACCCTACGCTATTTAACGAAAACGTCTACCTTTTTTTAGCTTACCTTTTACAAAATTATTATCCCAATCTTCTAAATTTTTTTCTAAATCATTTTGATCTTTCCAAAATAAACCAATAAACCATCTTACAATAGCCATTATTGAAATATTTTTGCTAAAATTAATATTATTACCATTCCAACAATACAAAATGCACTTACCTTTAAAGAAAATTCTTCAGTGCGTTTTTTTCTATCACTATCATAGTAAGGGTGTTTTTCTCTTTTTTTCATAATTTGTTTACCTTCGTTTAACCAATGATTCATGTTACATATATTTAGGGATCCTAAACTTAAGAATAGGATTACCATTAATTGTTGGCTGACCTAATTCATCAATACCAATTTCTTTTACCTTTACAGGTTTATTTCTAAATTTACCTACCATAATAGTATCACCTATTTCAACTGGTATAATAAATTCTTTGCCTTTATAAGTTGCTTTCATTTTAATATTCTGTTTGTTTCATACTTAATTTCTGGAATAACCACGCTTGGCCTTCACTTGTTTCAGACTCTGGCTTATATACGATTAATCTAACACCTTTTAGGAAAAACATTAATTTATATGATTCCTCTTTAACATAAACATAACCATCAATAACTTCTTCGGTTTGTTTAGTAACCATTAAATATTTATCTGATACTTTAAAATCACCAGTTATAACACCTTGGGGTGACTCTCTATAAAATGTATCACCATCATCAGTGTAATTTAAAAACAATCTATGATCACCATCCATTGAAATCCACTCACCATAAATGTTTTCATTGTCAGAGTCAAAGCCGACTCTTTTTTCTTGCGCATTTAATGAACTACAAAACATCATTGAAAAGAATATTAAGGCAATAATCATAAACTTATCTATTAATTCTAACTTTTTCATACTTTTATTTATAAACTTTCATTTGACTAATTTCACTCACAATTTTATTTACTGTTTGAGCCGTGCGAGTATTCGACTCTCTATTTTCATTAATTTGTTTTTGTAGTACATTAACATGATCAACTTTCGTTTTTGAGTATTGTCTATAATCAAGTACAAAACCAACAGCAACAATTAGGTTCATACCTAATGAAGCGAAAAGGATTTTTACGTCCGTATAAACATCTAAATTAAACGATAGATGTATGTGACCTACTACCCAAAAAGGTATGGCTAACTGTTGACTAATCCAAATTAACAAAAATGTAATAAATTTCTTCATATCTTTAACCTACAACTATCTCAGCATCTTCAATTGTTTCACAAAATAAAAAATGCGTTTGCGTTCTCAAAACATGGTCACATCCTAAATAATCTCTATAGGCTTGGCATAACTCCATATTTAACCTATTAGATCCTTTAATATTAAACCTAAGGACAGGCATCTCACGCTTAACAACATAACCTTTATCATTAACATACTTTATGTAATGTATTCCAATCATCGTATATACATATTATGGCCTGGATAATTGTATAGAAAAGCTTTCGACTTTAAATTTTTAATTATATAACTCATTTGATTTTGCTATCCATTTTTCATGATTATACTCTCTTACTTCACTATATCCTCCTGTTTTAAAACCCATATCAACTTTATCTCCAAAATACTCTAATAATTCTTTTTCAACTTTTTCTGCTTCTGCTTTACTTGAAAATATTTTACTCCACATTACTTTAGTATCAAAATGTTTTACAAAACTGTCTTCTTCCGTTAAATTATTAAAATACATTCTAGCATCTCCATCCCAAAATTCCGTAATACCCGGTTTTAAATATAATCTTTGTTTACTATCTTTTTTAGTAAATAATTGAATGTAAACTTTCCACTTACCATTAGGTAATTTTTTATAATATTTCTTTTTTATTTCCATAATACTTGTATTACAATTAATAATAATGCTAATATTAAACTAACAAATGTTTTTGGATTAATTCCTTCACTAAAGAAATACCAAACACCAATTGCATAAATAATCATTCCAACTCCAAATCCAATAAATCTAGCCGGCCATAATAAACCACCAAATCCACTAACGGCATATTTTGTTCCCCAAATGTAGAAAAACGATAATATAATACCTGCTGCTGCTACCCAAATTTCATTTTTTCTAAACCAATCCATTTTAAAGAATTGACCATTTAATTGAAAAAATGTTAATACATGGGCAGCAACAAATGCTCCTATACCTATTAGTAAATCGTAATACTTCATTATTTTGATTTTTGTTTATTAAACATATCCATCCATTGCTTATCTGTTTTAGGTTTTGGAGTAATAGCATTGTATTTTGTTCTTATATACTCACCATCTTTTTCTCTAGGTAAATAAAACTCTACATAACTACCACTTTTAAATAAAACCTTTACCAATGGCTCCCATGATCTATATTTACTATATGCTGTTGTCTGAGTAACAGTAGCTTCAGGATATAATTTTTTATATTTAGCTATCATATATTTAGCCATCTTCATTTCTCTCTTATATCTTTCCAGTTGAGAATTTGCTTTTGTATTTTTTTCATTTAATTTATCTAATAAACTAGTTGGTAAATATGCTCTATATTGTGGAGTAACTGAACCACATTGTAATTTTGTTCTGTAAGCACCACGTGACCATTCTTTTTCTAAATGAACATTTGCTGTACTTGATGCTAATTTACCTTCATTAGAATTAAAATAATTATACTTTAATGCAATTCCACCTTCATATGTTACATAAGAAACTTCAGTAGTAAATCTATTATCACCATAACCAAATGATCTTTCTTGATTAGTTTTAGTTATTAACGTAAAATCATTTACATATTGGACCTTTTGAAATCCAGCTTCTTTTAATGTTGTTTCTAATCTTTTAATGTAATCCGCTCTTTCCATAGCGTTTTTTTCTTGACTTTCAATCCATTCCTGGATTTCATTTTCTTGTTCAGTCGTTAATATTTGACCTTCAAATAAATCTAATTGTAATTCTACGTTTGACATAACCTTTATTGTTTTTAATTATTTACTCTGTAAATATACGAAAGCTCCCTCAGGTAACCACATATTTCTGCATATTTCTTTGATTGTTTTTATGTGTTTTTATTATTATTTATACCTAAATATACGAAAAAAAAGCCGGGTATCCAAATAAGGCGTCATATGACGTTTATGACTAAAATGTGACTTTAATGTGACTTTCAATATTTATAACTGAACATTAAAATTAGTAATATGAAAAAATTAATTGTATTAATATTGCTATTAGGTTCAATGAATTTAGTAGCACAAGAAGTAAAAACTTATCAACAACTTGATAATAATAAGGTTAAAGTAACTGTTTACAATGGAAATATAATTGTACAAGAAGGATATCTTATTAAAGATGGAGATAAATATAAAAATACAGGGATTTGGAAACAATATGATATTGATGGTAATACTACATTAGAAGTTAAGTATGTAAAAGGTCAAAGAAAAGAAACAATAGTATATCAAGACAATAAAATAATACAAATCACTCGTAAAGAAAAATAAAAAAAGGCGCTAATTAGGCGCCTTTCTTTAATTAATGTTTATTAACTTATTTCTTATCTATGAAGAATTTAGCTAATATAACTAGAACCACTAATCCTACAAATCCACCTTCACCAAAGCTTGCGATCAGTGCAGTTAGATTAGCAACTACGTCCATGCCGAACACAGTTCCTCCTGTAAGAATATTCCAAAGGATTGTTACTGGAAGTACAGCCATCATAATATTTAATAGCCCTCCAAAAAATCCCGTTACGTACTTAATTACATTATCCATTTTTTTTTATTTTTAGTTAAACAATATTAAAACTTAAGACCTACGCCTAACATTAAGTTAGTTGTCTTTTCTCCTACATTGTATACTACTTTAGGATCAACGTAAACATTTTTATGGAACGTAAACATTTTACCTAAACCTAATGAAAGGTTATCAGTATCAATGTCTGGTGCAGATCCATACACATATAAATCATGACCACCTAGTGTCATAAAGTATCTAGCATGTAAATCTAATACCATATCAGAAGCTGAATCAGCTTGAGATAAGTTTACACCTACCATAAATTTATCAGATACACCGTATCCTATTGTTGGAGCTATAGACCATTCAGTCCAAGCTACATTTGCGATGTCACCAGTACCAATGTACCAATCACCTTTCGCGTTTTGAGCATTAACTCCTACTGCAACAAGCAGTGATAAAGCTAATGTTAAAATCATTTTTTTCATATTTTTGATTTTGGTTAATAATTAATTTAATTGTTTTGAAAACGTAGTGGCCAGCTACTTAAGATAACTTACATCGTAACTTTGTTTCGCTAGTAACCCACTACAGTTTCTAACAATGTTAAGCCCACAATATAATAAATTGACCTTAGGACTCCAAGTCATTTTTATGAGTCCATTTTTTCGGTGAAGTAATTATCGAAATCTTCAACATAGTCGTCCATTTCGTAATCATCATAGTCACTTCTCCTTGTACCTCCTGCTTCGAAGTCTCTTTTAACAGCTTCTATATAGCTGTCTATTGCAAAGTCAAGTGATCCATCTTCGTAATCACCTGATTGTTGTAAATATTTTTTTAATACATTAAAATCTGGGTCTTGATTAAAAAGAGTCGGTGACTCATTTAAAAATTTAGCCCATTTTGCTTCATATCCCTGTTCCATAATATCATCTTTTTCTTTTTTACTTTCATCTACCATATACATTCCTGAATCGCCTAATACGTCTTCGATTTGTTTAGCCATAGAATCACCACCTTTATTTTTTAACACATACCACTTACCTAATGGTTTTATCCAAACATATCCGTAATCACCACCCATGCCTTTAACTTCATCTCCAATCATCATTCCTGCTGTAAATGCATCATCTGCATCTATTATTTTATATCCAGGTTCATCTTGATTTTTGGCATTTATAGAACCATCTTCAGGATCAAGATAAGAAACATAACCTTCACCTGCTAACTCTTCAGCTGCACGTTCATCGTTATAGAATTTTTGTAATATCTTACCTAACCCTTCTGGGTAACCATCATAATGATTATAAGTTGTGACAAGTTGTTTGTCATCATCTAGAAACGCTATCATTGCTCTTGTTGCCATTATTTTATTTACTTTTGTTATACATATTAGAGATTTTGTTTTAGTTTATAGGAATTTATACTACCCTCACCAACTAATAAATCTAAAATTACAGCACATTCTGGTACTCCTGGAAGTTTAGGCGCAGAATTAATATAATCTATATTTGTATTACGCCAAACTTTTATTTTAGTTTTTGCATTACTTCTATTAGAAGTTTTAAAAACCATAGCAACAGGCATTTTACTATAAGATTTTTTATCAATTTTATGTTGTTTCTCTCCAGCAGAAAATTTCTGTTCTACTTTCCAACAACCATTGGTTGATTTACTTTTATCATAATACCAAGTTGAATCCTCAGTATCTAATACCCATTTATCTAACTTAACAACTTGTTCACTTGGTCTACCTCTACTTTCCATAAAATTCTAATTTTAATCTTAATAATATTACTAATATTAATATCCAACTTAACATAGTATATCCATCTATCATTGTTGCGGTTGCAAAAAGACTTAGATACACTAAAGGTTCTATTTTACTTAACTTCATTTCTTAACTTTTTTATATGTTTACAATTATTACCACTCATCCAAGTACCAGGGCATGTACAAGTAAAATTACCTGTATCAGGATAGTATCTTGTTTTATACATTTTATCTCCTTTTGAACTTAGTGTTTCAACTACTATAGTTTCAGCTTTTTTCTTAACTTTAGGTTGGATGTGTATAACATCGTCTAATGTTGTACCTTCAATAACTTCTTGCCAACCCGGCATAATATATGTTTTTCCACCTAACTTCATTATATTCGGTGGTAAAACGTGTTTATGTGTATATTTAAATAGTTTAACCCATACTGATGGACCTAACCCACCTGGTTTAATACTATAACTTGTTGTTGGATTATAAAACCTTCTTGTTCTATAATTACCATACTTATTTAAATTTGAAAATTCTATTATTGGCATATATTATTTTATTAATCCGTAATCTTTAACAAATTGCAGTTCTTCAGGTGTAACATCCATTATATTTTTATGCATAATTTCCATTGCCCTTTTATACTCTTGTTCTTCAAAATATATTTGTTCGTCTGTCATGTTTTTTTATTTACGGGGTAAATATACGAAAGATTATTCAGGGAACCAAATAAATACGCGGGAGTCTTTAATTATTTTTGCCACCTCTACCTTTAACTGAAATAGATGGTCTTGAGTTATTACTAGGTCTAGAATAATTATTACTAGGTCTAGAATTATTATTGCTTGGTTTATAATTATTATTACTTGGTCTATAATTATTATTGCTTGGTTTCCAATTGTTATTTGGTTTTACAATTATATTATTATTATTTGGTTTATAATTATTGTTATTATTTGGTTTATAATTATTAATTAATGTGTTAATAATATTATTATTATTTACTGGTCTTTTATTAACATTTTCTATTCTATTAACTTGGACTCTATTAGATATACTTGAATTTAGATTATCAGTTAAACTACCTCTTCTACTTGCATTATAAACTACATTATAACTTGGGTTGTTAAATGGTCCTTGATACCAATTATTGTAAGGTCTCCATGGTCTCATATACCAATCCCAATAATTCCAAGGTCTATGGTAATAAGAATAATAAGGGTAATGATAAGAATAGTAATTATTGTAACCATAATAAAAATCAAAATCCATCCATAATGGTCTATGACCCCAATAACCATAGCTACTGCCCCAATACCAACTATGATTTATAGAGAATCTAGGTTTAAAATCTAATGTAATAGTATTAAAATCTAAACTTGTAAATAAGTTAACTGAGTCGCCTTTGATTTCATCTAAATAAACTACTTCAGTATCACAACATTTATCTTTTGGAGCTAATTGATAAGTACCACAACCACATAATAACATTATTATAATACCAAATATTATACCTTTAAAATAAGAGGCCCATGCTATTTGATATGAAGATACATTATATTTTTCTAATGTATTGTAAAAATAATTTTTATGCCATTGTATAAATTTTTCCATATTATGCTGATATTATATCTTTATTTTTTAATGTTAAACTTTCCTTTCGTATTTGTGCATCTAAAGTAAGAAAAGTACACATTCTAATTAATTGTTTAGGATCTGTAAGGGCTATTTCTTCTAAATACTCTTCATCCATTGCATCAAATATATCATTAAAATTTATATCTTGAAATGTTCCTTTCATCTTAATTTTATTTCCCTTGCCCACGGTTTAATTTTTTATATTTAACTGAATTTTTCATATTTGAGTGTTTTGTTTTAGCGTGTACACCAGGACGCTTTGTTTTTACTTTTTTATAAGTACTTCCTATTATTGCCATTTATTATATTATGTTTATTATAAATATTAATTTACAAACTTAAATCATAACCTCCAAATCTTTTCATGTAAGAAGTTATTTTTACTCCATTTCCATCCTCTGCTATTTTACCTGTTCTGAACCATTTTCTAACACTACCTGCTCCACATAAGTGAGCAGCTGCTAATAATCCTGATTCTGTTACTAATATATCATTAACTACTTGGCCTTCATATCTGTTAATATATTTATTAAGACGTTTTTTATTATATAACAAATGTTTATGCATTGCATATTCTTGTAAAAAACTATCATTTAAAAATTCTTGTCTTGTAGTTTTAATTTTTAATGTTTTTAAAGTAGTTCTACCAAATTGATATTTACCCATGTAACCATATCTATTTACTATATGATATCTATTGCCTGATTCTTGGTGTCCTATAGCGTCTAAAAATAATTCATATTCACTTTTTATATAAACAGGTATAATTTCTTCCTCAACACAAACCTCTAAAAATTCAGGTTTATTTGTTGGAGATAAAATAGCAAGTAATAGTACAGTAAATAAAGTAAATGTAAAAATATAGTCTTTAAAATTCATCTAAAAAATTTCCTTTAATTGGTTTTGATCTTAAATTATCTCTTCGTTCTTCATCTTTAAGTATTTTATCAGCTAGCTTTTCTAAATGCCTAGATTTTATCTTATCATAATCATTTACTATTCGATCATGTTTTCTTCGTTTAATATTTCTTGTTTTTTTCATATTTTTGATATTAAATCACTTCCATATTCTTTTTCTGGTTCATCTAAACCTAATTCTGTTAATCTTTGTCTAGTATAATCATCCATCTCCCATTCAACTTCACTTTGGTTAACCGGTACATGATCTTCTATACCTTTGATTTGTTTATCTGAAAATATATCCCCAACAGTTAAAAAATAATGATTATAACATAATAATTCTATATTTTCTTTTCTATAATTCTTTTTATTACCATCTTTAAAATTTAATAATAATGGCATTTTATAATCAGATACTCTGCGTTCATTAAACCCACAAACCGCACATTCTTCTAATAAATGTCCTTCTGTTATTAATCTGTATTTAATTTTATCAGGTGAAAACGATGAGGCATCAACTCTACCTTCAATAATATCTGTTAACGCAGGTTCTTTACCTTTACTTCTTAAAAACTTGGGAATACCTTTACCTGATTGATTTTTATGCTGTTCAAATAAATTATCATGAGTATCACTCTCATATAACTTAGCCCATTTTTTATAATGTTGATAAGAACAATTTAAATATCTAGCAGCTGCCCTATTTGATAACGTTTGCGACATAGCCCCTTTAATGAGCTCTTTGCTTAATGGTTTTGGTTTTGGCATACTACTTTATTGAACTATAGGAATCTAATAACTTGGGTTTTTTACGATTATCTAATTGTTCTGCTTGTTCTGCAGTTACTATTTGTATATCATTCCAAGTATGATCACCTGTACCATTTACTGTAGATACAGCTTTGTATGCACTCGTTGTTGAACAATTAACACAAACTTTGTAACCAAATTTAGTTAACCTTAACTCAGGCATATCTGCTCCACATTTAATACATTTAATCATTTTCATATTTTCCATGTTTATAATTATACGTAATCTAAAAAATATTACGTAAATATACGAAAAAAATATGAGAATTCCAAATTACCCCATATTAATTATGGAACATACGTGTTACTTTTTCTACTATAAATAGTTTTTTAAACTGATCTAATGGTAATTTTTTAATCTTACTAGCCATTAAATATGCCTCTTCTAACGTATTAGAATTAACTATCCCTACAGTATCTTTGTTTTTATGTGTAACACTAAAATATCTGTATTGCATGTTATAATTTATATTGAATTTTATTGTTGATAATATACATACCTTTAGGTAAATTTCCAAATTGTACTTTCCATTCTCTACCTAATATATCATATATTTTATTATAAGTATTTGATTTAGATAAATTATATTCGCTAATACCAACAGAAACAGGAAACGTTACATCACAACCTGTACCTGTTATTATTTCACCTAATTGAGTTTCTGTTACAAATGCAACTACTTTAATATTATTAATATCAAATAAAATATCATTAATATTATTTGGAATAGCATAAGTAAAAGTATTTGTAAATAAATCACCAGGGTATACAAGTGTATTACTTAAAGGCATGCCCCATTGACCAGTAATATACTCTCTTACCATATGTTGATGTGAATAAGTTGGTTGCCAAGGACCAGGAACAATAGCTCCAGGATTATATTGTGAACCACCTGTTTGAGGTCCTAATACACTATCTTGTGTTAATATTATATTTAAATAATTTGTAGGTTGGAAACCAAACCCATCTACTGGTAGAGAATCTGTATAATATACTTCAGCTGTAATATTAATATAATCAGTTAAAGTATCATATTCTGCTAAAATACCAACATTTAAATATGAAGATTGAGAAATTATATCTTGGACTGCATCTGCCCAATCTCCTCTACTCATGGCAGTACCACCACCTTGAGTCATTGGAAATTGATATCTATTTACTGTTCCAGCTGGATAACCAGCTAAATTTGATAAAGTGGCAATACTATCATTTTCTAGGATTGTAAAATCAGGATCATTTGGACTACTTGGTGTAGCATAACCTCCTGTGTGTAAATTTAGTAAAAATAAATCATTTGGATAAGAATATTTTAAATTTTGAGCTATATAATGTCCATCTGGACAAAATACACAATAAATGCCTGTGAATTCTTCTAATATAGCATTTTTATTTTCTGGGTTTGTTGAGACAATAGTTTGTCCTGTACTAATTAAGCAGAGTGCGCTCAATAGTATTGTTAATATAAATTTCATTTTATTTTATTTTAATTAGTAATGTGAAGTCTATTATAAATATAGTTAAATTACTTCAACTTCAATGTCTAAGTGACTTAATCCCCAATCGCTTATGTTTTTTGTTGATTCAAA
>JACLAC010007527.1_pt1 | contig 15980 bp, 20 predicted proteins | sample 8027881 | NCBI WGS metagenome assembly JACLAC01 (sample SAMN15725517, study PRJNA655200) | protist metagenome | isolation source: fluorescence activated cell sorting (FACS) single amplified genomes of... | place: Spain: Blaines Bay Microbial Observatory, Mediterranean Sea | collected 2016-01-19
GGTACTCGCTTTTGGCACTCTCCCCCCCAGGAGTAGTGAGCCCGAAATGACCCAGAAATTTGGTTCTCGCCTCCACCCTCGGCAAAGCAGTTGGCAAGAATTACCCGTGAATCCGCTGGGCCTTGGAGCCTTGAATTATTAGATTCCACGGGCGATGTCACCTCGCTGGGACGCCCTGCACTGGCGGGCTTGGTTTATGAGGTCGGTGGGCTGGGGAGGATCCCCTCTTTCCCCGAAAAGTCAAAGTGGCAAAAATGGAATAGCAGGTGTAATCACAACAAAGAATAGCAAGATGCAACAAACAAGGCAGATTCCAAGCAATCGGTTGGACCATGATTCTGATGCTGAGCTTCGCGCATTCCGCGCTGACCTTAACAAGTGAGCCATTTTCCTCCATCCCAATACACACACAAATTGCAGGCCTTTCCCGTATCCCCATGGGTGCACTCAGCAACCCCACATCACTTTGCTTTGCTTGCTTTTCCTACTTTGCTTGCTTTGTTCTACACTGTTTTTTTTGTATTGCTCCCTATAGTGCTCCGCTTTGCTTGTTGCCTTTCCTACTTGTAGCCCAATTTTCACCTTGAGCTGCTATTTGCTTGCTTGACGTAAGTTCTCTACCCCTCGGTGTAGAGCAGCCTTTGCTTCGCGGTCGGATCGATCGTTCAGAGGTGCTTGCATCGGCACGCCGATGGATGGTGGCATAACACACTGCCGTTGACTCCGCCTGGGAATCGCGATTCACAAACAGCAGACAAAAGCAGCCACCACAACAACAGCAACGAAGCACGTCCGTATAGAGTTTCGGTCCAAGCGTGCGTCAACAGCGCTCCCACTGCAGCAAACGCTCCCGTTACAGCACGCGTGTGTGCCATGACCTCACAAGAGACGGAGCCGATGGACATCGTTTTTTGGGAGCGCCAGTGGGCGCCGATCAATGACAATATGTACGATGACGGGCTGCACGATCCCGCTGCATCGATCCCGAAGGACAAGGACAGGGACAAGGACAAGGACGTCCACGCGCCGAACAGCCAGGCGCCGAACAAAGATGATCGCCCGAACATCAACGCGCCGAACATCAGCGACGGCGACGACGACGGCTGGCGTTTTCCCAACCCAGGAAACGGCACGGCGGCATGGATCAAGAGGGGAAGGCCGTTGATATGGAGCCAAGGTTCTGAACCTCACAGGGTTTTGCAACGCGAGGCAATCACCGATTACCTTGCACCGTAATCGCGCTGTGCTCAGATATATGAGCTGCAGTGCATGTTTCGTGACGAAGAGTCACGCAGTGAACAGAGAACCCAGAATTCAGCATTGGCCATGGAAATCAGGGAATGCGAACAGCAACAAAAGGCAGCATATGCAGGTGCTCTAGCAAGTGGACCATGACTCGATGAGCTTCGCGCATTCCGCCCTGCCACTGTTTGTTGGCCCGATCGTCCCCTTACCGTCTGCTAGCCTCCCACCTATCCCTACCGAGGCATTCACATTCGAATGTGCAAGGAGAACTCGCAGCAACGCCAAACCGTTGTCTGCTTTGTTTCGTATTGCTTTGCTATGGCTACGTGCGATCTGCGATTCGCAATCTGCTATTTGTAGGCTGCAATTTGCCATCTGTTATGTGTTGCTTGTTATGTGCTTGTTGCGATTTCTCCATTTTGGTTGGTTGCACGTGTTTTGCAAAGCCCATCTTTTTGGGGTGGGGGAGAAATTGGCTTGCCAGTTCGAGTTTTCGTGGAAAGAGGGGATCCTCCCAGCTTTCCGACTTCACAAGGCTTGCTTATTGCAATTGCTCTGGTGCCATTGTTGATTTGCGCGGACACCGATGGCATTGGCGGTCTTGGCGTTGACTTCAGCGTTCACTCCGACCTCAGCGCCGAGGGTGGTGGCGCAGGCGAGGGCGACAGCAGCATCACGAGTGGCAGCACCGACCCCCAAACAGACGAGATCGTCGCGCGATTTATCGAGACACAGCGCGTGAAAGCGTTCGCGGCGTATGACATGCTCTATGACGACGGTTTGGACTTGGACGGCGAGCCTGCCCCAGAACTCGAAATCTTCGTCGAGAACTACCTAGTAGAAACGATGCATCGTGAAACCGCTGCGATCTTGCAAGAAAAGGGCTACGACCTTCCGAAGAGGCCGCAAGATGTTGATCGGCCCCGGAACGAACGGCTCAGAGACGTGAAGAAGAAGGACTCGCCCAAAACGCTCGAGGGCGAGATCGATTCTCTTGTGGTCCAGAAGCGTCAAAAGCGAGCAATTCGTGAGCGCGTGCGCGAAGGGAAGACCCTGGAAACTCTTGCGCCGGAGCCAACCCTCAAGAAGAATTACTCCTGGGATATTGACTGCTGGGGCAGCGAAGAGCAATCGGCCAGCGCTATCTGCGGGGCGCTACTTGGGAACCAGTCGAGGGTGCCCTGTTGGGCAGTCGGGCTTGCGGCCCAGTCGAGGGGCGTTTGGCCGATTTGATCGATTTGGGGCCTTGTAGTGCATGCACGCCCTGATTGGCCAAGACGCGACCAACTGGAGTTTCTCCCCAGTTGGGAAGGTTGGAACCTTCAGACGGGCAAATTGATCGATTTGGTCGTGTAAGGGGTCATGAATGTTGTAGGGGGCCAGTCCAACCTGCCGGAAGCGCCGCTCAGCGACGGTTCCACGGCCAAATGGGTAGTGGAACCCTCGCTCAGAGGCGTCTCCGAGAGCACGCATCCGAAAATGTTTGGCCGAAAAATTCAAAATGGACAAACTCCAAAAGGATCACGGTCCGGGAGCTTTTGTTGTCGAATATTTGGCCAGCGCCTTCGCGGCACTTTCCCGGCAACTTCGGTAAAGCGCCGAAGATGTTTGGCAAAAAATTCAAAATGGACAAAATAATTCGAAAATATCACGGCCCGGGAGCTTTTGTTTGCGAATATTTGGCTGGCGCCTTCCCGGCAACTTCGATAAAGCGCCGAAAATGTTTGGCCCAAATACTCAAAATGGACAAAATCCAGAAATATCACGGCCTGAGAGCTTTTGCTTTCGAATATTTGGCTGGCGCCTTCCCAGCACCTGCCAGGCAACTTCGATAAATCGCCCTGACACCTTCCCGGCAACTTCGATAAAGTGCCGAAAATGTTTGGCCAAAAGAGTCGAAATGGACAAAATCCGAAAATATCACGGCCTGGGAGCTTCTGTTTTCGAATATTTGGCTGGCGCCTTCCCGGCACCTTCCTGGCAACTTGGCAACTTCGATTAAGCGCCGAAAATGTTTGGCCAAAAAGGTCAAAATGGACAAAAACCCAAAAAGATCATGGCCCGGGAGCCCTTGTTTTCGAATGGTTTCCCGGCAACTTCGTTAATGCGCCGAAAATCCCCGAGGCCCCTTGCCGCACATAATTATGTCCTAGGGGGAAAAAGAGGGAAACACCCCGTCAAACATATCACGCCGAATGACTTCTTTGGAAAGATGTCATTTTGTACATATACCCCAAATCGTCGATGTGAATACGCAAATCTCAGTCGGGGGGATTCCCCCCCCCGCACGACCGAGCCTACGCCTGTGACTCCCAAATCTAGTCGATCGGTTGAGCTTAGACAGTTTCGGTCACTACTGGAGTTGTGTTTGCCACTCTAATGAGCACACGGATGCTCGTACGGGGAACATGTGACTGTTGGCGCCACGAGAGGGTAATCCATAATCAAAGTGTGACAAAAATGGAATAGCAGGTGTAATCACAACAAAGAATAGCAAGATGCAACAAACAAGGCAGATTCCAAGCAATCGGTTGGACCATGATTCTGATGCTGAGCTTCGCGCATTCCGCGCTGACCTTAACAAGTGAGCCATTTTCCTCCATCCCAATACACACACAAATTGCAGGCCTTTCCCGTATCCCCATGGGTGCACTCAGCAACCCCACATCACTTTGCTTTGCTTGCTTTTCCTACTTTGCTTGCTTTGTTCTACACTGTTTTTTTTGTATTGCTCCCTATAGTGCTCCGCTTTGCTTGTTGCCTTTCCTACTTGTAGCCCAATTTTCACCTTGAGCTGCTATTTGCTTGCTTGACGTAAGTTCTCTACCCCTCGGTGTAGAGCAGCCTTTGCTTCGCGGTCGGATCGATCGTTCAGAGGTGCTTGCATCGGCACGCCGATGGATGGTGGCATAACACACTGCCGTTGACTCCGCCTGGGAATCGCGATTCACAAACAGCAGACAAAAGCAGCCACCACAACAACAGCAACGAAGCACGTCCGTATAGAGTTTCGGTCCAAGCGTGCGTCAACAGCGCTCCCACTGCAGCAAACGCTCCCGTTACAGCACGCGTGTGTGCCATGACCTCACAAGAGACGGAGCCGATGGACATCGTTTTTTGGGAGCGCCAGTGGGCGCCGATCAATGACAATATGTACGATGACGGGCTGCACGATCCCGCTGCATCGATCCCGAAGGACAAGGACAGGGACAAGGACAAGGACGTCCACGCGCCGAACAGCCAGGCGCCGAACAAAGATGATCGCCCGAACATCAACGCGCCGAACATCAGCGACGGCGACGACGACGGCTGGCGTTTTCCCAACCCAGGAAACGGCACGGCGGCATGGATCAAGAGGGGAAGGCCGTTGATATGGAGCCAAGGTTCTGAACCTCACAGGGTTTTGCAACGCGAGGCAATCACCGATTACCTTGCACCGTAATCGCGCTGTGCTCAGATATATGAGCTGCAGTGCATGTTTCGTGACGAAGAGTCACGCAGTGAACAGAGAACCCAGAATTCAGCATTGGCCATGGAAATCAGGGAATGCGAACAGCAACAAAAGGCAGCATATGCAGGTGCTCTAGCAAGTGGACCATGACTCGATGAGCTTCGCGCATTCCGCCCTGCCACTGTTTGTTGGCCCGATCGTCCCCTTACCGTCTGCTAGCCTCCCACCTATCCCTACCGAGGCATTCACATTCGAATGTGCAAGGAGAACTCGCAGCAACGCCAAACCGTTGTCTGCTTTGTTTCGTATTGCTTTGCTATGGCTACGTGCGATCTGCGATTCGCAATCTGCTATTTGTAGGCTGCAATTTGCCATCTGTTATGTGTTGCTTGTTATGTGCTTGTTGCGATTTCTCCATTTTGGTTGGTTGCACGTGTTTTGCTGTGTTTGTCTTACCGTCACCTCCTGGCGACGATCGATGTGTTGCAAGTGAGTCGTTGGTCTAGGCCACCCTTGCTTCTTGCGCTGCTATCCTATGTTCGGTAGCTGGGTCGATTGTTTGGTGTTTGCATCGGCAAGCCGATGGCAAACAAACATGCAATACAAGGGCGAGCACGTTGACTCTGCATGGGGATCTCGACGATTCACGCACGAACGACACAGGAACGATACTTGATCCACCAGTCATGTTTTGGCTCAATATGTCTTTTTCGTTTCCACTTCGACTGATCAGCGACCGACATCGATGTCGAAGGGTCGCATAAAGGAAGTCGACATCGAGGAAAAGGCATTGCTCAATGCTTTCGATAATCCGAAAAGCAAAGCACACAGCCGCTAACACACAGAACCCGCACTGTGCAAAAACGAGAGTTTTCGGGCGTTCACTGCACCTATCGCCCTGTCTCGTCGTGCTTGGCCTGGCTGGTGAAGCAACTGTACATCACTAGCAGGTCCATTGGTGACTCCAGCTTGGAGACCACCGTCGGTGGCGAAGGGAGGCGTTTTGTGGGTGTTGCAGTGCTACTCCTTTGGCTCGGGAACGTCGCCTCGCTCAGGTTGCAGGGAGTGTTCGTTGCCTTGGCCTGCTGGGTGGGATGGGTCATTGATCACGCAATGACGCCTTGGAAGCTCCCGTGCCCATGGGGCCGCGCCGTGCGCGACGGATGGGCCCGAGGCTCGTGCAACCCCTGTCTGCCAACGCTGGCCGTGGTGACCTTGGACGGACGCCATCCGCGATGAGCAAGATATTTGCCCGCTTTCGACGGTGGCACAGGGCGCGGGTGTCGGCAATCCAGGTGGGGAAAGGCCTCAAGAAGCGAGCCTTGGCACTGTGGAAGCGTCAGCGTTCCTTCTTCTGCAAACTCCACACGAAGCAGCTGAGCATGTCCCTGGACGGAACACGGATGGGAAAGAAGGACGTGCTGTTCGCTGTTTTGTGGTCTCCGGACAAAGCTGTCGGCGTGTGGTGCCCGCCGCAGGCTCTCCAGGGTGTGGTTGGAAATAGTGTTTTCGTCCGTGTGCCCTGCCGGAAAATGCCGGCTTTGGCCGGAAATCGCCGGAGATCCATGGAAACCGCACATTATTGCATAGTGCAATGCCCCGCGGGGGCGCATAGTGCAAAAGAGTGTGTTTTCGACCCCGTCCTTTTTTCCACAAAAGGTCATGGATGAGCTCAGCATCGGCAGGTGGGGGGAGGGGGGCGGCTGAGTTCACGACAAAGGAGGACCAGGAGGAGTGGGTGTCACAGCAGAGTCTCTTCTTCGCAGCCCGGACACCAGCGGGTAAGGCGAAAGCCAAGGCCAGGGGGACCAAACGCAAGCGAGCCCCGACAGGAAAAGCCGAAGCGGTGAAGTGTAGAATGACGGCTGTTGCTTGCTTGAGAGCAGTGGACAACTGCCTACGCCAGAGCACTGGGGAAAGGGCTTAACGCGTTCCAAGAGTCGCAGCGTAGTACAGTAGTAGAGTGGTCGAGTAGTAAGAATAGTAGAGTAGTAGAGCAGTCGATGGGGAGGGTAATCGTGTAGTAGATTGGTACAGTGGTAGACGAGTACTGTCGTAGCGTCGTAGAGTTGTAGACGCGTAGAATTGTCGTCGAGTCGCAGAGTAGTAGAGTATGTGTCGGTAAGTAGCGTAGTAGAATAGTAGAGTTCTGGACAAGTCGAATAGTGGATTGGTAGCGTCGTGTGGACTTGTCAAGCTTTATGGCCAGAATCCAGGCGCTAGCCCTGCGCATCGGGCTAGCACGATGAGTGCCGTGCTGAGTAGCACCACTGGCCAGCACCACATTGGATATAACCACCATGTCGGGTTGCCGCGTAAAGCCTGCGCGCAGCACAGTGTCTTGGCCGCTGTGATAAGTGACCCCCTTCAGATAAGAACGTGAATTCTGCGACGCCGATCGAGAGCACATGTCCATACTCGACCATCGTGTTCAAGCAGCGTGCCATTTGCCAGGCGCTTCACCAATACCGAGGCATGCTGCACGACCTGTGCACGGCCAGCGAGGGCTACCTGATTCACCAGAGCACTGCTAACGAAAACGGGAACTGTGTTAACGTTCCTCAACATTTCCTTCGATGATCATTCCTCGGATGCATTTGTGTATAGGATGCGTTGCCAACTGTCGCATCTGCGCGACGCGAAGAAAGATCAGCGGGGTCCACCCCCGCGCTACGATTGCATACGTGCGGTGACGGACTTGATACGGCTCGATCAGCCGCCACCGCCGTCAAAGGCAGCAAGGATGGAAACGGCCTGGACGGCGATAAAGCCTGTGAGGATGATGCGGAGTTGGTTGTATGGCTGTGCTCGCCAACCCAACGGAACGGAAAACGCTGGTGGTGGTCAGCGGCAGCGATGTCGACTTGCGGCGAGAGCTATGTTTGGTAAAGGTGCCACCGAAGGCAGCACCAGCACCAGCACCGCCCGCCCTGGATGGGGCTCATGTCGAGCCAGGACATCGACGCTCCCATAGCTGATGTTGGTGCCACGGCGCCGACCGCTGAAGCGTATCGTGGTTTATCCATGAAGAAGAAGTGCAAGAGCATGGAGAAGAGGCGGTGCATGAACCGCAAGTGTCGCAAGACACGCAAGGGCAGCAAAAGGGCACGGGGGGCTAAAGGGATCCCGTCGACGGCAACAATGCACCTGCACGCAAGGGCAAGCTGACGGGCAAAGCTGCGCGGCCACACGTGGCGCTCGGGAGCAAGCGCAAGCCCAACAGCAAGGCCAAGAGCGAGGCCAAGAGCAGGTCCAAGAGCAAGGCGAAGAGCAAGGCAAAGAGCGAACCCATGGCGGCGTTCGACATGCGGGAAGGCAAGCAAGCATTGCCTCATTGCGTGGTTGTGCAGCGTGTGTATAGCCGTGCTTATCACGGATTGATATAGCGTTCGGCAAGCCGTTGACACCAGCACGAAACGTTCCAAGCAGCGATGCCGACTTGCGGGGCGAACCGCCGCCAAGGCATGTGTTGGTCAAGTTCGGTGAAGACGTCGACGAAGAGGGTCACTAGTCGATCCGATGTTGCCAGCCAAAATGGCACTTGTAAGAGAGCAACGAACAAAGCAGCGCGTATCATAACAGCACAGCGCAGACATCCTGACACATATACACATCATTATCTAGTTCGGCGGTCGACCCCCTTTCGTTGTGAAATGCAGCACCGGTGACAGACACTCGCATTGACCATGCGGTGCAACATTGACCACAGCAACGTTCCTCGGTCATTGACGGTGCGTAACTGAAAACGATACATGTTCGGAGTAGATGAGAGGCAGCACCTGTATGGGTGGGGGTGTTGCGTCTGTGCTCGAGTCAGTTGCGGCGGGCAAACACTCGCAACGCACGATCGAACGTGTCGTCGTTATCGGGCCTGACGGTGTTCGGCCAAACTGCACAATGGATTGCGCTATACATGTATAGCACCAACTGAAAGTGGTTGACCGGCAGCAGACATCATGGCAAACGCAGCAGAGCAAATACTCCAATCGTCGAAGTGGTGCAGGTGCCAACGTCAAATCCTTCCGTATAGTTTCGGTTCCAGCTCACAAGTGCTGCTCATCCATGCATACGATGTCGGACCGTTTCCAACCATGCACAGGGCGTGCACGCCAACTGGATGGCGACAGCGAACTCACCGAAGAGCCCGCCGAACAAAAATGGGTTCACGATCGTTGCTGCAGAACCGCAGCAACGCGTTGCTGATTAAGTCGAATTCGGCACGGGGATTGTGGCGGAGCAGGTCTCTGACGAGACATGCGAGCGTGTGCCGCTTTGCTTGGGGAGCATCGGCATCATGCTCAGTGCCTGGCTGATGGACGACGCGCACGCGCAATACACGTGCTGGTTGACGCAAGTTGGGCAGCAGAGCTTGGACATCAGTATCCTTATCAGCGAGATCTCGTCGCCGCCGAAGAAGCCGCAGTTCGCCGTCGTGCGTCGGGCCAACGCGCTCGCGAAGGCATACACAATGTTGAAGGACGTCCAGCCTACCTCGACGGCATCATATTCTGACGATGTGAGCCCATTATCCGATGTGACCATGGCAATTGATCATGATGAAAACAATGACAGTCCGTATCGCAAGCGGCTTCGTCGGAAATCGGCACCATGATTGCTGTTGCTGGTACCACGTGCCATTTGGATGTTCACTCGTTTCTCACTTTGGCAATCGGGAATGTGCCTGCCAGCAAACGTCGGAGCACAAGTGTACCAGCGAGCAACAGCTCGCACCAAAGCGATTGCACAGAAACTCGCGACATCTTCGCTGGCCCGATCCGCTAGCAACAATTGTTGGGAAAACGCGTGATGGAAATGCAGGAGCAGCAACAGCAACAACATCAGCAACACCAAAGGCAGAGTCATGGCCCAATCAAGCTAGAAGAGTCCACGGGAGAAGCATGGCCCGATCCGATTGCAACGAAACGGTCATCGATTCGTTCGACCTCCGATCTCAGGGTTTTGCTACTCGAGTAATGGTATTGCAAGTCTAAAGCCAACGCCTTCCGCTGGGGTGACCACCCCACAAGCCGTGAGTGCTCCGACTTTCCTCCCCGCTGCTTCGATTATACCTTGGCGTTCTTCCAACATGTTGCAAAGATCCCCCCCCGTCCCCCCGAAGAGGGCGAGCCGTGCGGCCAGCGACCGTCTCGTTTGAGCTGGTTGGAAGACAACGTACGAACCCAGCCCAGTCAACGACGTCCATTTCTCAACGCGCGTGATACGCCCAATGTCATTGACAATGTCGTCCCACGACACGTATATAAGGGTTGTGGCAACAGCGTCGCCGTCGTCCACGCCATGCTCAACTAGGGATACCGTCTTGTTCGCTCTGGTTTGACAAACAGGGGAAGTCAATAACACAACGTGGGCTGAAGAGTTGTGAATAGCCAACAACCACGCCCGCAGTCGTGATTGCATGCAAAATTGAGGAGACAGCGCTGACCCCGCCGACATGCTTGATGCAGAACCCGCCGACATTTTTGATGCCGAACCCATGCTTCTGGAAAGTGTTCCTTCGACACCAGTTGAGTCGATAAACGATGCCTCCAGAAGGAAACTAGTTGCATCCACACCCGTTCCCTCAAGTTCCGCCTCCACTGTGGCAAGCAACTCGTCGGCGGTGTCAGCCAATTCTGCTTTCGACGCAAGGAAGTCGTCGGCCGCTGCCTTCTCACGCCGTGAGACGATGTCGTCTTCGGGCGGGGGCTCACTACGAAGGTCGTCGTCATTGACTGAAAGCACGGAGTCCCATGCCGCGTCATCCTCGGATATGTCGGGTGCAGGAACAACGGTACCAACGGCCGCGCGTGGCGCAGCTTTCGTTCTAGCTCTGGCTTTGGGTGCACATCCACACTTGCAACAACCACGAAGTGTGGCCAATACATCAGTTTCTCCCAGCGAGGATGCACGTTCCATGCTTCTTCGGTCCCACTGCAAAAACAACGCAGAGCATGAGACGTCGCCGTTGCCGCCAGAATGCGTCGCCTGGTAATGGAATTGTTGACACACGACCAGCAGCGGCACGGCGTGGAACGGAAACAAGAATTGCACCGAATGGTCTTCGCCCAGCTCTGCCTTCACAGCCCAAAGCGTCGTACCATACCTGAGGCTAGGAACCCAAAAGGAGTGTTCGGGTTCCGTGACGCCACGCGTGTCAATGAAGTGTAACGCAGAAGCTGGGCCGCCGGAATTAATGTCAACGCCATGGGTGATCCCCAATGCTGCGATGCGGGATACCATCGCAGAGGCGCACGGTTTGTAAAACGGGCGTGGCAGATTGGGACGCGGTACACCACCAGCTAACAGTTTCGGCGGGTATGCTGATGGTTCAGCAAATGCCCAGCGACCTTTATCGGAGTTCAAGGCAATTGCCTCGTTGTGGAACCCGTGACATTGCAAAATGAAGTCGTCCCGAGCATCGCGATGCTCTTTCGGGAAAAGCCAGGAACAAGACTTATGAGCACACGGGACGCCATCAGCGACCAACTGATTGCAGGGCTTGACTGGGTGATACATTTTAGTATTGAATTCATGCCCTCGATATCTTGTGTGTCAAGGCCCCACGCCGAAAACAGATCTGACGCAAAGGTCCACATAGTCACATCAAGCTCCCCTCCAGATGCCACGCAAGCTTCCAACGCCCGCCAAAACAACTTCCGCAGCTTAACGGTAGAACGGTCCCCGATGCTCACATCATCCCCATCTATAAGATCAGTGGCCAGCTGAAGCCGATTGGGGCACGGCTCACAAGGCGGTTTCCAAACAAGCCATGCGAGTAACGCTGGAAATGTGCGTGATAGGCGAACGAATCTCAGATCGTAATCAACAGCCATCTGTAATGAAATTTCCACGGCCGTGAACACCCACACACTCTCGTTGTTTTTGCTCCACCGATTTTGGGGGTCGTCAAGCATTTCCCAAAACAGCAACCATACGTGACTATCTCGCAACGGAGCTTCGGCAAGGTTCTTGAATTCGGAAGATTTTTCGCATACGAATGAAACAGCGGGGATAACAGGAACGGTTTCATCGATGTCTTTCCTTCTTTTGACAGCTTTCGAAAGCCATTTCACAAGCTCGGTCTGAACAGTACGACTCTGGTGGGCTATAACGAGTTGCAACCAAAAAAAGCGTCTGACTCAAGGGCAGCAACCGCTTCACTTGCCCATCTTCCCAATTGTGAGGAATCGTCTTCCGATTGATCCAACTCTAACGACCACCATTCGGTTGCGCTTTTGAGTCGGTTGCAGTGGCGGGTCATAGCACTTCGAAAAACTTGGGGAAGTTCGTGCCGCCAACACAGAAGCAGTTTTGTTTCAGAATGTGTCACGGCATCCCACCTACCTCGAAGCGGCCTCGCAGGCAACGATATCGCACAGACGTCTGCCCTTGCTTGACTGACAAGCCGTGCGTACGTGTTGTACATGTCCGTAGATCCATTGGGCGAACGCAAACAATTCGCGACCTTTGCAAGCGAGCTCCAATAAGATCCGAGATGTTTCAGTTGTCGAACAACCATGAGCTGAGCTTGATGCTTGTAGCAATAGTTCCTGAAGTTGAATGTCGATGGATCATCCGCCATCTCGCGATCGAGATCTTGCCCGTTACCGCTTTCCTCTCCGCCCGCGTCACTGCCAAAGAAGAAGACCCGAATGTGGCGGCGATGTAACAAGTTTTCGGGAATTCCATGGCCGTCCACGTCCCTCCAATCCAGATGCCAAGGAATGACGCCAATGCTCTGCAACTGTTTTATTACCATTGCTCTGCATCCCACTGCGCCACATGGCTTTGCAACTGGCAGCACATCAGGGTAACTTCGCAATTCACGTGCACCTTCAACAGGAGGAAGTTCAGCGTCCTGGTAAAATATGGATACAACTTCAGCACAATATGCTTTGTGGCTTGATGTCGCGTTCGTGTTCGTAGAATCCGATTTGGTCGCGTGAATTTCCCATGTCAAGCCCTGCCCAGAACGCCTGAGCATTTCGTACTGTGTATGCCTGAACGCGCATGCTTGTGCTTGTATGTTCGACGCCAACAACAACTCCCAACTGACCAACGTCTGCCTAGCAAAATCCAGATCCACTGCCGACAGCGTGGTAGCAAGCGACCCATGGCCCGCATTCCGGCGGAAAGCCATCAAGTAACCGCCGTTCACGGACACTTTTCGGAAGCGTGCTCTTTTCCGACTGCGGCGTCCTTTGTAGGAGTACACACTCTCAGCTTTCCGTTTGACGGTGGCTTGCAGCGACTTCGCTTTGCGCCGCCAGTATCGACATTTTTTTGAAGCAGTCGAACCTTCGCCTGCAATTCTGTGACCACATTTCGTAGTCCTCGTCGTCCTCCTCGCACCGCAGGTACCGCAGGCACCGCAGGCACTGGGTCGTCAGCACCGTTCGCGGCATCAACAGCAGCTCCTCCAGGAGGGTCGGGCCCAAGTGCTCCACAAGGCACTGCGACAGGCCCTGGCGTGCGGCACCCACAAGAGCAAATGGCCGCCAAGGTTCTGCTATAGCATTGTCCATCTCGTCCCATTCAGCGGCGCTGAACTCTTGGCACCCAACATGCGACAAAGCCGTTCGCAAGTCGGCGGTCGTGTACACCGCGCGAGACCCACACGCTGCAACGACAGAAGGTTCGACTGCGGAACGCCTGGGTTTCCGTCGTGCCCCCTCTCCAACAATGTTGAGAATGCCGGACACGAACCTGTCTCGTGGGAAGCAACACCTCGGCCAGTCTGCCCCAATACGGTCGAGCCCAATTGCACGCCCAGCATGCCGCAGAACGTCCTGGCGAACCATTCCGCATTAATTTGCCAAAAACATATGAATTCATGCAAAGCTTGAAGCCGAAATGGCTACGGATGGGAGTCATATGGATTGCTTGTGGTCCAACTAGTATGTCGAAGTGGCTAGATGTCGGGTAATTACGGAATTTGCATTTCCACATCTTTCGCCTAAATCGTCAAAACCCTGCTGTTTTTGAGGTTTGTGTTTGTCTGGCGGGTCATGCTGGGTCATTTTCCATTTTATGTTGTCTTTTGGGCGGTCCCATTTTGGGACCATAAAAACCGACGGTTCATTACCTCCACAGTTGTTGATTGCCGACCTCCTTGCTGCACTTGCTTTGCGTAACAGCAGACAGCCTGGCTCTTGCTAAACATCCTGACATGTATGCTGCTGCCGTGCGTTGCTTTTCCGCCTGCTGGTGACACGTCTCGCTGTGTGTGTCCTGCATATATAGCGACGTCCCACTCGTTGTCTCCGTGCGCTCTACGCACGATGCCTCCAATACAGATGGCCCAGCCATATCGGATCAGTTTCACAACCAGCAGCTGCTGGGGGAGAGGGGCAAACACTGAACGCCTTGGCCCAGCTCATAAACTAGATACGCTCCTCGCTTCCCACCCTATCTCATCGACAGCTCCACCTTTCTGTGGTGCAGGACACAACTGCCAATTATCAGCGGTGCGTTCCTGTGCGTCGATGTCTATCCACACTTTCCTCTTTGCTGCGGTGCACGCTACAAGCGTGCCCGCTCCGTTAGGTCAGCCACGCCAGCAACATATCGCATATAGCTACCCACCCCTTTTGCCACAATGCCACGGTTTGTCGTGGTGTCAAGCAGGGTTATTGGAATTCAACGTGCCGTAACTTGTTGATGATTGCAGGTATATAGGCAGATGTTCATGCTGTACCTGTCGTTGTTTCATCGCAGACATCCTGCCTCTTGCTGAATAGCAGCGCATTGATGCTGATGTGCTGTCTTACTCGCTCGTTGTTTACACGTGTCGACTGTTGTGTGTCCTACATGTATAGCGACCTCCTGCTGTCTCCGTGCGCTTTACACACGCTGCCTCCAACACAGCTGGTCCAGTCAATAGCGGAAGGTGCAACACATGTGGCCCTCGTTGCTAGAAGAACACATGTGCGCGATCCAGTATAGCTCGATTCGCAGCGAAGTTGCATGACCGCGCGGTCGTCCGTCACCGACTTCATGATGTCAAGCAGGCATGGCAACACTTCTCGGTTGACAGCCGTGCCCATCACGATCTGATCCTACATGCCGATGGTATTCGCCAATATGCTTGCGTGCTTCATGCCTTTCCGCTAAACTCGGACGCGAACTCCGTCGTTTGCGATGTCCCTATCAGCTTGCTCGTCGCGCACGCCAGGCCCTGCATTTCCTGAAGCGCAGCCCCATGGGTCGGCCAAGCATTCGTTGACATAATCGTCCATCTTCTGCGTTGCTTCCAACCCTTCGTCGGCCGGCTCTTCTTTCACAATTGCCGCCGACCCAGGGGCAACGCCATCATCCGTTGACTTGCTCTCATTCCGCATGATGGAGTCGACGACGCTCTCCATGCTCTCGACGTATTCACGTTTTGCGCCGTTTGACGTGTCGGCAACCATGGTGTTGTCAGCCACGTCGCCGATCTGCGCCCAATCAGCTGGGCGACGGCACTCCCTGACGGATAGCTTCGTATCATTGGTGAAGCGGTCGGGCCGCCATACGAGTTTGCCTGCATTGATCCAGGCGCATGCTTTCGTCTTGCACAAATGTTTTTGCATCTCAGCACGGCACCACCAATTATACGTTTTCAATGATGACTCGGAAAGTTTGACCGACGCCGAATTCACCACCGTTGTCTTCCCTTTTGCGTGCTTGGCATGCCAAGCACTTGAGCAAATATGCGTTGCGCTCCTCGCCTCGTGCCATGATCGCGTCATTGCTGACGCCGCTATGCTTTTTTTTGTTCAGGAAAGCACGAATGGCGTTTGCCATGCTTTGGGACTGCTTTTCGTTCGCCGCGTTCAAGATTGCTCTTGCGGCTTCCAGCTCAGCTGCCGTTGGCTTGAAGAGCGAGAGACCGACGGGTGCCAGTTTCGGGGCCATATTGAATGGTGTCCAATCCGCCTCGTGTTGTCGGTGTCAACTGCCGCTTGCGATGCGTCTTGCGCCAGCATGGCGACAGAACAAATCCTTCCCGATGCAATCAAGTTTGTGATGTTTGCATAACCCGAATACCCCGACGATGCCCTGGCATTCTTCCAATGTAATGCAGCAGTTTTCCGCCCGATGCCGTCGGGCATTTTTGTCTGGAGCGGGCCCCTTTTTTTCGGAACGCCAGCAAGTCAGACAGTAAGTCAAGCATTTGGCCAAGCGTTTGACTTGCTGCTTGACTTACAGTTAGACTTACTAGAAGGTTGCGCTTTCCATGCAAAGTAGCACACGCCCGCGAAGTCAAACAGAAAGTCAAACAGTAAGTCAGCCAGTAAGTCAA
>JACLAC010004934.1_pt1 | contig 15970 bp, 6 predicted proteins | sample 8027881 | NCBI WGS metagenome assembly JACLAC01 (sample SAMN15725517, study PRJNA655200) | protist metagenome | isolation source: fluorescence activated cell sorting (FACS) single amplified genomes of... | place: Spain: Blaines Bay Microbial Observatory, Mediterranean Sea | collected 2016-01-19
GCTGGTGCGGCAATGATGTCCAAAAGTTGAATATGGGATACAATGAAGCAGTCTTTGCTAAAAGTTGGAGAATACTGATTGCAAGCGAAAACTTGTGCATGCGCATGAGGTTTGCCATGGAATCTGCAGCCATGCGAGGAATTCTCCCGAAATCATGAAGATAAGGTCCATGCGTAAGAATCCATACTAAATCAACAATCCAACTGAACACCAATAAGCCAAGGAATACCTCTGCCAGACCTTTATGAGAATGCAATATAGATAAAAACCCCACAATTGCAATTCCAAATGTACAATCAGCCCTTGCTAAACTATTCAGTATGGAAAGCGCGAAGAACGTGTAACAGAACGACTTCGTCCATCCACCATAATACAAAATTAGTTCTCGCTGCTCGTCCAAAATCTTTGGCGGTTCCCTTGTAAGACGCAATAATGAGTTCCAACTGTTTCCCATTGTGTAAGTAGGAACAAACCAATTCAATTGAAGTATACGTGATTGAAAGATGCGTGATGGGGAGTTGCGGGGTGTCAAACAGAATGTAGCGCATGGGCATCGTAATCCAAATGTGACCATGTCATTCATACTACTGTACATACCCACCACCACCACCACACCACATAATACAACAACAACAAAAGAAGAAGAATAGTGATTGCCATATTATTTTTTCATTTATCAATATCGTTATTATTTCAATTATTATTATTATTATTTTTTTTTTAAATACTACATCATTGCTGTCTTCATATATTAAATTAACAATGATATTTAACCAATAATAACAAGAACATTAAGATATTATTTTTGAAGCAAAGAAGAAGAAGATGAAGAAAAGGCGTTGCTGTAATACGTAGGAGGAGGAGCAGCATAGCACTATGCAGTATTGCTACATAAAATGGAATACATGTGGTACCAGTATCCATCATCGTCCTGGCAACAACGTCAAAGAATTATTGGTTGCATTTGTCATAGTAATAATTATCGATACAGCAATACATGCACTCCTTACTAACTGACTAACTAACTACTCGAAACAACAGGCTTCCTCGCTTGACCTCCGTAGCTACGAATCCATTGCCAAATTTTGATACGACAAGAATAGCCCTAGCCATAGTGTCCTTACTCCATTCTAATTTCATATCCTCATCTTAGAGACTACTAGCTACTACTACAAGCAATTCATCACGCCCTCTCCCTTCACCACTATATACAGTTTTTTATGTCAAATGGTATCGGCCGAGTTTAATTTTCACATTCCATTATATTATTGCTGTTTATTATTCATTACTAAATTATTGTGTGGTATTATAATTTACTAATATCACAACTTAGTTGAAAAAAAAAAAAATTGAAATTATCACTGCACTACTACTTACTACTAGTAACTTTTTTAATTCGATTTTTTCGATGTACAGACACCACCACATCTTTGTTTGTGTCGGTCAAGAGCAGCAGCACATTACGCTTCATTTATGCGCCAAAAAAATCCCTAATTATGTGGGAAGGCCAAGTGTGTGATCCTGGACAATTATATTACCCGTAAACCAATCTATCGATTTCGCAACAACGCATCAATCGGTCGCTCGCAAAAATTATGCCGATGACCGGCGTTGCCCTTGATGGATATGTTGCCGTAGCTACAGCGATCGAGCGTGTTCGTTCACTTGCTCATGCGATGTCGGACAGCAACAACAAGGTGATGACGAGGCCAACAATCTATTATTAATGATGCAATACAAGAATATTCGCAGAAGAATAGGTGAATGAATGTAATTATAACGTCTGGCGATATGATGATGAGTACATGCATGGATGCAATACTAAATACTAGCTATGGTGGTATGGGTCGTCAACCAATGGGAAGGCAGTGTTAACTGCTCCTTTCATAGGGGAGCGTTCATATTCAACAGTAGCCATGATCGTAGTGTCCAATGCGTCGTTAATGATATAGGCAAACGTTATATGATGATGATGAGTTGGTCCAACAATAAAAATTAATGGAAAAGAAAAAAGAAGGAGAGAAAGTATTATTGTATAATGATAGTTATTAATTATTTTACTTTCTTTTTTTCTTGATACTAATAAATAATAATAGTAAATCCATATATAATACCACTCCCTCAATCGTTTCCATCCATGTGAATATAACACATCCTTCAGCACATCGGCAACACATATACGCACCGCAACGCGCTTGACTCTCTGTCAGCCATAAAGGTAAAGATGCTGCCGGTGCGGCATTGTTTTCTTTGTTGTCTAACCTACGTAACTTTGGTCCATGCCAAACAACGTGAGATTGCTTACAAGGCGCAATTAATTGGAGATGAAACATCCGATGCAGACGGGGACTATACAAGCTCCCGTCCGGTACATACGCTTACAAAAAGCAACAAAGTTGTCATGGTTTTTGATATACAGCCGCCCACCATTGAAGAATCTACTTTTCGTTTAAAGGATTCAACATTATTTACGGCCAAATTATCACTTCATGTCCACTCATGCGACGCTAGAGATGAAAGTCTTCAACCTAAAATTATTGGATCGCTGTTTCCTATTGGTCACGTGAAAGGTTCTAACGTGTTTAGGCCTAATGCTACCATTCTTGGCGCTTTCAATACCAGAAGTAGTCGTTTTGACATGAATTTTATCGGTGGATTACAGCCGTACATTTATGATGACGATAGACTTCAGGAATTAAAGAGTAAGAAATTTCGAGTTAGAATCGAGTTATCATTATTTACAACCTCTAGTGAAATTACATTCATACAATTTTACAGCAGCAGGCACGGAAAGGATCCCTCGAAAGTGCCAAAATTTTCGCTGGAATTCACATCAGAAACATTTGTTAGTATTGATCCACGTATTGTCCCAAATAATTTTTCTACGAATATAAATATCCGCGGAAAATTCAATCTGAACTACTCCTATGCGTGTGGAATGTCAAGCATCGTGCCACACAAAAATAATATGTCAAGTGTATTGTATACATTGCCACAAAGGCCACACAATTCGACGTACTTGGTTTGTGAGATTCCTGCTATACGCAGCAATTTAAAGGTCTGTTCCCGAAACGATGACCAGGATAATTGGAATAGATGTTATAGTGACTACGCACTTTACGTCTTGCGTGAAATCAATGTTGGTGTAAACCCAAACACACGCGAGGAAGGTAGCGTCTCGTTTGTTCCATTAAGTTACTCTGGCAATAAAAACAAAAGGATCATCCAAGTTACTGATTATAGAAACATAGACCATTTCCAACGAAGTGATGCTGAGTGGAATTCCCAAAGTGAAAGAAGTGGTGGTTATCATGGTTGGAATGGCCCACTGCACTATTATTTTGGGAAAGAATACGATCCAAACGACTTTGGAATTTACAGAACTGGAGCTAATTGGAATCCAAATTGGGAGAACGACTATTACTATCGAGATCCAAACATTTACAACAGATATCATGGTACAGGAAAGAAAATGAAAAACCAATGACATCAAAGGAGAGGGAGAAAAATATCTCTTTCTTAAAACATGTTTTGGACTTCAAAAATATTGTGTGATATTTAAAAACTCTTACACGAGCTCGTATTTTATATGATATAACCGATATCTTATAAGAGCTATATAATTTTAAAATGACTTTTATAAGGTTACTACTAAGAGAAGGAGATTCATAATTTTCTTTAACTTATTAAAATTATATCAGTGACCAGCTAGTCTATGATACCCAATGAAGAATATTACTAAAAATTGCTTTCTTACTGACGATTCACCGGGGCCGCAATGTGAAAAAAACACATTATCAACCGGCGGCCGAAATGTAGATGAGTGAAAGACCCGACGCATCATTATCAATTCTGGCGCTGTAAGGAACATCAAATATATATCTTATATAATATATACTCGGTACGGGTAAACATGTGTGTGTGTGTAATTTATTTTTGTCGCGATGTATGATAACACGTCTCTAATAAGGCACGATATAGTGCGCGGTAAAAAACTGAAAAACTGGATGCGGATGCACCAGCTTAAAGTGTTTCGTTGGAGACAGAACCTTTATCGCTACGATGTCGTTCGATATTTCACTTGCCAAAAACGCCTACATCTACTAACCTGTCGTCTTAGTTATGATGCTAGCTATTGAAATGCCTAGTGCCTGCAGTGGTGATACTGGGTAACGCACATCCATGGTAAACTCGCGATTTTCAATTCGACCAAAGCGTACATAAACTTCCTCCAACGAATGTGATGAAACTAGCAAGTAATTCTTTGATGAAGCCATGGTCACCCGACCATCGAAATCTAGCGTATATGCCCCAAGTGATTCATCGAAATGAGGCTTCTTATTTTCGTAAAATGACAATTTGTCAAACTTACCCGATTTCCATTGGCTCAACATCCCATCTTTAGGGTGCAAAGGTTTCCACTCAGCGGGTACCTCTTTATCTCCACTTGCAGGCATCATTTCCGGCAACAAGACTGTCATGTGCCGTGGGCAGTCTTTCGTATTTGTGATCTGAATGGCTCCTAGTTGTGCGCGATTACCAGAGTATGGGTCTGATTTTACTGTTCTCATTTCCTTATTCTCCGAAATTATGTCATACTGCAAAACTTTTCCCGCTTGCACTTGCTCAACTTTACCAATAGTATCATTATCGCATTTAATTTTGTAGCCTTTCTTATTTGTGGAACCCAATAGGTTTGTTTTCCGTTTGGCAGTCATGACCAAATCGCCTAGGGCATCAACATCGTAGTCCAATATGACGAATAGTTCGTTCTGCTTGTGGTCACCAATTACGCGAAAGTACACCATCCCCAACTCTTCCGGGACAGGGTTTTTCAAAAACGAAACGAAATCAAAGTCATCGTCGAAGAAGAAATCCCTCAACGCCTTAGACATTTCGGAGCCATCATCGCCGACAGCAGGTTCCGGTTTTCCATGGGTTCGCAATTCTTCTTTTTCTTCATCTTTCATTTTGTTCAGGATACTTTCCAGCTCTTTTTCATCTTCGCCAGCAATATCCTTTGCTATCTTCCCTTTCATGAAATCATTGTTTCTAACAATTTCTCTGGCATCCGAATTACCCTCTAAAGACTCTTTCTCCACGAACTTGGCTACAGCTTGACTGATACTGTCGCACGACTCTGCAAAAAAAAGCAACATATGTATTTGCTCGTCAGTTACCTTGCCCCGCTTCATTACATCCGATACCGAATCGTGGTGCTTGAGCGCTCTGGCTATATGGTCGTTAATGGATAATTGTTTGCTAGCACTTTGTTTCTTTTTCTTGGCCTTCTTCTTTTTTTCCTTCTTTTGAGCACTTGTTTCGGCGTTATCTGATTGGTCTTCGTCACTTGAGAAGTAATCACCTTTATTCCTTTTGGGAGTTTTCGACGGAGTTTTGCCCATGGTTTCATCATTATCACTATCATAATTGGCAGCACCAGGCGCTGCTTTCCTAATCGAGGACATTAAATCGTGCATGTCAATGGGTACAACATTGTGTGACTCATCCTCATCGCTACTGGCAGAACGGTATACCGCCTCGTGTGGACGAGTTTTACTACCATCAGTACCTTCAGGGCTTGCCCTACTTTTCAGGGTTGATAAGCTCCCCGACTGCAAGACAACACTAGGCCTATTAAAGTTAGCTTCTCCGTCAAGGATATCACCTTCATTGTCATTTTTCAACGCCACTGTTGCTTCTGGCGTTCGTGGCGCAGAAGACTTAAGCGAAGAGCTTTTCGGCGTTTGCTGCTTCTTACTCTTTCCTTTCTTTTTCTTCTTTGGCTTTTTCTTGTCACTGTCTTTGCCATCTGGGATACCCAAGCCGTTTCTTGTCCGTCGGGCGCCAATATCCAGGAAGCTACCACCGACTATATTGCGGCCTTCTTCGTCTGCATCTTCATCATCATCCATCATAAAGACGCCTGGATTGTTATCACTGGTTCTGTTCTGTTTCCGTATTTCATCTATTTTGGCTTTCGAACTTCTACTTTTCGATTTGGTTTTACTTGCACTTTTTTTTACCACTTTTTTCGAAGAGCGATTAGAAGTTGGGGTGGAAAGACTTGATTGCTTCCCTTCGTATGAATCTTCCTGATTTTCACGCTTTCCTTCTGAAGTAGTTTGGATTTTGGACGCGGCTTCTCGAGTGTCGACGTCCGTCTTGACATCTGAGAAGCTCTCGCTAAGCTTACCTTCTGCAACAGGCTCCGTTTCCGGCGGTTTCGGTCTGGAAGGCGGGCGCGGCGTACTCCTCGGTGTACCTTTGCCCTTGATGACTTTTTTTTTCGCGCTCATCACTGCGATGGATCCTTTTATCTTGCAAAGGGAAGGAATTTACTCCACTTGGCAGTAACAGGCGGTCACCAAGAAGCTGATTGAAATCCAATTTATTATGTTTGTTGAGAACACAACAATATATATAATAACACAATATATTATAGTAGTAGTAGTTTCAGTAGTGATTGATAGACTAATAAATAAAATAAATATTACATACAACCGACCAACAAACAAAGGAAGAAATAAATTCAAAATGAAATATATATTATAAGGAGGAGAGGAGAAGAAGGATAATTATTCTAATAAAGATAAAAAAAGAGAAGTTAATAACAAAGTAGAGAAGAAGCGAGAGAGAGAGAACGAGATAATAATACAGAAGGATAGCAGAGCCACTACGTACATACACGACTAATATATTTCTCTTCATTCATCATCTACCGATATCTGGCTTAGCAAGTTCGTACGTACTAAACAAATTTCAATTACCATTAGGTGCTGGCACTGGTATTGAAAAATCTAAAATCGAATTACAATCTACTAGGCGGCTACTACCTGTTATACCACTTGTACATGTACTCCAATAATTTGTTGAATAAAATAATATTACAGATTAGCGAGCTACGAGTAGTACATGTATTGAAATTATTAGCCACTGTGCAACTGTACTACGTACGTATATGGATTACAGTATTAATTTTTTTATTAAAACAACAACACCACCTAATAATATTATATGTTATTCGCCTGCTGCGTCGTCTCTACTTGCCGGTTTCCGATACCACCTCTCCATCGTCGGAGGAGCGGATTACAAGCCCCCAAAACGCATCTTCTTCGCAGTTTACTCAAACTTTTGTCAAGGCACACTCAACGTGTACTGCGCCACTTTTTTTAACCGCAAGTCAATAGTAAGTAGATCCTGCAATTCTTGTAGCAAAATGAGTTCACCCAATTTTGATATCAAGCAACACTCAAAATTGAGGTTTGATGCATCTGGATTGAAAGGATGGATGGGAAGACTTTATGTAAATAAAATCAGTGGACCAATAAACGAACTACTTGACAATGCGCGTGATGCTGCAAAAGAAGGAAATATCAAAGATGCAGAATGCATGATTAAATACAGTAAAGCTCCATATCGGCCTGATATAGAATTATTGTCTATTACAAACCAGGCTAGAAATATTTTGGCCATGGAAGAGATTTTACAGTTTGCAAAGTCAAGCAAAGATAGGTCTGGAGTAACAGTGGGGGAAAATGGAGTTGGGACGCTACAAGCATGTAACATTTTGAGTAAAATGACGTTGATAATTACAACAAACGGTTCGGAGGTAAGTATTGGTGTCATACCAGACAAGGAGGAAGTAATGGTCCATATATGCCATCTTGCCTGGGAGAAACTAGCTGAACAAAGTTATACATTTTCGTATGCAAGCGACACTGATTTAAAAATATATAACCACGTAAAGCTTGAATTGGGTGACCTTGGCGTAGATGTTCGGAATGAGGTTATACAAGTGCTAGACAAGGCAACAGCCGACGATAAAAATGATGAATTGGATATTTTCTACCTGTTGTTGGTTGGTAAAAGTAATGAACTTGTCGAAGATGATAAATCTTTATATGACGTAAAGCGCCAAATCGAAAGTGTTTTGCCAGAACTTTATCTTGGAAATGTGAAGATCAAATACAAAGTGAACGGCATCCTGATCAAGCCATGTTGTTGGCAAGAACGGTTGGCTGAGTTTTCAAAATACGAGCTAGGAACTCCAAAAAATGTAAATGTGTATCTTGGGTTTGATCCTCTGCTGGCTCCTAAGAATGTTAGTACAGCGATGATGTATTTGTATTCGGCAGGGCGTCTCATAGAAAAAAAGAAAGATCCCCGCAAGTTATTAGATGTTGCGTATACTGGTTCAACGTTTTTATCCGGTCTAACTATTATTATTGACGATCGAAATACTGGAAAGGAACGTTATTTTCAGCCTAATCCCACAAAGGAAAACATCCAAGAACTAGAAAAGAAGCTAAGCAAGATCCAAGACATTTCCAACGTTTACAAAATGTACTACAATTATCACTATAACTTTTTCAAATCGTATAAGACTCCTCTCCAAAAATTTAGAGAAGCTATTGTAAAAAGCAAGGTCGCCAACAGCATCCTGAAAGTTAGGGTTTCCGCATCAGACACGGGAAATGAAGTACCCGAGGCCAGGATTGTAAGCAAAGAATACTACGACATTGCCACCCTGGACCTAAATTCATTTGAAGCTGTAAAACGCACAATGAAAAGTGGCAAACAAGTATGGAGAATGAAAGTTAATACTTATAAGCCAGGATTAGATAGTTCACGTGTGATAAAAAGACCGCCTACGAGAATGCGCACGAATTCCCGTGCTACTCAAAAGAAAAGAAAGGCGGTTTCTGCAGACTTGCTGCATGAATCATCAGAGGAAGAAAGTTCAACATCAGAAGAGGAAAGTTCAACATCAGGAGACGAAGATTCTGAATCGGAAGATGACAGCGCAAGCACCTACGGTAAAGACGGTACAGCTAATTCTTCGACAAAGGACGATATTGAAAACATGAAAAATGTTATTATGAATTTGAAACGTACCAATCAACAGCTTTCTAGCCAAAACCAAGGCTTAAACAACACCGTCATTTTACTTCGACAAAGCTTAGAAGCACTGAAACAAAAATTTACACTGACGAAACAAAACTTGGAGGCTGAAAACGCCATGCAAGTCACTCGCATTCAAATTTTGGAAAAGATGGTGGCAAGCAACAATTCTATTGTGGTTAACTCTACGAGCAACTCGTGTGAAATTGACTCTTTTATAATAACTTCTGGCTCTTCCTCTGTTGATATTGACGGACAAGGATATTCACAGCAACAACGCCACACTCAGTTCCTTTAAAGCACACTATTGTAATCGTTCTGCTGTTCGTAGTAGACATGTTGGCGGTTCTTGAAATTGGTTGTGCTAGTAATGAACGCCCCATTGCGCGTATTAAAAAAATATAATTTCAACATTTTACTGTATCATATGTAGTTATAAATTCGTACAAAGTATATCATATCCACCAGTAAGAAGGAAATAAAATTTCTTTTTAAGCTAATAGGATTACGTATGTTAGCATATATAGGATTACACGCCCCATATTATTGATGGATACATAATTGTATATGCGAAGTACCTTCTTCAAAAACTTAACCCTAACAAACGATAGGACGTTGCCGGCTACTCCCACAGCACACAATACCCTCTTTTATCAACAGTTGCAATTTGTGTCCCATCAGCTCTCCATGCACAGCCATAAACTGCGCTACCATGCTTCTGCAATTGTCGCAGCATTTCGCCGCTATTGGTGCTCCATACATGTACTGTTCCCGTACCGGAACCTGCGGCACATAAGTTTGAATCTGGGCTAATACAAGAGCTAGACCAATTTGCTGATACACGAAAGCCTCTATCCGCCATTTGCATGGTATTTTCAAAGCTTAGAGTATTGAAAAGACGAAGTTTGTTATCTCTACACATTGTCAACAATATGCCTGAATTCATTGATGAACTTATGGTAGAAAACTCGACGTGCGAGACAGGCAATTTGTGTAAATCGCTAATTTCATGTGATCGATTCCCATTCCGTATGTCCCATACACGTATAGCACCGTCCTGGTGCGCACTGGCTAGAGTTACTTGATCCGGCCCCAAGTCTATGCTATTGCATACTGATGAACATTGTATGGTACGGATTACGTATCCCGTTTTCATATCCCACACCTTAATAGTTCTGTCTGATGACCCGCTAATGCCATATTTCCCATCGATACTTAATTTAACGCACATCACTTTGCCGCGGTGGCCTTTCAATGTGTGTCGGACTCGCCCTGTTCTTGTATCCCATACTCTAGCAGCCGTATCTGTACTTCCGCCAATAATCGATGATCCAACCCAGTCTATATCTATAATAGGGCTACTATCGCTACCCCGCAAGAGTCCTACCGGCTTTTGGAGAGAGTTGCTCGACCAAACTTTAATGAGACCATCAGACCCACAAGTGCATAAACACCTACCATCTTTACTATATACAACAGAATACGCCTCTGCCCCTTCATGTGCACAAATTGAATGGACTGCTGTCGACGGTGCAATCGATGCCAAAGATATATTGCCACGACTTTGTCCGCCTATACCAGTACCGTGTGCTGTTGATGGCGAATTCCGATTTGATGTATTGCCACGTCTACTTCGCTGCTGATCGACCGAAAAACTTTTACTTCGCGCTTTACCTAGCAAGCCCGCATTGTCACGTACCTTTTCGTAAAGCTGATTCATATCATTAACCTCTGCCGCCATTTTAGCTTTTTCGTCCATTATCCTCTTGATCAGCTGGCCATTTTCTGTCTTGACCTGTTGGTTTTCTGCGACAAGCCTTTTGTTCTCTTCCCTCAGCCGTAAAACTTCGCTACGAAACGTGTCAACCTCCTTTTGCTTCGCCTGCAACTCTTTGGTGACCTTTTCAATAGTTGCGCCGGCGGATTCTAAGGCTTTTGTTTTGAAGTGCAGAGAATTTTGCGATTCCTTAAGCCTCTGTGATATATCGTTGGCATTGGAGGGTGCTTGTGAAGTGTTTCTTTCTGAATCCCACCGTAGTGCCTCTTGCATTTCGTGAACTTTTTGCTTTAGCCTCTTTACTTCAATCGCAGGCGACATTGAAGAATCATGCTTCGGATAGGAAAAATGCGAGTCCTCTGCAATACCACGCCCATTGCCCAACTGCAGATTATTTCCTGTATGTTGGATGTACAGTAGCTCTTTCTTTTTCTGTTCAAGCTCACTTTCAACTTTTCTAGCAAAGCTATTCAGCTCGTCATACGAAGTCACAAACTCCATATAGGAATTCGTTTCTGCATTGTTCCTTTTCGCGAGCTCTGCGGCCCATCTGGGGATACATTCGCCGTCCCCTAATGCTGCCATCCTACCGAGATCGATAGGAGAAAATGCCACTTCTTTCAGTTATACGAATGGATTCTAATCCAGCGATAGCTATCGCAACATGCGAAATTAAGACATTTTACATCATCATTAATTTTTTTTTTTTTGGCGTATTCATTATTATACATACAACATACAACAACAGAACTTAGCCGCCTCGTAGGGCTACTCGCATTTTTATTCATTATTATTATTAAATACAGAGTAGTGCTAGCCCTAGTAGTAATTATTTATTAATGTGAGAGAGTCTATTATTTTTGTTGGCATTCTAATTCTAAATTTTCGAGCGTCTATTACTAAATTTACTATAAATAATTGAATATTGAATTAGAATATACCTGACGGGCAAGGATTAATACTTGCTAGACTACAACGGAAACAAGAAACTAATCTTAAATCATCCTTTCTTCTTTTACTAGCTCTACTACTACCTAATACAACTTAATAATAATATAATAATATTATTATTATTATTATTATTTTTTTTTTTTTTGTTTTTTCTTCTCTCTCTTCTTCCCCGCCGTGATCCATCGTCGTTGGGGTTTGAATTCCACATGTTCTCGAGCTGGATACATGCACACTCACATTGAGAACCCGAACAATCACGGTTGGTATACCGATTTATAGAGCTATGGACCACTCAAGAGGTCAAACCGATGAAGAGTCTCGGCGAATATTGACCGAGGTCGACCAGGCCGTAAATATGTTGTACACTGCGACTGGATACATTGAAGACTCTCAAAGAAAGGATATTGAAAAGCGACTGAAAAACTTTAAGCAAATGCCCAATTCTTGGGTACACAGTATTTACTTTTTGTACAACTCGAAAAACAATTACACCCTGTTTTATGCTTGCTCTATCCTGGAAAATATGCTCCAAACGCAGTGGAACAGCGTCCAAGAAGAGATGAGAATTAAGTTGAGACAACTCGTATTCACCTTTTTGCTTGAGCGTAACCCGCCGCATTTTGTGCTGACGAAACTGATAAAAATTCTAATAGATATTGGCAAATTAGATTGGCCAGAACGATATCCTGATTTTTTGCAGCATGTGCTACATACTGTAACAAATCCACAATACCAGCATTTTGGAGTGTTGGCACTGCAAATATTGACTGAGGAATTTACAACAAACAACACACGGCAGTCAGTGCCTGTTACTGGAGACAGGCAGCGCCAACTCTTGGATACATTTTTACTGCATGTTCCTTCTATAGTATCTGCAATGTCGACCATGCTTTCTAATATTTATGGGCATTTTCAGACGCTTTCAGTGGATCCAGTGCAGTTTGCTTCACAGGCATCACAGCTATCGCCACAATGTGAAAAATTATTTGAGTCGTATCAAACTCTGGTACCACTTTGTGCATCACACGACGCGAACAGGGTAGGAATCGAACTACATAACAACAAATTTCTAGAGATGTCTTTCAGTATCTTGGAAAAGTTTCCAGTTCTCCAATGTAGCACTACTGCGATTGCTACAATAAATACTCTGTTGTCAGTTAAGTTGGTTACGCCCAGCATTGAGCAAAGAATATTTTCGATTATACAACAGATGCTGACTGTCATTCAACACGTGACTGACCAACCAAATCAGTCGCGTATGCTGTTGAAGGACAAGAACGAGCACTACTTTAAACAAATCAATTTATTCTTTGAATGCTTATGTACAAAGCATATCAAACGGTTAGAAAATAACAACACTTTTCCGATGAAAGCACTGCTAGACTTGCTGCTAAAGTATACTGTGAATCAACCAAGTGTTTCATGCTTCTTGAATACCCTGCTAATTTGGGAAGTTTTCAGTGACTACATTCAAGAAATGAACGATGCGTCGGCTGTTCTAAGCGGGAACAATTTTGCTAAAAGCAGCGAATTGTACAACGCTGTATTGGTTGAACTTGCATCTACAATATTGCAGCGTACACTACTTATTCGGAATCCTGGTCTTTTCCAATCACTTGATGCGGACACTCTAGGGGATTTGGAACAATGGGTCCCAGATAGAAATGAAGACAAAAGTGAAGGTGATGCAGATACCAAAGCATTGGTGCATGAGGTCGGAAATGCAGAAGCTTCGAAGCTAGCGATGTCTAATTTAGTGCTTTTAGCGCATTCGGAAATCGATGTCTATCTAGGGGTAAACGTGACGCTATTGCGGATCTTAGTTGGTATTGAAAAAGTTGGAATCCATATCATTCCAGTTCTGGTGAACCATCTCTCAGAAGCAATCGGTGTATGTCAGCCACTTTTGCAACCTTCTGGCCAAAATGCGGCTGCCGCACGAAATTCTAATGTTCAGGCAGCGTTGCACGATCTCAGCACGATCATTTATGTCTTTACTTCCGGTATCTACTGCTTAAATGCCTCATTTATTTCATCGCTCGATGTTGGCTTTAATATTTTTAAAACTTTGGTGGATTTGGGTCTCAAAATATCGAACAATAGATTGTTTACACGTGGAAACCATATTGCAAAAATTCTCACCAGTATACTAGAATGTATAACTTTGTTCTCTCACTGGTTAAAGACTTTGATAGAATTTGCAGATGTCCAAGACGAAAGCATAAGAGCGAATGTGAAACAATACCAAAATGCGTTACCAGCAGTGCTGCAGGATATAGCCCGAATGTTCTCCTCCGGTATTGATACTACTATTGCACCAGCTCCAATTCCAATATTGCGTGCCCACTTGAAAGTATTTCGCGCGCTGGTTGTGAACACAAATCTAACGACAACCTTAGCACCAATGTTGTTTGAGGTATTCAAAGTCATATGGAAAGCAGTAGATGGCTTACCGTTGGAGGTAAAGGTTGAGGCTGGAGTAATTGTGTCAAATGCTGTCTTGGCTAATTGTAATTTTGTCAGAGCCCTGAATCCTCATGCTAATTGTGCTGATACTGGCGGAAACAGTCTACTCGTTTCGTATGGCCATATGATTGCACCTGTGGTGGGAAAAATTGGGTCTGCGGCTCAAGAAGCTAGAACCAAATCTTCTATTGATAGGTTGAAAATAGTGCGAGTGCGACAGTCGCTTTCGCAGCTAACAGGTATTTGCAAGTCGATGGTAGGAAGAGACGTAAAGGATAGACTCGTTGTTGCATCCATAGTAAAAGCCGTCATGTCAGATGCAGGCGATATCTTAAACATATGCCTTAGGCAACAACAAATACATAACCGCGATATACCTGATTCTAACTTTGCCAAGCATCAAATGAATAGTATTAAGCATAAACTTGCTTTCAATATAGCAACTGCTAAAGACATACTCGTATTCTTTAATAGTGCTGTCAATGGACTTCGACGGGAGCTAGGTGTTGAACTCTTGGGCACGATAATCAATGGCATAATTGAACTGTTTCGATCAAGTGCTCAAATGGCAGCCTCAAGCATGACAGGAACAATCGGTAATGATGGCACAGGAAATGTAAACGATGGTTCTATGGCTCACCAATTACAAATCGGTATACAAAGCAAGAATAGAACCATGATACTTTTGGTAAAAAGTTTGTTGGCATTTTTGGCAACTGTTTTGGAAGAACCACATAAAGCTTTGCACAGCCTTCACAATCCAATTTACAATTTAGTGTATGGGACAATTGTGCCGGTTGTATTCTCAACCACTGCTGTTATGGACGCGCAGCTAGAACATGAAATTTTTGCTTTTGTGCGCACTGCCTTGATTTGTCAGTGGCGTACATTCGTTAAATCCAACCGAAACGGTGGTATGTTTAAAGGGGACGACAAAAAGCAGGTTATGTCACTGTCGTTCAAAGTCTTGATACAGTCTTTTAAGCGAATTGATCAAAGCCCTGAAAATTTGAAGTTCAATCTAGAAACATTTGTAAAATTAAACAAGCAACAAGCTGTCTTTACATCAAATGTTTTTAAAATGTTCATATCTAAAGATTTGTCTATGGAACTGATTCAGGTATTGGTCGATGGTAGTCAAGATTTGTTGAGTGAGACCATTATTGATGTTTTGCATCAGATCGCTATTGTAAATTATGAACGTTTTGCGAACGATATCCTGTTGTATTTAATCACCGAAACAGAAAAGGCTCTTCATGCTAACCATAAAGGGGACATGGATGCCTTGAAAAGAAGCTTTTTTGGAAGTGTCAAGGCTCCAGACTTATTATCTTTTAAATCAAATATTCTAAATTTCGTATGGTTGCGAAAGAAGGTTTTTGATCAGAATTAAAGAGGCTCTGATGATGCTCTTTCGTATATTTGTGGTCGTATGTAATCTCGCATTAATATATCTTTCAGAGAAGAAGAGAGACAAGTGTAGTATATGAAAATATGATGTTTGGTGAAAAGGATTGATATGATATACTCGTGTATAGCTTTTTTAAGTTAAGAAACTCATTTTTTAAATATGTAATGTACGAATATATAGCTTTTTTAGAGAGTACAAGAGTGCATGCACATCATTTTTTCAAGTTTTCTTCGAGATAGTGCTCGTTTCGGATTCATCCAAATATTTGTAAGCAGTCGCTATTCACCGAGAGTTCACTCATGCGAAAAACAAAATAAAGTTATTCCAACATATTTAACATCAGCTATGCACTGTGAGCGTTTTCCCGCGCCTGTGCGTAATACATAGGCAACTGGCCCTGGGTCTCGTCTTATACCTTGCTCATTGTGTACAAGTCAATACTCTGAATCATATCATCGCGT
>JACLAC010022292.1_pt1 | contig 15964 bp, 9 predicted proteins | sample 8027881 | NCBI WGS metagenome assembly JACLAC01 (sample SAMN15725517, study PRJNA655200) | protist metagenome | isolation source: fluorescence activated cell sorting (FACS) single amplified genomes of... | place: Spain: Blaines Bay Microbial Observatory, Mediterranean Sea | collected 2016-01-19
CTGTTATCCTCTTCTCTCTCCCCATTTTTATGATTATGCGAATAAGTATGTGGACGAATTGTTTGTGGAGTTTCACCAATATCCAGTCGTAAATGTTCTTTTAATAATTTTGATGTTTCTTTATCTTTTCGCATAATTCTTTTAATTTTATCTTGTATTAAAATTTCCGTTTCTAATTGTAGGTTGATTTGTAAATTTCTACGTTTTATCATCGCTGCCGCATTTTGTTTTTGTCTTTTAATGTCCTTTAAAGCTTCTTGAAATCTTAAATTTAATTGATTTAATTTCTTCTTTTTTTCTGTATCATTGACTTTAACTTTATGAGTTTCAATAATAAGGGATCGACGTTTAGTTGGACGTAACACTGGAGCTGTATGTATTAGTTGATCTTGTTTTTCTTTCGATTTATATGGTGAGCCTTTTGCTGATGATGGTGAATTATTATTCTGTTTATATAAATCATGCAATTTGTTCTTTTTACTTTTCAAATTATCCTCCATCGTACTATATATTTTTGTACGTATAGTCTCATACTCTATTTCCAACGCAGATATATGATCATCCCAATCGCTATCTAGTCTTTCTAATTGATTTTTTAATGCTACTTTTAAATTATGTTTTTCATTTGAAAAATATCTACTTCTCTCTTGTTTTTCCATTTTTAGCACTTGAGCTTCAAAATCATCTTCATCGCGTGCAGTTTTCAATGCGATTTCTTCTAAATTGTATAATTTATCCATTATTACTTTTTTATTGTTCTTTTTTTCAATCATTTTTTTTATTTTAGTCCAATCACTCTTCTGCTTTCGTTGTAAAGATATCCATTTTCTCTCTTGGGCTTGCAATGCACCTTTATAATATTTTTTCATTGCATTCTTCAACATACTATCAACTTTGTCAGAAAAATGTTTATATAACTTACCTTTTTTTCTACGGGTTTCTTCTTCCATCAATGTATCATTTAAATGTTGGCTAAATACTAAAGGTTCTGGATGCAACCCAATATCTACTTTTAAAGCATTTTGTTCAACTACATGATTAACGCTGGTTGTTTCAATTAGATTGAAAATTTCATGTTTACTTAATTCTATTGTTAGTGTTTTGTTTGAACTACTGCCTGCAGCATTATTTTTATTGTTTTTAAATTCTTCATTTTCGTCATATGGTTGAAACCAATCAAAAGCGAAGTTATCACGGTTTTTTGAACTTTTTGTATATCTGCTTCCAACTCTTTTTGATGGCGTTGCTGATTTATTCATGTGTCGACGAGGCTTATGACTAGTTTTTACTCGGCGTTTGTTTACATATTTGCTTTTGATATTCCTTGAAAAGGGCATATTGGCTGTTGTAGTACGAGCACGGTTTTGATGATATCGGTAGGTTTTCATTTTGTTTTTCCCCAATTATTTTATTCTTTCTTTGCAAATATTTTAAAGATCTTCGTTTGGATAATATAATATTTAGTAAATTGAATATTAATATTGATAATATAAATGAATATGAATTCTATGAGAATATTTTTGGTGTATTGTTGTATAATAGCCTAGTTATTTTTATGGTATTTTACATATATCTTTGTATTTTTTCTACGTGATATTTCTACTTGTTGTTATTGTGTATTAAATAATATATAAGTATATTTCGTAACCGTATTATAAAAATTCTGTATACAAAAAATAATACCCACCTTCATCATAGTGTCACAACCTATATAAATTTCTATACTGTATATTACTGTCCTGTAGTAAAAGTATAGTAGAGTAGTATAGTAGTGTGGACGAATTTAAATTCTGAAAAAAGGAATTGCACAATTATTATCATAGAACAATTCATCGAAGGAAAAAAGAAAATTATAAAAATTCAATAACAAATATATATATATATATATTATCAAAACAATTATGCAATCAATAATATACCTGTAGCAAGGGGAGACGAGACGATTTTATGAGTGTAGGGACCGAGTAGACTAAAAGTATCCATCATGTTAATATCAAAAGATGGCAAACAAATTATGAAAAATATTTTTGAGTTAGGTGGACCAGTTTGCTTACAATATTTATTAGGAATTTTTCCTCAGATGATGCCTAATTTTTTTCTCGGCCATGTTAGTGCAACTAGTCTTGGAGCTTATTCATTAGGAAATATGTTTATAAATTTTTCTGGATTTGCTGTTATAGCTGGTTTTGCATCAAATTTAGATACACATTTATCTCAAGCTTTTGGTGCAAAAAGGTATTATCGATACCAGATTGTTACGCTTCGAAATATTATAATCAGTATTATGATGGCATTCATTGTAGCCTTTGTTTGGTATTTTGTGCCAGAATATTTTTTTAATTTTGTTGGTGTAGACAAAGTTGTATCTTCAGAAGCAGTAATATTCTGTAGAACTATGATAATTGCAGTTTGTCCAATGTTTGTTTGTGAAGTTTTTCATCGTTATTTATCAAATCAAAATATTGTTATATTTCCATTGCTTGTAAAGATACCAAATATTATAATCTGTTTTTGTATAAATTATTTTTACACGGAAACTTATGGGGTTTTTGCATCAGCAATTTCTTGTATATGTTCTTTTTATTTCATATTTTTTTCATTTGGATGGTATATATTATGGAAAAGTACCCCCATCGTACAAGAAAGACAAAAAATCAGTTTCTTAAATTTGAAAAAGTCAAATATATTGTTTGAAGGATGGAAAGAAATATTTCGCTTTGGTTTACCTGGAATAATGATGATGATGATGGATTGGGGTACATTTGAAATTAATGCTACATTTGCAGGACGAATCAATGATGTTAATTTAGCTACACATGCTTTGCTTGCTCAGACTTGCACGTTGTGTTATATGGTACCATTAGGTGTCTCAATTGCAACACAAATTATTGTTGGACAAAAACTTGGCGAAAAAAAGCGACATTTATCCATTTTGGCGGCAAAAATTGGATTTTTGATTACATTTGTTTGTATGTTGCTAGCTTTATCGATTTTTTATGTTTTTAGATATGAATATTTTCATTTATGTACGAATTCTAAAGAAATCATTGATTTAGGAGTTAGCGTTATTCACATGCAAATTTGTTTCTCAGCACTAGATAGCGTACAATGTGCTCTCACCGCTATTTTAAGAGGTGTAGGAAAACAAGATGTCGCGTGGAAATTCATGATGGGATATCCATTAATTGGATTACCGTGTGGTTATATTTTGGCATTTACATTTGGTTGGCAATTATTAGGTGTCTGGTCAGGGATGGTAGTTGCCATTTTTACTGTTGATGTATGTTTATTTTGTTTGTTATATACAGTGGATTGGGAAAAAGAAGAAAGAAATGCGATAAATCGTGCAAAAGAAGATGATAATGAAGAGTCATTGCTTGATGATGAGGAAGAAGATCAGTACAGTTTAATAGGAGTAGAAACAATTAGACAAAGTAGTGGAATGGAAGGAGAAGGAGAAGAAGAAGATGTCTTTTTAAAATTGTAAAAAAATAAAAAAAAAATTACCCGATAATAATTCTTTCTCGTCTATTATTAGTCACTAGGTCATAATAATTAAAGTACGCGTATTTTAAATAATTTTTATTTCTACCCATGACAATTCCTACTCCCACAAGAGGATAGAGTGTGATGTTTTTGAGCCAAATATAAAATTTAAATTTTACGCACACATATATATAATTTATTTCTTTAATTTTTACTCACATGATTATAATTCCTACACCTCTCTTCTCAAAAGAATACACACAAAAATAACTGCGAGACAAAATAAATATCGATCCCACACTAGGGTGTTGATATTCTCATAATAGAGAATACCAATGAAGGTAAATAGATGGTATCAACTTTTGCAGTTGATGAAAAACGGACATCATAAATATATATTATCTTTAAAATAAAAAAATATGTGTGCGATTGTCAATCACACAAACACACACAGACAATTCCACCTTCTTTATATTATACTTGCACAGTACTATATCCATGTGAATCTATATATGCAAGCTCCGCCTTCTTTTTAAAATCATCTTTTTCCAATAATTTTTTCACATTCTTCGTATCATCATCAAGGCCTGAGTCAGCTTTGTATTCGGGTAAATTATTTCTTTCTTCAATAATATCTTTTCTTTTTTTACATATTCCAACAAATACACTTGATATAAATACAATTGTCAAAACCATTCCTACACTTTTTGCTAAATCAACAACTGGTTTAAATTTTTCTTGCATCCAATCATATATTCGCACTTGATATGTATCATAATCAGAGCAACTGCTCCCACCTAATAAATTTTTCTTTTGCAAATTACCACACAACTTTTCCTTGCTCATTGCATAAACTGTTGATTTTTCTTGCCCCGTACATGTAACATTTTGATCTGCAATTGCCCTTCCATCTAGTCCATCGCAACAATACTCGAAAGAACATTTCACATATCGATCACAATGTTTAAATGAACTTTGCAAATGGTTACCATCTTCACGAAATTTTGGTTCATTTAAATTTTTTATGAACCAATCCATACCAATTGCCATCCCGAGCGTTGCACAAGTTATGATAAATACACATGTAATATATAAATACATAATTTTCAATTTTCTTCCTTTCATATGATTTAAATTACCATCGCTACGTTGCAATCGATTTGCACCAACGATCCCAATGATACCGACAAATAATGTAAAAATTCCCATCAACAATAGAACTACAACATTTTGTTGTTGTCTAGCTAATTCAAGCCAATCTGAATATTCAACTAATGTATATGTAGTCCCTATCACGATGATATGTCCTAATATTAAAAAAATTGAATTTATAATATATAATATGATAAAACCAAAATCAACAATAGTATTGATGCATTGAAATAGACGATATTCTGATTGCGCTAAGCAACCTTGTTTCTTTGCCATTGTTGTATATATATATATATACATGTATAAATATAGTTTATATATATTCTTGTTCTCATCCATTGAGATGACAGTTATATATATGTACAAAAATATTACATAATACTATATAAGAATCGTGCAATCCATGGATAATGTTATTAGAAGATACCTGGTAGAATATATTTGTCATCATCAAAACACAAAACACACACATGAATGGTGTGTGGCAATAGCGTTAAGTACTACCACTAGTCTAGTACAGTATATAGCTATACCACCTGGTAGTATACCGACCTGTATATTAATATTACGTATTATACAAGAAACTACGTGATGATGTGATGATGTAAGAGCTATCTGCACTATACTACTATAAGTTGTTTTATATTAATGGTTTTTATGATCATACCAGGTACATTTATCACCACATACACAAATAAAAAATGTAATTATTGATTGGCACACAGATAGATAGATAGATAGTCAAATTATAGATTCAATGATATACAATATTTAACGAATATATTATATTTATACAAGAATTTGAAAGCGAAAACTTGAAGTACAGAAATAAAACAGGGAATAATGCCAAAGTCAGACAAGAAACGATCACGTGTCCATGGATTAGGACCAACTCCAACTGGTGCGGCGGGTGGAAAAGGACAGCATTTTTTAAAAAATATGGCAGTAGTATCAAAAATTGTTGAAAAAGCAAAGTTGAAATCAACTGATGTTGCATTGGAAATTGGTGTTGGTACTGGTATTATGACAGTCCGCATATTGGAGGAAGTAAAACGTTTGGTAGCAGTCGAACTAGACCCTAGAATGATTGCGGAGACTTTGAAACAAGTTCAAGGTACGAAGTATCAAAACCACTTGCAATTTATTCACGGAGACGTTATCAAAGTTGATTTACCATATTTTGACGTCTGCGTTGCAAATATACCGTATCAGATATCTTCTCCTTTAGTATTCAAACTATTAGCACATCGCCCAATATTTAGATGCGCGGTTATTATGTTTCAAGAAGAATTTGCGCTAAGATTGACTGCAAAACCTGGCGACCCGTTATATTGTCGTTTATCTGTAAATACTCAATTATTAGCACGTGTTGAGCAATTAATGAAAGTTGGAAAAAAGAATTTTCGCCCACCGCCAAAAGTCGAATCAAGAGTTGTACGCATTACCCCACGTAATCCACCACCACCAATCGATTTCAATGAATGGGATGGTTTAATACGTCTATGTTTTAATAGGAAAAATAAAACGCTAAGAAGCGTTTTTACAACAAAATCTGTTTTATCATTATTTGAAAGGAATTATAAAACTTTTTGCTCATTAAATAACGCGGAACAAATGGAAATAGATATGAAAGATGTGGTATGTACAGTTTTAGAAGAATGTCAATTTAGTTCTAGTCGTTCAAGCAAAATGGATATTGATGATTTTTTATTATTATTAGATCGATTTAATAAGGCTGGAATACATTTCGTCTAAAATTTATATAAAATGTACAATATACGTAGAGCGTAAAATAGTTTTTTATTTTTTCAAAATGTGTATTTTTGTATGATACACACATCATCATATATATCATATATATTATTACATTTAGTCTAATGCAAATCATATATATGATATGATATGATGATTCAGAGAGAAACAGCGTCTTCCAAGTCTTATATGTGATCCATTTCTAACCGATCGTCACCCCCTATTCCAAGTGGTTGCATTTTTGAATAAAATTTCGCTGAAGCAAGTTTTTGTATTAAAAATGCTTTCACTTGTTCACGTTTCCAAACACAGAAACCACATCCTATGATGGCAAATCCTAGAAATACGAAAAATACTATTTCCCATCCATTAATCCCAGGCGGTGGAATTGGAGTTGGAATATCAACCAGGCACGTTCCTGCCCCAGGATAAAAGCCACGTTCGCAATTGCAAGTATGGTTATATGGTACACCAAATTTTGCTGGTTCAGTATTCAGAGCTTCACATGTACCATGCCCACTACAAGTACTATCGGTACAAACTTTTGCATACCATAACCATTCCTTTCGTAACCTCGCTTTACCAAATTTAGCTTGATCTAGCCACGTAGGCCCGGCAACATCCATGGTTAAACCACAATATTGACGACCTTGATAATAACGCACGTAGAAAGGATGAAAACCGGGAGACATGTACTGGGTTTCACAAATTTGTTTCATGGAGTGATAATTTTCATTATATACGGTTTCGTCTAACTTGCTGTCTAAATATAAGCTACTTCCATCATCCGAACGCAAACAAAAATCATAACGGCCAGCATTTGAAATATAAATAAATCCCTTTATAAATAATGCAAATTTTTCCCACGACTCAACTAATTCATTTGGATTCAATCCATGCCAGGTTTTTGCGTTTGGTGCACCCCACTCCCAATCAATTGTAGGTACAACAACCGTTTCGACAAAGATACCTTCTTCCGCAACAGCAACATCCTTGTGAAATTCAGCCTCAAGTCCGGGTAAGAAACCTGCATGGCATGTTTCATACTTATTCCCTTCACTGCAGATATAATGTGAATCTTTACACGTGCTTTCACAACAATCGCCTCCATCCCAACATCCTTCTAGGTTATTTCCTTCGTCACACCGGCCATCGCCAACAACGGTTGGAAATGGCACCTGATCACACCATATGAATTTATTTTCTGCGATGCATTGCTCTCGTATTTTTTGACGCGTCGCTGCGGCATCTTGCTTCTCATTAATTTTAGCTGGTCCCAATTCTTTACATTGACGATCTGGTGCGTTAGCTGCATCTTTATCTACTGCATTAAGTTTGAAAACAGTATGATCAATAAATCTCATCGCATCATATTCATTAGTTTGACAATCTTTCATGCTGAAAATTAAACCACCAGGTGGCTCATTTTCAAACCACTCCAAGCGAAATGGATATAAACCACTCTTTGGTATCGTAAATTTTCCTGTCTTCTTCGTCATTCCATGAACACCATCATTATTAACAATAACCGACCCGTTAATATGTAATACTGAACCATCATCTGATTCTAATTGGAAAGTACATTCAGTTGGTTTCTCATCTTTTGCAATTAAAGATAAATGCCCTGTAAAACGGGCAGCATAGTAATCCACGAATGGCATGCATGGGCTGGATTCCGTACCTGCCGGATCATCTGGCGAATCTTTACATTGAGCAGCGCTGCCTTTCTTTGGGCACCAATACTTGCCAGCAGGGCATTCATTAAAATTAATTGGCACACCTGTTACAATAATAGGTGATGTAAATGGTTGCTTTTGATCTAAATGCAAATCAGCAATATTAGCTGATTTATGACATTGGCGATATAATTCAATACGTACACCTTTATCATCGGAGTCTGGTTGAATGAAATTTGATGCAGGTATAGGAACATCATCAGTTTCCCCTGGGGTTGCCCAAGACAATTTTAAACCTTGCCATCCACGGTTTTCATAATAGTTCAGTTTAAAAGCGTACTTAATTTTTGTCGAGCCGTCAGATCCATCAAGGGATATACTGCCGCATTTTTTTAACATGGAGTGAAGTCCAACATCTTCTACAACTTCTACATTATCAATCCAAAGCTTTGAACCATCATCACTTTCTAAGCAAAATTTGTATGATCCACTTGCCATTCCGGTAAGGTCAATACTGCCTTTGAAGCTAGCAGCATATTCATCTTTGTAAGGAAACAAAGCAGTACTTCCATCGGGCTTTGTATATTGCCATGGCGCATCTGATGCTTCAAAATTAATATCCGTCCCTAAAATCACTTCTGGATCCCCAACATTAGAATCTGTTGATACAAATTTACCTGGCTCGCATTGGCGAAAATATTCAACTATATATTCAGCATTCACTGATGTCTCTATAAATAATATTTGAAACAAAGTCAGCAATGCCAATAATGATATTATATTTGACAAATAATTTCGTTTCAAAAAAGAAAAGGAATTAATATTCATAAAGATAATGTGTATATATATATGTATATAAAATTCTATATATCTTTTCGTATGGCGTTAATTATTTTGAACTATTTTAACAGTTATAATATTCAATCGTTTGTGTTATTCATTTTGTTATCTCGTATTATTGATGTATCTATAGATATATAATTTAATTAGTATTTATTTTATTACATCAGAAATATTATATACGACATGGTGTGTGTGTATTATGTGTGCCAGCCCAGCCAGTAATGGTATGTGGTGTAATTTAGGATAGGTGCAAAATACAAGGTGCTCTCTGCCTGGACTGCTGCAACTGATTGACGGACAGGACGACATTAAGGATCGATTTAGGTACGAATAATAGAATATTCTTTTATACCTATCAATGCCCGCAGTAAAACACTGTAAAACGCACAAACTGTAAAATTTGATCATAGACATTCTACAAACCAATATATATCTGGATATCATATAGTAAATTTAAAAAAATAAGTTATACTATGCATTAATTTATACTTATATATATATATATATTTTATTTTTTATTGCCACTACCAAAATTTAAACGACGATTTTTCCACAACAACAATGCAGATAAATCATAATTTATAACATTCATATACGAATTTTGTTGCGCATTTCCACGTGCCATGCCTAGATTTACTCTTGCTTTATCTACTATTTTACGACTGCTCTTACCACTTGCTACAATACTACGTGTTGTTTCAAAATTTCTTTCAAAGAAATGAACAGCTTTGTCAAATTCACCACGTCGATTATATATAACACCTAAATTACAACAAGCTTCTGCCTGTGCTGCTAATTTATCAGTTTGTTTTGCAATTTCCAAATGTTTTTGTAAGTTTTTCACTGCCTCATCTGTATCGTCCAAAGCTTGATGCGCAGCTGCTAATGCACTACATGCTTCACCTTGACCTTCCAAATCTTTTGCTTTCATACAGCTTTGTAAATAAGCTTCTAAAAATCCAATTGCACCCGTTGCATTACCATTAATAACATGTGCCCGCCCTAACCGATAACTTGCAGCACCTATTGTCTGTGCATGACCAGTTACCTTTGCAGCATTTAAACATTTTTCATGATATTTAATTGCTTCATCAATATCCTTATCTCCATTGTTGCTACTGACATTTTCCACTGCTTCTGCTTTCTTTTGATACATTTTCACAAGCTCAAAACCAGCAGTTTTTGCTTCTTCATCCAATGCACTTCTTAAATTATCATCCCCACCTTTAGTTAATTCATATTGTTTCTCATGGAAACCCAATGCTGTATCGATATCATTTAAACGCGCATGTGCTAATCCTAAATTATTATTTGCACGTATTTCACCTAATAAATCGCTTGTTAACCTTGCAATTTCTAAACATTTTTCGTAAAAGTATATACCAGTCTTTGAATCTTGTGCATCTTGAAAATACCGCGCCAAAGCGCTGTAAGATTCAAATACAATATTGGTATCACCTTGCCTTCTCGCCGACTCCGCAGTGATTAATTTTTCTTTAATAAACGTCATGTCTTCAGGGGAGACTTGTATTTCCGCATCTGCCATTTCAGGTCGATTAGGATCTGGATTTGGATCTGGACGATGCATTAAATAGAAGAAATCAACATATGATTGTACAAAGCCACCTGCTAAAATTTCAACGCATAAGCCTTGTTTATGTACAGCATCCTCTGCAAATCCTGCTATTTTGCCTTCTTCCTCTGATAAATTACGTCCTCCTTTAGTACCAGCATTATTATTACCACCTGCACCATTGTTACCTCTTTTGCCACGACCACCACCACGGCGACCATAAGACGACATTTTCCCCTTTCCAGAACGGCGCTGAGGTTTATTTGTAGCTACTTTACTAATAGATGATGATACATTCATGTTGTTATTATTATATTGTTGGTTAATACAGTATATATTCTCAAAATAACGTTGGATTATTATTTATTTTATAAATTAAATATATATATTTTTTAATAATTATTATTTTTTCCTTCTAAAATATTAGCAATATATATATTTATTACCCACGAAATATATGTATGTATATATATATATATATGTATGTTATAGTTCTTTCTGTTCCAAAAAACTGAAACAATGTATACATGTACATTTATCTCTGTTTTTGTTCTTCTCTCATCATATATATATTCTATATGTACATCTGATACTTTATATACAATATTAACATATTTATTATTATAACAGTATTGTATCTGCTGATGTACGTAATTACAGATGCTGTGTTATCGTAAATAGCAAGCCCAGCAAGCCTGGCAAGGGACCAATTGGTTTTAACGAATTTCTAATACAGAGTATGGTACTATTGCCATGGACTGTGGTATTTCTTGCACATACACAAGCGTTTTGATGATGCCTTTCGTCCTTTCTATCCTATATAAAGTGTAGATTATAGGGTTGAACTGTTGATATATAAGTATAATAATTAGTATACTACTGTACTGTATGTATAATTGTGTACATACCTTAAAAGAGCCTATTCTGGATCCTATATCCCAGATATTATCTCAGAGATCACTTCATCATCACGACTTCCAGGACTTCTCTTGGCGGCAGTTATTATTAGTTGTTGACAATTTACAAATACTGTCCTAGATAAAAACATACACATATAGATATGTATGTAAATAGAGATACCAATATCAGCTACTACCTATTGTACAATACAAAGCAACAATGTCGTCTATCAATTATATCAATGCTGGGTATAATGAATTAGTAAAACATGTCAGGGCATCGAATGTACGAAGGAAAAGGGCGAAGGTTGGGGTGACATATCGTGCAATGATGGAAGAGGAAGAAATAAAAACAAATGAAATATCAAAAATTTTCTTACAAGGAAAAATTATAAAAGGAGATACAAGAGAAGGATCTTCTGCAGCCTCATCAAGACGACGTGTTTTTCGAACTGAACGTCGCCGTAGTAAAGATTATGGTAGTAAACTTGCAAAAAGCATGGAAAGGGATTCGTTTTTTGGTAGATCACCGACGTCATCTCCATCGTTTTCACCACCAACAAATACTAAGACTGTCCATAATAATAATAGTAAAAATGAGTCTTCTCAACATGTAAATAAATTTTTGGAAAAAGTCACTGTCAAAGAAGTACCTTTATATTGGTTAACGGAGGCTGGACCCCACAAACCAAGGGTTAGACCACGTTCTGCTGGTGTTCGAAATGCACGTTTGAAACATCGAAATCATATACAAAATAAATCATATGCAAAAGGTGATTTATTACAAGATTTAGAACAATTTAAATATATTATTGATAGAGATGAGAATCGAAAAAAACAAATGTTAAAAAAATCACCAAACAAAAAAAACAATGTAAAAAAAAAAATGGCTATATCTATACCTATTGATTATAATAAACGTAGGCAAAAATATGAAAGAAATAAGAAAGAAAATTTTGATAAACAAGCACAGAAGAAGAAAATGGAAAAAGAAGAAAGTAGAAAAACTGTTGGTGAAAATATCAGGAGATTAAAAGGAGCATCAAGTGTAAATTTAGCAGCTGATATACCAAAGAAAAATATAAATAATCGGCCAACCCGGCCACATACTGCTCGTATTCATGGTCGCCATAATCGAAAAATAATACAAAAAAAGAAACATCGTGGTGTTATCAATCAACCGGAAGATGATTCAAATAATCGCTCCTATATACGTCGTCCAAAATCAGCACGAACATCTACCAGAGGCACTGCAAAGTGGGGTATGCAAAGTGAATTAGGTAAAATTGCAATTATAAAATTGAAAAATCAATTTAGACGTCAACAAGGGCAACTAGGTAATCAATTGGAACGATATTTAGAACGTCGACGTTTGGAACGCGAGCAAAATTTAAATGTAAGGGCACGATCGGATTCAATTTTAAACCCGTCAGTTAAAGTAGAAATTAATACTATTCACAATATACAACGAAGGCAATCCTCCGTAAGTGAATTTAAATTGAAAACACGATTAAATAATCATGGTATATTTCGTATAATCTGTCAAGCTGTAAAAAAGAGTACAAAAGGATTTCCAAAAGAAGGCATTCTACAATCAATTAAAAATATGGGTGGTATCTTACAACGTGATTTACCAACAATGTTGCGTGGATTGACAAATGGTGAGCGAATTTTATTAGAATTGTTAAAACGTTTGATTGTACAAGATATTATGATTACGGAAGATGTTATTTATGGTATGCTTGATCAATTAAATGCGAAAACTGATTTACCAAACATACATTTGGTTCCTACAATACAAACACTATTTCGTTGTTTTATTATGAATAATAATAATAATAATAATAATCAAGATTCAGATCAGGATATGGATGATGGTAAGGTGGATGTAATATCAATTGAGGACTTTTTAATTCGTCTTCAAAACCATAATGAGTTAAAAAGAAATACGAAATTGTACGATAAGATTGTTAATTTATACAGATTACCACATAATGAAGCAATTTTGAAATCACAAGCTGCAACACGAGAAACATTTCGAGTTAATAGATTAAGTAAGATGGGATATTCAACTTTAAAACCTGAACTGAGGCAACGACGAGGTGGTAAATTGAGCATCAATAATCAATTAGGAAAAGTAATTTAAAGTCTCGTGTATTTTAAAAATATTATATTAAAAAAAATGTAAAGATTTTGGTGTAAGAGTAGTCTCTCTTTCAAGTAAAATTATTACGAAGTATAACTTAGATTTTAACCACCATATATACCATCGTAGATGGCTACACACAGCTATTTCAAAATATTATATATTTTATCATTTTTCATTTTAATATGCAGTAGATGCTCTGGTTAAACTACGTTCCAATTTACGATCACGTTCAAATATTACTGCATTCGGTGGATCTACTCTTTTGTAATAACCTTTTATTTCTTCTTTTTTTACAAAATCAAACTTGGAATAGAATTTCATTGCAGCTGCATTTTCAACCCATACATGCAAATAAATACTCTTGATACCACTCATTGTTTCATCAACATGGTCTAAAACATCATTTAATAAAGTTGTACCAACACCTTGGTTCCTATACGGTGCTAACACAGCAAGGGTCATTATATAAACACGTTTTACTTCTGTTTCTTCATCTTTCTCAACGCGACAACAAATTGCACCAATACATACACTACCGGAATATGCATAGTGAGTAAGCTCTTTAGGCGTTTTCACAATATCACGATAAAACTTTTCTTGATAATTAACTGGTAAAGTTGCTATATTTATTTCTTTTAACAAGCCAATATTTTGTACATTGATTGGTCTAGTATGAATATCAATATATTGTTTATCATCTGCCATGTTAATACTAACTTTTATTATTTTTTTATTGAACGGTACTATGTTATTTTAAATATATATCCAATTGATTGTTCTTTCCGTTTACAAATTTATATATATATATATATATTATGGTCTAGTTGTATCTAAATTGAATTTTAAATATCTCATATACTCACAATATATATTTATATCTAATATATTTTATACAATATTTATACATTATTGCACAGGTAATGATGTAAAGGTGTTCTAAAGTGCTAAACTGGTAATAAATAAAAATGGATGCATGCAATTCAAATACAGTATAATAGATCTACCAGGCTGGTGGGCCAGCCCCTAAGGCCAGCAGGAATACACAGTGTGCCACAGTAATAAATAATATTGCCAGATTGACATTTTTTCTTCTTCTTTTTTTTTTTATGGTTGGTGCGTTGAAGAGAGAGGAGTGCCAATAGCTACAATGTAGGAAACAATAGATTATTACTCGTATAGTAATAAGTATAAGGGATCTTAAAATGTCGTGATATGGGATGAATGGATGAATATCTTTATCTATGTATATTAAAAAATAAATAAAATATATATAAATAAAATATATAAAAATTATATATATATATATATATATACACACAATATATTAAATTTTAAAAGTTGGCCCTTGAAAACCCTGCGCCGTTAAACCACCATCGACTGCTAAAATTTGTCCAGTGATGTATGAACTTGCAGGTAAACATAAAAAAGCAACGGCGCTGGCACTTTCCTCTGGCTCAGCTAAACGTTGCATTGGTGTCCATTTCATTGCTTTTTCCAAACTGCTTGGATCATCTTTCGTTGCCTCTTTTAATAATGGGGTATATGTCATCCATGGAGCAACGCAATTTACACGTACATTTCTCGCACCCCATTCACATGCCAATGCACGTGTTAATTGGATCATAGCACCTTTCGTCGCTGCATATATGGATCCTGTACCACTACTTGCTATACCAGCAACACTTGCAACATTAACAATACATCCATTTGTTTTTAATAAATGTGATGAAAATATTTTACATAAAAAAAAACATGAATCCAGATTTGTTTTAATCATAATCTCGTATTCTTCCTCTGTACTTTCCTCAATTGGCGCACGCTTATTTGTACCAACATTATTTATCAAACAATCTAATCGACCATCTAACTCTTTCTCAACGTAATTTTTTAAAATCAAACGCCCTTCACTTGTACTAATATCACATACGCAACCATATACATTTTGATTTTCCATACCATTATTACAATGTACTTTTAATTGATTCACAGCGTCGTTTACGGACTGTTCAGTTCTACTACATATAACTACAGATGCACCGAGTTCTAATAATTGTTGCGCACATGCAAATCCAATTCCTTTCTATGATGTTTTATACATACATATATATATATATATTTATTATCGTTGTTTTGATATAAAATTGTTTGTTTTGTATGTTAGTAATTCATGAATTGAATTGAGTTTTAATATTTAATAGATTTGTCTGATGAAGAATGAACAATAATGTTTGAAGAATGAACAATAGTTACTTACAGTTCCACCAGTTACGATGCATATTTTATGATCCAACCTCCATGATTGTTGTATTTTTGTTAAGCTAGTCATGATTATTTGTATATATATATATATAAAGAGAGTATGATGCTTACATCTTTTTTCAACTAATATATATCTTCTATTAGTTTAATTAGAACGACTATTTGCATTTTTTTT
>JACLAC010004935.1_pt1 | contig 15956 bp, 10 predicted proteins | sample 8027881 | NCBI WGS metagenome assembly JACLAC01 (sample SAMN15725517, study PRJNA655200) | protist metagenome | isolation source: fluorescence activated cell sorting (FACS) single amplified genomes of... | place: Spain: Blaines Bay Microbial Observatory, Mediterranean Sea | collected 2016-01-19
ATTCGATATGTGCATGCGCTGACACATGACCCACAAAATCTACATTCTAAAAATCGCTATTTCAGTGCTATTTCCATACTATTAACCAACACATCACCTTGAGCAAAAGTGATGTTGACAAAATATCAAAATTTTTGTGCTTTCTCAAACTAACACCAAACGCGCTTCTTTTGATATTCAAAAAAACAAAATATCATACATTCAATGATCAATTCAAACATTGAATGCGTGCAAACGGAGACTTAATATCATCAATGTAACCCTTAATATAACCCTACCAAAAGTGTGAAAATGGGGCTGATTTTGACACAAACATGCTCGTAGTCGATATAAATCGATTTGCTTAGCTTCACCCAATAGCCCATTACCTTCTCACGGAGCCATAGCCGTGGCTTTGCACAACTTTTTATGCGTGCGTGCACGTCTTGGTATTGTTTTGCGTCGCAAGCGGTTTACGTATCCCTGGTTTGCGTCGGCAGGGGATGGCAAGATAACGGCAGAACGCTTTGTCTTCCATTATATTATTAGGTCCAAATTATTCCCAAAATCATCCGACCAGAAGTACCAGAGGTACTTATATCCTGGACAAGGCATAGAAATAGGGTTATATGGGCCTCCCGCATTGTAATCCCGTTGATTTTTTGCCTGCGTGTGTCCCTGCTAAATTTAATAAACGTGGTGAATATATTATAATAAAAAAATACAACAAAAAAAAAAGAAGATATTATTATTGAGAAGATACATTTGTCAGTAGCACTGCTAGCAGGTCTCGCCCACGTTGAGGGTACATTTATCCCAGAGTTCAAAACAAGACAGTTGCAACGCCTTATCAGGGAGACATCGAAAAAATATGAGACAACGCAGAAATATTCATCCATCGTCGGGCCATGCTTCCTCTGGTTCAGGGGGAACGGACGATGAGCCTGAGGCAGCAAGAGCTATTGGTAGATTTTTGCCACGGCAAACTTCAGTGTTGACCGTCATTTCTTTGGCGCTGGTTGGTATGTACATTGGTGGGTGGGCATCTGCGCCAGTAAAAGTATCACCAAAAGCGGACACAAAATATAATATGGATTTACTCAAAGCGGACAATGTGCCGGGACTGGATGGTGCACGGGAAGACGTCATTCGCGGAAAGCAAGAGGTGTACAAAACTAGTGGCTGGTTTAGCTGCGATGCTGCATGTCAAAGTGCTAAAAGAAGGCTGAACACAGCTGTTGAAAAGCTGAAGCCACTAGAAGACAAGCGTTACGCCATAATAAAAGCTGCTAAACACGAGGTTGGAGTATGGTCTAAGTATGGTGTCGACGAAACAAGGGAAAAATTCTGGGAAACCTTTCAAGATGGAAAAGACTTCGCAAAGCGCATGACCTTTTGGGATATGATGTTTTCGATCGGCAGACGCGACGAAAACGGTGGTGCATTTATTGCGAAATGGGTCCTCCGTATTCTAATGAACTACACCATGGGGATGGTGTATACCTTAGTATCCTTCATGTTTCAATTGTATGGTATAGTAAGCAGTTATACTCCCAACTTTGCCAGTGGAGTAGTGTTCTATTTGGTGGCCGTTTTCTCCGCTCTGAGCATCATCGGTGCCTTCTTGTTTTTGCTGTATGCCACATGCATAGGAGGCTTTTACATGCTAGCAAAGAATGCGCGACCAGTCAATCGTCAAGGGGGAAACCCCTATGGATCGAGGGCACGGGTACAATACTCATCGCAACAACAGTATTACGGAAGACAGCAACAGTCAAACCAACCACGACAAGATTTTGGTGATATGGATTAAGCTACTTTTACATGTTTGCATGCTTTTCAGAGTTGATAAAACTAGATTCGTTGAAGAATCGTGTATGCTGAAGCATTTTGGCTCCCTTACAAATAGTTATGGTGAATAAGATTTGTGGTGATGAGCAATGTTTCACTTCGAAGTCTATATACACAAAAAAGAAGCGAGTGTGTGTGTTTGCACTAGAGAGATTGTACATTTAAAGTGGAAGATGATGCTAGGTACCTTGGACTTGCATCAAGTAGAAACTGCCTCGCCTCCACTCATCATATTGTAGCACTTGAATGAGCACCAAAAATGAATACTCGCGTGTATATATGTACTCAAAGTATGATATATACTAACTTTGTATCTTTTACATGATATATATGTGTGTGTGGTAGTATACATTCTTTCTGTTGTACACTCTCTCATTTACGTCTAATCGTATGAAGTAGTATAGAGATACATGTAGTACCCTTTAGGTTCATCTTATGGATCAGCTGTGAGTCTTAGTAACCTTAAAATCATATTAAATTACAGATTAAATTAGTATAGAGATACATATTCAAATACATCAACTTCAAGAATATCGCTTATTCCTTTTTACCGCGTCCTGCAGCCTTTTCAGCGTCCCTTAAAACTCGATCTATCCATTGCAATTCATTCATACCCGTAGTCTCATCTTCTGTTTCCATCAAGGCCTCAACAATCTCTTCTGTTCTTTTGGCGTAATACGAAGAAATGGCTTCAATAGAGACTGTAAAATTGGAAAGGGAAAACATCCCAAAAATTATTAACCATACCTTCGCGCCATTGGTAGTTGGATAATATGTAGCTCCTACGAATGTGTACGTGATATATAATACGAGGTTAGTAAAAGTTTCAAGTTTACCAGCTTAGTAGGAGTTTCAAGGTTACAAGTTCAGACTACAATGTTTCTCGTCATGTAATCTTATTGTACGAAAACTTATGAGTTCAACTTACCATAACCAACTGTCGACATTGTCACAACGGCAGAGTAAAATAGTTTCGTTATAGTGTCTGGGCAATTCGAAGCATAGTCCAAATTTCCGCAACCATCGTCTACTTTTTCGTTGCACTGCGTAAAAGAATGGGCTACCATATGTGCACTTAGAAATACTATGGTGTTAAACAGTGTTTGCAGTAGAAGTATAAGCTCAACTTCATCTTCATCATCGCCTATACCAAAAGGGGAACAGAGACACGCCCAAAATCTAGTAGATCGTTTCGCGCAGGCTTTCCAAATGCTTGACAATGCACCGAGGAATTTTGCAACGAAAACAAAGCCGAATATCATGTAAAATCCCCATACCACTTGGCTCGCAGGTGTAGAAGGCGAAAAATCTCCGTACCCAATGGTTGTCAAAGTTACCAATGAGAAATATATACCATCGAGTAAAGTCGAAAATGTTTCAGGCTCCAAACTCGTGAAGATCAACCCACCCAGGATTAAGTATCCATAAACCATAGTTAAAGTGATGAATAATGAGCAACAATTACGTACAACCATTAGCATTGTTGATTCTTTGCTGGTTGTGTCATCTTCTTCCAAAGTTGTCCCAGCTGGAGACACAGCATGCCTATTTCCACGGACCTTGGTCCTAAATCGCTCGCATGCTTTGACTGGAACTGAATCAATAACAGCACTCAATTGGGAAAACGTATACCCACTAAAAAAAATAATAAACACTTTCGACGCATCGCTAAATGAGCAGCTGCACTGATTGTATGTGTTTCCATTACACATTGCTACGGTGGAGACAACACAATTTCCTTTTGCGCCAACGCACTCTGCGTACGTTGTTTCATTTCCTGTAACGTTCTTTCCATTCAATGGATACAAAGAACTTTGATCGCCATAACCAATCGTGGTAGCAATTGTCAATACGAAGTAAAAGCCGTGTCCAATATTCCATCCATCCGATAAATGCAAAAAAATAGCAGCGCAGATGAGAGTGAATATAAAATATGTTATAATGTATGCAAACGCTCTGCATTCTTGCACTTCCTTTTTGAAAGCCCGGCTTGCTGAGCTGGCAGAAGCTCGTGGATTTTTGGCGACGTTAATTACATTGTCTCCCACACGCTTGATCCCCCTAGCCATTTGATTTATGCTTTCTCTAGGGCTTTGTGTCACTGCTTGACCAATACCCGAGGCAATTTTATCCACCATGTCTTGGCGTGGCGTTAAAAGAGTTTGCTTTTCGCGCTCCTCCCTCTCGTGACGCTCCTCTTCTAGGTGCAGGGCTAGTTCAGCTTCTTCTTTTTTGGCTTTCAAGTACGCGACCACAGTCGAAATCCCATTGGACAGCTGCCCAATTCCGTAAATTATGAATAAAGATGTAAACCACATTGCAAGAGGGTTTTCAGGTGTCTTGTCGCCGAATCCTAATGTGCTTAGAGTGACATAGCTCCACCATATTGAGTCTAAAAATGTCCACCGTTCGACCAAACCTACAAAGACCGCACCCACTATCATCAAAAATAGTATATTGAACATTGCACTGTACAATGCTGAACGTTGCCTTGATGATTTATCCGATACTTCATCCTTCTTGACTAAGTACCTTATTATTTTTTCAATATATTTCGCTGATTCTTTTGTTTGCTCGCTCTTTGCAAAGGTTTCCCACCTTTCTATCAACGCAAGCTTCTTCTTTTTTGCTATTGATATTCGTTTTGCTTTTTTTGTTTTCTTTTTCGACAATTTCTTGGTGCTACTAGAGTTCGTCGCGGCCGACAAATTTTCGAGCCTTGGGGGTTTGGGAGGGGGTGTTGATGCCATCGTGATATGATAGCTCCAGTAACACGTGTGTTCACCGCGAAAACTCTTGTTCCTCGCTTGAATTGTCGTCTCGGTGCAGGGCGAACCGTACAGCCGTTGCCGTTGTTAGCAATTCACGAACAACAACTGCTAATAATATAAAATAATATAAAAAAAGAATTTAAATTGATGATGATAATACAATAGTAATAATAACTACATTAACATAAAAATATATAGTAATTAAAAAAAAAAAAGAAGAATAATAAAATGATGAAAAGAGAAGCAGTGTGCGGGGATAATTGACGATGCGTGTTACGTAGTGTTTAAAAGAAGAAGTGCCTTGCAAACTGCTTGCAGTTATTAAAAACGCAACAAGGTGGTCAAACCGGCACTACCCTACCATAACAACAGCATTGCATGCGCTAACCATTATGGTCTTAAAATGGTATTAATTAAGTAGTCGCCAAATGTATCATAGGCACCGTACTGTACCCTTTTCAGTAGGAGATGGTCCAACCGATCGATCCATACGTAAACGCCATGAGATTTCCATGGTGTTTCTTAACGATATCTTCCTACGGCTCATAGTAGTCTCCATGCATTGTCTAGGCCTTCAGACAAAATAACTCCTGACTCCATAAATAAAACAGAGATGATGTGTCGTCTTTATCGTAATGCTCTGCTCATTCTAATGTTGTTGTGGTTGATCACTATGATATACAGTTCTAATAATATCAATCCTGCTAGCTAGCTAGCTAGCCAACTAATTAATTAATTGATTATTATTATGAAACAATCAATGCATTACAATAAAGCCTTTTATTACACTTGCAACTATTACCACTGGTATTATGGCTGTGTTCTTCTTTGCTTTTCTTTTTTTACAACAATACATCACATCATCATTTTTTTTAATTATTGTCTTGCACTCCGTGCGATGAAGGTTTCCCATCCCCTGGTGCGAGGCAGTGGTTGGATCCAAGCCACGGTACGCTTCGAAAGGACTAGAGGATTGAGCCATCAAACAACAGCAAAAGATGCTATCGTTGCAGCAGCAAGTACTCTCAGTACGAGATGAAATTACGGAGAAACATCAGATTGCATTAGATGCAATTGCGGAAGAGGCAGGTAACTCCAGCACAGGACGTGTCCGGTTAAAGGAGGCTTTGGAGACAGAAATGCGTGCACGGATGGCAGCCGAACGGCAGATCAAGGATCTGCGGCAAATTGTTACACAACACGATGAAAGGGCCGATAGAGAAAGAGCAGTACTAAGCAAGCAGCTAGAACAAGTTGAACTCGCCCGTGGGGCGTTGCAGGCAAGGCTAGATAAAGCAGAACAAGAAATTCGAGCATTAAAGCAGTACATAGGAATTGAAGATTATTCCCCGTCCCGAAAAGCACCACCAAAATACAAAAACATGCCACCCGTTAACATGAGAAAGAGTGCATCATTTCGTGGTGGAAGTCCTAGATCAAGTAGTATTCGGAACCAAAGTCGTCTGAAAAACACGAATTTTTAAGCACAAATGGATTAAATACATAATATAAGAGAGATTTAAAGATTTTTTTTTAAAAATGTGTGCGTGTAGATAGTGTTGAATAATAAAAATGTGTATCATAAAAGAAATATGATATATATATATGCGCTCACGAAATATTATAAACAAAATTTGACTTCGCAAAGGGTAGTTGTAACGTGCCCTAAGATGATCACAGCGCCAATTCTTCTTGCGCAAAATATACCAAGCACGCCCCATTCTTGGTGCCCACTGCAACCGCGCCATCATCTTTACCACCAATCGAAATAGCAGTCAAAGGCTCGTCACTAACTTTGTATGACCACGATTCCTTCAGGGCACTCCCATCACCGCCACTGCTCTTCCATAGCTTGAGTTGCCCAGCAGTATCACCGGACAAGATATTCATACTGGCAGACGTCGCAAGGCATAATATTGGTTGGCTAGTCTGAAGCGAAAATAGTACCGACCACCCAGATGCTTCGTCATGTACATTCATTTTGCTCTCGGATACACTGACAAATCTACTTTTGGAACAAAATTTCACGTCTGAAATTGGACTCTCGCTCTCGAATAATGCCAGGGCTGGACTACCGTCGCCGTCCTCGAGATCATTTACTGCTAGTGTGCCGTCGTTGCCACCAGAAACGAAGATGTTCCCATGCATTGCGACGCAGTTTACTTCGGCATCGTGATCATACGCGGTGTACACTGGTGTTGGATTTATACCTCTTGGAATTAGCTCCCAAACTTTTACGGTGGAATCCCACGAACCACTGCACATGTACTTACTATTGGAATCGTTCGTTATCAAACACGACACTGCATCATCGTGTGCGTCATTCAATTGCTGTATCATGAGTCCCATCTCAACGGAGTAAACATATATATTGTTGTCCCAGCTCCCGGCGACTACAACAGGCAATTTATTGTTCTCCACGGTGATTTCACAGCACGAAGACAGTGACAAAGAGCTCAGTCGAATGCTTCTTCGTTGTGTCCATCCGTTTCGTGCATTGTATTCAAAAAGTTTCATCGTAGTGTCCTCGGAGGTGGAAAAAATGGAGACAGTGTTCTCATTCGCTTGAGACGTATTATTTCCGATGCGGACACAAGTTATGGTGCTGCGATGATATTGCTTACACGCAAGGACAGATTTCGGATCACCCGCTGCAGCCAATTTCTTTCCCAAAGCTTCCAAGTGTAAATTGACACTTTCTGCTGCAACCGCTTCAGAGGCATTTTTTATACCTCTCCCTGTAGCTGTTTCTACTGATTTTTTCTTCATGTCATCGACGTTGTACATGCTATTTCCTTGTGCCTCAGGTATACTTGTACTGTTTCCTGCACCAAGCCCTGGTCCTGATCGAAAGGGGTTACCAAAAGGATTTCCTTTTCCAGTTTTAGGCGTATCGCTGCTCCCATTTTCAAAAGCGTTTCCCATCTTTGCTGAAGTATTTACATCCGATACCTTTGTAGCATTCTGCGCATCTTTTTCGACCGAATCGATCGTGGGAATCGGCATGGGGGGCGGGACGGCTTTACGGGTAGGGGGCAATGCATGCGATGGTGGCGCAGTGGCAGGCTTTGTCTCGGTTTCCGCACTGTTACTCGGTACCACAATTTTTTGTCCATTGCGCGACACATGACTACTCTCAAACAGTTGCTTTGGTGTTTGTCCGAACTCTCTAATTTGATCCTCAATTGACGATCTCTCTCGTGGATCTGTAACTTTTTCCAGGTCAACGGCACCCTCGTATGTCATGTGGAAAAAGAGATTATTGGCCTCAATTGCCGCTTCTCCTTTTTGCTTGCAACCAAAGACTAGATCAATCCACTTATGCAAATTTTCGGATACATGGTCTGATTCTAGCGCGTTTCTCATTTTATCAATGAAATCGCGAGGGTCTGCGGCCCATGGTGGGAGCTCCACATCGTCGACCCGTTTCCCATTTTGCCGCACGCCCATCCGCAAATCTTGTAAATTAGACAAAAACTCGCCAGCATTGTACGATGAATTGTCGTAGAACTCTGGAATAAGCTCCTTTAGATCTGCCGGATTTGTCAATACGCTGTCCCATGTTTTCGGGACACTAAAAAACATTCGGTCTGGTGCATCAAAAGCGCCGTTTTGCAGGCATAGCATGTATTCAGGAGCTACACGAACAATGTAAAACAAAACGTACCCGGGCGTGCTGTAATGCGTGCCATACATGAAAGGAGGGGGTATGCCCTCGGGCAAAGGTTTGCCGGGTCTAGCACGGGGCATATCGTCGAACCTTTTGCGTATGTGGCGTAAACGCTCCTCGTTCAACGCACCTATAGGCTTGGACAGGTCGCGAAAAGTCTTCGGGTTCGTCAAGTCCAGCTCCTGACTTTGATAGTCTTGTAGTACCCATGGAAACACAGGATACTGCGTCAAATCATTGACGGAGCGATCGGCCATGGTATTCAAGAACATTAAGTACGTGTAATTGTCGATTTCGCGGTTTTGCCACTTCAAGGTCATTTTCTTTATTTCCAACTCCCGCCTTTTTTCTTCAACGCTTGATCCATATGCTCCGAATTCGCTACCCTTATTTTGCTGCTCGCGTAGGACACGGGCAAGGACAGAGGTTATCTGGTCCCTCTCTGCACGGCTAGAGCACTTCAAAAATATGCTTTTTTTATTGCCGTTATAAAATATTTCTAAACTGGATTGCTGCAGCATGTACCTGCGTTTATGGACTGCGTTTATATCCATAATCGAGCAACGAAATACTGGTTCGCCCACGTTGTTTACCTGGGCAGGTTGAACGTAAAGATGTCTGGTCGTAATCATCAGGCAACCTTGCTGCTGAACAAGTGGCAAAATACGATCGACATAATACACTTTTCTAAGCAGCGGGGTTTCAGTGAAATCAACAAGCAAACTGTTGTCAAACTTCGCAGGTATCCTTTTCTGTAGCAAGGGCTGCAAAATTGATCGCTCCTCCCACCTAGATCTGCTATCCCGACAAGTGCTCCACAAAAGCTCTAAATGTTCAAAAACTTTATCTACCTGTGTATGGACCAAAGCGAACAAAGACTCCAAACCGCCGTTGCCACCATTTTCACCATTGGCCTCTCGCCTGACGTAGGGAGCGTGAACCCCGTCCTCCCGCATCTCCGAAATGCGTGTACAAGACACGGTGAATATATCATTGCCTAGTTCCTGGGCGGAAGAATCGCGGCCTCGTGTATATATTTGTGGTGGCGAAGCTGTCATGTCTTTGAAACTGTACCTAGTCAAGGGTATCGATATATCGTCCGGCTCAAACAAAATCGACTTTGTGCATATCTTCAGCCTACCTTTAATTCTCGAGGATGCTAATCGTCTTAAATCCAACAGAACATCATTAGACCCATTACTGATACCTCGCCGGCTGGTTTTTAGTTTATCCTTGGGGCTAATTTTGCACATGTACGCGGAGTAGTCATCCAAGAAAAACTCCCCGTCTTCCAGTAACAAGAGGTCGAACCTTCCCCTCGACTCGCGCGACTTGTTGGCAAACATGCTTTACTCTTCGGGGTCGAAAACTGTGGATCGCACACTCGATAGCGTGGCTAACACCTTTTTCGATTGTCCAACGCCGCCGCTGCGCAAAGTAACGCCGCAACCCGAAATGTGCTGTGCAGGGGTTTTAACAACAACAACAACAATGATGATGTGATGAGATATGTGTTGTTGTTTTTTTTTTTTTCTTCTTCTTCTTCTTCTTCATCTCACTTCTTAAAATAAAAAACTCTTTTATTATTGGTATAATAACTGTTTTTTGTAATTATTGTATGTAGTAGTAGCCTAGTAGTATAAGTAGTAGGGCTAGTATTGATAAAGAATACTGAGTAATGTAAGATAAAATATCCTGACAAGGAGGAATCATTTCAAATTACTAATAAATAACACTTAATGATTGTCCATTTCTTCTTTTTTTTCTTCGTGTTTAATAATATTATTACATCTTCTATTATCTTATTTAAACGATCTGTCAACCAACCTACAATGACAATTTCATTTTATTACTACTAGCCTATCTAGTCTATTACTATTACTACACATATTTTTTGTCCTATTTAATAAGTATAATTTTATGTGTTATTGTCTATAGGATAGTCTAAGTCGTCGTCGTCTCGTGTCGTCAGCAGTTATCCTCCTGAAATTATCTCAGTCGCACGCGAATGAGGCAGGGTGAAGAGCTTCTCGTCTGACAAGTGCTGGTACACACGCTGCGACGGTGCTTGCGGGCAACAGTTGTAGCTGTCGATCTTCAGAGGTATAAAGGGTAATATGTCTAGAATATCATGGTTCCCTGGGCACATGAGGAAAGCGGCCCGGATGATAGAGGAGAAGTTAAAGATATCGGATGCCGTTATTGAGGTTCGGGACGCAAGGATACCAATATCTTCAATTAATCCAACGTTTAACGAGCTGGTAAAAAAATACAATAGGCCGCGTCTCGTGGTAATCAACAAATCCGATTTAATTAGTCCTTCTGATAGAAAATGGGCCATGGAACAAATATGTAAACAAGAACAAATTGAGAATGTCATATTCACTTCAGCAAAAACCAGCAAACGGAAAATTGTGAGCAAAATAAAGAAAGCCCTTGTACAAAACACTAGACTGAAAAACTCCAAAAGATATCAGTTCAAACATTCTGGTACAATGGCCATGGTGGTTGGTATGCCTAATGTAGGTAAATCCTCAATAATAAACCTAATGCGAACGTCCATGGTTCGTGGTCCAAATAGTGTAGGAGGAGAAAGATCAACAAAATCGGCCAAAAAGCGAAGGACTCACGTTGCAAAAACGGGAGCGAAACCTGGTCTAACAAGGCATATAGCTCCAATTCAAATTACAAACGATCCGAATATTTTTCTCTTTGACACGCCAGGTGTCATGATACCACGCATAGAGTCTGACGACGTGGGTTTTAAATTGGCATTGGCAAATGTATTGCCGGAAAAAATTGTCCCAAAGGAATTACTTGTGGAGCATTTGTTGGAGATTATGAACAATCTTCCAGCGAAAAGAAAGAATGGAAATGAGAAGTCAAAATTGTACTACACTAATGCACTGAAATTGCCAAACAATGAACCTATTGATGATGTCAACGAGCTACTGTATAAGGTTGGGATGAGTATTGGGCGTCACCCAGACTCAGCGGCTGGATATTCAGATGCTGCAACCTTCATTTTGAACAAGTTCCACAAAGGCAGCTTCGGTAAATTTCTTCTAGAAGACATGGATAAGCATACGCGAACGGGTCAATTGCCAATTGAATAGTTCTTCTGTTTCCTATTCGTGGCTAAGACCCTCTTTTTGGTAAATTCCTGATGCCCACTGAAATTTTGCAACTCTTCCATTTCTTCCGATGCGTAACTACGATCTCTCAGCTCCGTTGAAATCTCGAATCTATAGCCACTCAAACAATGATGTAGTATAATTAGGGCATTACCCCTAGTGAAAACAATACCAATAATATGGTGAAATTATTATTATTTGATCACAACCATACTCAATGTTGTACAGCGCGTAGTGTAAGTTGTTTGGAATCGTCTATCATTCGCGCGCACGCAGTGTTGTAATAATAGCTATAATTATTGTATGATCATTTACATTATTATCGTAATAAAATAGTGTTTTTAGTAGTGTGTTCATTATTATTAATTTTTTATGGCGTCTTCTTCCTCTTCTTCGTTCTGGTCTCCTTCTCCCTCTCCGTGGTGGTGGTGGTTCTACGCCGTATCCACCCACCCACAGTACCTCACCTTTATGTCCAGAGAAAAACCGGCAGCTAAGAACGCTCGATGGCTAATGTTGCGCTTCCAGGCAGCTCCAGTTCAGATGACAACCAGGGAAGCAAGTATGTCATACAGTTCTTATGGAAATACCAGGATTTTTGGAAAGCTGAACTAGACTCTGTGCTGGCTTTGTTCAACTTAAACCCGAGTGATGTTTACAACTCGGAAGACTTAGAAAATATTACTAGCCCATTTATTTTTGCGACGTTCAGCACGGTAGAGGATGTAAAAAAAGTATGCTCCCGCTGTCTCTTGGTCAATCGTATATACAAGGTCTTTGGGGTTGGAAAAACGGATGATGACATTGTCAGCGACGTCAAGAATCATGATGAAAAGGAATACAACTTGTTCAAACGGAACCAAGACCTCCTCACCGACACCACAAAATCTTGGAAAATCAATGTAGGTGCATTTGGGAAAAAGTTGAGCTTAAAATTGCAGCAAGAAAAACGAGCGCTGTTTTCTTTCATACCGTTCAAAGGACGTGTAAAGTTGACGGATCCAGATATGACATTTTGGTTTATTGAAGAGTATACTCCTAAAGGCGTGCCCAGCGGCGTTGAAGATACGCGTTTGCCTGTAAATAAATATTTTCTTTTGGAAATTGCAAGTGGCCGTGGCGATTTACCTGTGAAGTACTCTTTGAAGCAGAGAAAATTTTTGGGGCCAACTTCGATGAATGCAGAGCTGGCTTTCATCATGGCAAACAATGCCTTGGCCAAAGGTGGTACCTTCGTGCTTGACCCATTTGTTGGAACTGGCAGCATTCTAGTTGCAGCCCAAGCATTCGGCGCGCATTGTCTCGGGACGGACATTGATATCCGAATGTTGCACGCCCAAGACTTCAGAAAAGATGCAAATATATTTTCAAACTGTGATCAATATGACCTTCCAAAGCCATGTTTGATACGTGGCGACATGTCGAAAGCTGGAATATGCATCCGGACGAATAAACCAATTCTGGATGCAATAATTTGTGATCCACCTTATGGTGTGCGAGCTGGTGCTAAGAAATCCGGCAGCGCAAAGAGGGTTGCAAAAATTCCTGAAGAGCATTTAAAGTCTCACATTCCTATGACGCAACCATATCATGCAGAGGAGGTTATGTTGGACTTGTTGGATCTAGCCGCGACTCTTTTGGTTCCCCACGGGCGATTAGTATATTTTCTCCCAGTCGCCGTCGAGGAATACACAGAGCATGATGTCCCCAAACACGACTGTTTACGATTAATTTCGAACTGCGAGGATCGTCTAGGCTGGAAACTGGCACGCCGACTTATTACAATGGAAAAAATCAAGGAGCCATCATCCATAGAAGAAGTTGCCTACTACAGCGACCGTCGAGAGTTTGGTGGTAAGACAGATGGTGCAACCAGACAAGTCAATACCATGAGTTTGCGCGAAAAGATCTTCAGAGGCAATGATGGTGCTGTAAACAAGCAAATGCGCGAAGAGTTGCAGAGCAGTCGGGAAAAAAAGAAGCAGAAAAAGAGCGATGATCAATGAGTCGAAGAGGAGGGGGAGACATAGCGTCCTGGATCAGGTGATGGTTTAAGTCTAGTGTCAGGTTTGTGGACAACGGGAAGAAATTGTGGACGTCATGGTCATAGAGGTAGTTTAAACTGCTGTGCTTCTTCCTTTTTGCTGCGTTTAATAATGATGAGGAATAGACGACTACGTACTAAATTAAAGTTTTTATAGTAGAGAAGATATAAACGTGTAGTATGACGAGACCGTGTGTAGAATTGAGTCCTCATTCTTCCTTATCCTCGTGTTGCTTTTTTTATCTCATCATCATTATTTCTTCAATTTTTTAATTTATTATTTCCTTACCACCTACCTATACTTATTATTTCAACTTATAGTCGTCTGATAGTACTACGTAGAAGATATCATCAGCAGTATAAGTTAAAGTAGGTAGCACCACAGACGGTAGACTAAATAGCATTGATAGCAGTAGTTCGAGGATGATGGTGCTGCCGTGCACAGTCTCACTACTGCTCACAATAAATACTACTACATACTACAGAGTAATTACAATGATAATCCTCCACATTATTTTATTTACATCATTATTATATTATTAGTAGTAATAAAAAATACACCACACACAACACCACAACAACAACAAACAACATACTACAACAACATTTGTGGTGATGATTTCTACAACTCCAACCCAACGAAAGCCAATTGCGCCTTGCTTGCATAGATGCCAGAAAGGTCCTCGATAGATTTAGAGTATAGAAATGACATCTGTTGTGGAAGCAGAAGTTGAGACGCAGCGTCATCTGCAAAAATTGACGGCGCCACCAGTGTTTGTAAATAAAGAATCTTCTTCAGCTGGACTTTCGAAAAGTAAGAAGCCCGAGAAAAGCACCACAGAATATAAAAAAAGAAGTACTAGGCAGTCGATGATAGTGAAGCCGGGTGAATCTCGGCGTAGACGCTTTACCTTTGATGGCTTCCAAAAAGATGAGTTATACTCTATCTTTACACTGTTAGATTTAGATATGGATGGTCATTTAATGCCAGAAGAAGTGTATGTTGCCATGGCAGCTGTTGGGATAACACCCACAGAAAACATAAAAAACGCCATTCGAAAGAGACTGCCCAAGTCAGCCCACCATGACGGTATCGACTTTCAAACATTTACAAGAATTATAAAGAGTACCTTAACAGCTCAGCCTGTTCAAAGGCGTGATCTGCAACTTTTGCTGGATCACTATAGTAGTAGAAATGATGGTAAAATAACAGGCCAAGAATTGCGGTCCCTACTACAGATACCAACAGCCGCAAACACTCAGCTTAGCAAGAGGGAAACAAACCAAGTTTTTGCAGAGTTAAGTTTAACGAACGAAGGTGCAATTGAATTTGGTTCCTACGTCGATGATGTGAGTGATGGATTTCAACGAGTGCTAGACCATGTTCCATTGGCGCAAGTTGATTTGACCATGTAAAATATTGTGCGAACGAAATCGTAAGTGTAGACGGTATTATTTGAATGTACATTGAGAATATATAAGTAATTGTTTGATGAATGATGTATGATATGTAATCTGATACTTGATGTGGTGATTGTTTTATAGATTCACTTTTGATATATATATGTGCCTCTAGATAAATAAAACTTAACTTATGTAAGTTACTTTGTATATAAGATGAATTGTAATAATTTAAATCTCTTTAAAGATACTACTAAAACTCACAGCTGGTTTATCATCGAATGAACCGAAACCATTGATTCAAAAGATTTTCCTCCAAAGTAAAAACTAATTTCTGAACCTCTATGCAATATAAAACTTCAACTATGAAGTGCTAGACACGTGTACAGCATCGACAATGTCATCCCTACTGGTCATGTGTGCTTTGCCGAACACACTTTTGGAAGATCCTTCATAATTTTTTACACCCTGTACTACAAATTTTGGTGGATTTAACCACGTTTGGAAATCTTCAAGCGCAGATCCATGGACGAACAAAAGGGTCTGCGTACCAAGCATATCAAGACTCGGCGATTCGACATTCAAAGTCGGCTTTTTCACCGTATCGCTAAATACTTGTTCGATAAACGTTACCAGAGCATAATCGTTCAAATACTTCAAATCTACCAATGAGTGTGCCGTATAGTTGGCACGGGAAAATGTTCGAAACAAGTCGCCAATGCGATCATGAGCCAGTATTCCGTTCACGTCATTCGCGTGATCTACATAACTGGGATCGTAACGGCATATACTGACGACTATGAACGGCAGTTTGCCTCGGAAAAATAAACTGCGGAAGGCATTAGTCATTGCTCGAAAGTCTTCAATAGTTGGGAGTTTGGTTCCACATAGAGAGAAGTGTAGCAGAAATACGTCATTTTTAGCCTCGACTTCTTTTGCTACATATTCTGGATCGTACACTTCACTTTCATCGACTGCCTCGCCGCCCACGTCGCCATTCGCGATATCATCCAGGGCACGTTCTAAGTCTGATAGCATCGTATTGGTAAGTGGCTGTTTAGCAACCATGCTAGACTTCAGCTCCGACGCAAGTGGTAAGACTTTTA